>TARA_B110000503_G_scaffold19887_1_pt1 | contig 13247 bp, 10 predicted proteins | sample TARA_B110000503 | Tara Oceans TARA_B110000503 (sample SAMEA4397472) | marine metagenome | biome: Polar Biome; feature: [SRF] surface water layer (ENVO:00010504); material: water (ENVO:00002006), including particulate matter (ENVO:01000060) such as... | depth 5 m | reverse complement strand
TCACCCTGTGGGCTCGCAAAGTCGTTACTACAATTATGCTTAGGAGTAGGGCTTTGCGAGGAGGCCATCGGCCGACGCGGCAACCTCATGAGCCTAACTAAATCATGAATCGGATCTCAATAATATTACTCGAATGCCTCATAAGATTGCGTCGCCCAAAAAGGGCTCGCAACGTCGTTACTCCAATTAAGATTGGGAGCAAGACTTTGCGAGGAGGCCATCGGCCGACGCGGCAACCTCATGATGATTACTTAAATCATTAATAATATCTCAACAATAGTACCCGAATGTAGAATGAGATTGCTTCACCCTGTGGGCTCGCAAAGTCGTTACTACAATTATGCTTAGGAGTTGGGCTTTGCGAGGAGGTCAAGGGCCGACGTGGCAACCTTATGATGCCAGACTGAACCCTATTGCTTTATAATTTGTATGATGCTGTAAAACTTAAAATATAGACTTGAGAATCAATTTGATTCCATCAAACATTAAATAAATTGTAACGCCCATTGCAATAATTCCAAGGGTGAGAAATATGTAAAGTGGAATCGTTTCTTTATTCAGAAAGGCAAAAGTAAGGATGTAGGTGGTAAGTACTATAAATGGCAAGCCTAGGGCTAATCTTTTAAGACCTTTTACCAATAGCTTTGTGTCCGTGTGTTGCTTATTCATTTTGATATGCATTTATTGCACCTCTCACGGTGCCGTGTTTCTTTAGTAAAAAAGCAGCTTCGTCTTCCATAATATGAAGAGCTTCCATCAGCATGCGTGTTCCTCTATCAACTAGCTTGTTATTACTCAGTTGCATGTCTACCATTTTGTTCCCTTTCACTCGGCCCAATTGAATCATTGCCGCTGTAGAGATCATATTGAGAACCAGTTTCTGAGCGGTACCTGCTTTCATTCTAGAACTACCCGTTACAAACTCTGGGCCTACAACTACAACTACAGGATCGTTGGCGACTTTATGTAAAGGGCTTTCTTCATTGCATGTTATACAGCCCGTAGCAATATTATTTTCATTGCATTTCTCTAAAGCCCCTATCACATAAGGCGTAGTGCCAGAAGCGGCAATTCCGATTACTACATCTTTGCTTGAAATATTATGTTCTAAAAGGTCACTCCAACCTTGTTCGGCGGAGTCTTCGGCAAATTCAACAGCTTTTCGAATGGCTTCATCCCCTCCAGCTATAATACCAATAACCAAATTATGAGGAACTCCAAAAGTTGGTGGACATTCGCTAGCATCAACAACTCCTAGTCTACCACTAGTGCCAGCTCCTATATAGAATAAACGCCCTCCCTCTTTTAGTTTTTTTGAAACTACCTCGGTGAGTGCTACAATTTGAGGAAGTGATTTTTCTACGGCAAGAGGCACCAATTTGTCCTCCGAATTAATGTTTAGAAGCAATTCGGTAATTGATGCGTTTTCTAGGTTGTGATAATTAGAATCTAACTCAGTAGTTTTTGTAAAGCTCATACCTCAAATTTACGATTTTAGAGCTAAGACGCCTGATTTTATCTAGGTCAAAATATAATTTCTAGTTTTTTCAGAAGAAATAATTACTCAACAATATATGTCAAGGTAGAAACTTCAGAAACTCGAAAATAGCCCAAAGGGTAATTATCAATATTGTTTTGGTTGATGATGTTGCCGCGAACGGTTGCAGGCTGTGTTTCAAAGGGGCCACCACCTTGATCAGAATTCTGTTGAAGTAATACAAACATGAAATTGTAAAATTGTTCGTCGACTCCATAGAGGTTAAAAGTAACTACATCACCAGCCACCACATCGTCGACGCGATAGAAGCCAAAAAGTTGATTGCCGTCAAAAAACTCGTCAAAAAAGGTGTCTAATACAATCCCTCGTTCTGAGATTCCTTCGAAAAAATAGTGATCTCCTAAGCCTAGAGGGTCTGTAAAGAATGCTTTTACTTCGATATCCTCTCCAGAAAATCCACCACCATCGTTTTGCTCTACGAATTCTAAACTACTCACGCTTACCAATTGTTCGGAAGCAGCATAGGTCTCACCTTTATAAATGATTTCTAAGAAATAATTTACATCAGATTGTGGGATAAGTGAACTTTCATAAAGGCCATTGCCTACAGAAGTAAACGAATAAACCATACCATTATCGGCAGTGATAACGACGGAAGCGTCGTTTACAACAGGGGTTTGGTTATCAAAAAAGGGTGCGGTTAATGTCAAGGTTACCGTCGCATTTGAAGTTCCATCTTTCAATAGATTTATATTTGCCTCAATGACGAGCCTTGGCTCACTTGTATTCAAATCAACCTCGATTACATCTTCACAAGAAGTAGCTAAGACGAAGACAAAAAGTAATAGTACAATCCTCTTCATAATTTAAAATTTAAAGTTATACGTAATGGCAGGTATAATACCAAAAATTGACAATCGAACAGCTTCATTCTGTGCCGTCTCTGTGTTCTCACTAAAGGATACTGATGCTGCGTTTTTACGATTGTACACATTGTAAATACTAAAAACCCATTCACCTTTCCAGCGCTTTTGTGTTTCTGGTTTTGGGGTCCAAGTTGCCGATAAATCTAAATGGTGATATGCTTCTAGGCGGCTAGCATTTCGTGCTTCATACACAGGTACCACAAGATCATTATAGGTATATTGAGCCGTCGGGTAGGTTGTTGGTCGCCCTGTTTGAAAAATCATGTTTGCTCCAAAAGACCATTTTTTGGTGAATTCATATTGAGCAGTTATAGAAATGTCATGCGTTCTATCCCATGCCGAATTATACCACTGTCCATTGTTAATCCCTGTTTCAAGGGCTGTTCTACCCGGAGTGCGTTGCTCACTTTTTGCAAGAGTATATGCAATCCATCCTTTCAGCCTCCCTTGGGTTTTTCTAACTAGAAATTCCAAACCATAGGCCCTTGCTTCTCCTTTGAGGATGATTTGTTCTACCGCGTTATTGGCAATTAAGTCTGCATCATCAACGTAATCAATTCTATTTTTCACCTCCTTATAATAGGTTTCAACTTCAAAAGAGAAGTTCTCAAATTCTTTAAAATAACCAATGGCTACTTGATCTGCTAACTGTGGATCAATGTACTTTCCGCTTGGCGCATAAATATCAAAGGGAGTAGGAGAGGTAGAATTAGAAATTAGATGAATGTATTGTGTCATTCTGTTATAACTGGTCTTAATAGAAGACGATTCGTTTAATTGATAGGCCAGTGCAAATCGAGGTTCTAAGTTTGCAAACGATGTAACAGTCTCACTTCGACTCTTAGTTTCGGTGCCAATTGGATCTGCTTTCTGGTACACATTAAGTTCTGTATCATACAGTATCGGATTGTCATCGGTATATACATTCAACTCTTGTCCAAGGCGATTGAACGTCGATACGCGCAATCCTGCCTGAATAGCGAGTTTATCGCTCAGTTCGATTTCCGCATCGAGGTATAAAGCATTTTCAAATGCATATTTGTCTGTTAATTTAAACGCATTAATTCCAGAATCTTCTCCTGTTGGCGTTACGTCTCCAGGATTAAATTTATAATAGATGCTGTTTGCACCATATCGCAATTTCATTTTGTCTGAAAGGAAATGTGTTAGGTCATACTTGAGGTTGAAATTTCTAATTCCGCTGTCAAATTGAAACCCTACAAATTTAAGCTCAAGACCATAAAAATAGTCTGAATAGATTAAAGAAAGATTGGAAAACAATTTTTCAGAAAATAAATGGTTCCAGCGTAAGTTCAGGTTTGTATTACCAAAAGTATTTGAAAATCTATCATTGATACTAAAAACGTCTCTTCCGAAGTAGCCTGATAAGAAAAGCTTGTTATTTTCATTGATATTGTAACTAAGCTTTGTGTTTAAATCATAAAAATAGGCGATGTTGTCATTGTCGAATAGGGGCAGAAAAAGATGCGCGTAACTGGACCTTCCACCGACTAAAAATGATGCTTTTTCTGAAATTAAGGGGCCTTCTAGAAGCAATCTGCTCGCTACCAGTCCAATACCACCTGTGGCGCTGTATTTTTTATTGTTACCATCTTTTTGATAGATGTCCAATACCGAAGAAATTCTTCCACCATAGCGTGATGGTATCCCGCCTTTGTATAATGTAATGTCCTTAATAGCATCTGGATTGAAAACGGAGAAAAAACCAAATAAGTGAGATGAATTGTATAAGGTAGCTTCGTCTAATAGAATTAAGTTCTGATCTGCCGCACCACCTCTTACATTAAATCCGCTTGCGCCTTCTCCGGCATTTGTAACTCCAGGTAATAACGTAATAGCTTTCAATACATCCGCCTCACCTAACAATACAGGTATTTTTTTAATGGTCGCCGATGTTAAGGTGTTTACACTCATCTGCGGCTTTCGAATGTTTAATTTTTCAAAGTCGGCTTTTATGATAACTGCGTCTAACGCTTCAGTGTTTGTGAAAAGCGCAATGTTTTTTATGATGTTTTGAGAGAGTGAGATTGTTGTTTTTATGGAAGAATACCCAAGACTACTATAATAGACATCGTAATTGCCTTTTGGCAGCGTAATAGCATAATATCCGTATTCATTCGTAATTGCTCCAGCTTGGATCTCAGGAATTATCACAGTAACACCGCTAAGGGTTTCCCCCGATTCTTCTTCAGCAATTGTTCCGCTAAGCGTAAATTTTTCTTGAGAAAATACGATACCATTTCCTAAGAAAAAGAGCAATAATAAAAGCTTTTTCAAATCTAATTTTTTACAAAAATAAGTAAAAGAAAAAGCCTCCAATTTTTTTGAAGGCTTTTTAACAAATATTTAGTTTATCTCTTTTAAAATATTGTTAAACGTTTTGCTAGGTCTCATTTGTTCCACAACTAATTGCTCATTTGGCATATAATAACCACCAATGTCAATGTGATGTCCTTGTGCTGCTAACAATTCATCTAGGATAACCGCCTTATTCTCCATGAGTTTTTTGTAAACAGGAGTGAATAGGTTTTTAAAGGAAAGGTCTTTATCTTGATTTGACAAGGCCTCCGCCCAATAGAGTGCCAAATAATAGTGGCTTCCGCGATTGTCTAATTCGTTTACCTTTCGAGAAGGCCCTTGATTATTTTCCAATAGTTTTCCCGTTGCATCGTCTAGTGTTTCAGAAAGTAACAAGGCACTTTTATTGTTGTACTTGTCTCCTAAAAATTCTAGTGAAACGGCAATCGCTAAAAACTCTCCAAGAGAATCCCATCGTAAATGTCCTTCTTCGACTAACTGCTGAACGTGTTTTGGTGCCGAACCACCTGCACCTGTTTCAAAAAGGCCACCACCATTCATTAATGGAACAATGGATAACATTTTCGCACTTGTACCTACCTCTAGAATAGGAAAGAGATCTGTTAAATAGTCACGTAAGACATTGCCAGTAACAGAGATCGTTTCTTTTCCATCTCTCACACGTTCTAGGGTATATTCGGTCGCCTCTATAGGAGAAAGAATTTTAATTTCAAGCCCTTCTGTAGTATGATTTGGGAGGTATTTTTTTACCTTTTTAATTATTTCTCTATCATGTGCGCGATTTTCGTCTAACCAAAATACAGCAGGACTTCCAGTAGCTGTTGCTCTGCGTACCGCTAATTTTACCCAGTCTTGCACAGGTAGGTCTTTTACTTGGCACATTCTCCAAATGTCACCAGTTTCTACGGTGTGTTCTAGCAGTGCGTTTCCTTGATCGTCGATTACGCTCACAACACCATTGACCGATATTTCAAAAGTTTTGTCGTGAGATCCATACTCTTCCGCTTTTTGAGCCATCAATCCAACATTAGGGACTGTTCCCATTGTAGTGGGGTCAAAAGCACCGTGTTTTTTACAGAAATCAATTGTTGCCTCGTAAATTCCAGCATAACTACTGTCTGGTATCACTGCTTTCGTATCCTTACTTTTACCATCGGGACCCCACATCTGGCCCGAATTTCGAATCATTGCTGGCATTGAAGCGTCAATAATCACATCGCTGGGCACATGCAGGTTGGTAATGCCTTTATCGCTATTTACCATAGCGAGTGATGGATTATCATCATAGATTTTCTTAATATCTGCTTTTATTCTATTTCTTTTTTCTTCCGAAAGCGCTGCGATTTTTGTTTCTAAATCTCCAAAACCATTCTTGACATCCACTCCAATTTCATCAAAGTCAGATTTGTATTTTTCAAAAAGGGATGCGAAGTAACTCCTAACCGCATGTCCAAAAATAATTGGATCACTCACTTTCATCATTGTCGCCTTCATATGCAGTGAAAACAGAACATCTTTTTCGTTAGCGTCTTCAATCTGGGCTTCTAAAAAATGAAGCAATGCTTTTTTGTTTAAAACTGTGGCGTCTATAATTTCATTGTCTAAAACAGCGATATGCTCCTTTAAGATTGTCTGGTTACCATCTGCCGCGGTTAAAACAATAGAAAGATTTCTACTTCCTTGAATCGTTACCGATTTCTCGTTGTGCATAAAATCACCTTCAGACATGGTAGAAACATGTGTTTTTGAATCGCTACTCCAAGCTCCCATACTGTGCGGGTTTTTCTTGGCGTAGTTCTTCACTGCTTTTGGCGCGCGACGGTCACTATTCCCTTCCCGAAGTATCGGATTTACGGCGCTGCCTTTAACCTTGTTGTATGTCGCTTTTATCTCTTTGTCTTTAGCATTTTTGGGTTCTTCTGGATAGTTCGGAAGTTTATAGCCTTTTGATTGTAATTCTGTAATGGCCTCTATAAGTTGAGGAACTGAAGCGCTAATATTCGGCAGTTTGATGATGTTTGCTTCAGGTAATTTAGCAAGATCTCCGAGCTCTGCCAACGAATCATTGACGCGCTGAGATTCCGTTAGATATTCAGGGAAATGGGCCAGAATTCGTGCAGCTAATGAAATATCTCTCGTCTCAATTGATATTTGAGACTGCTTGGTGAAGGCCTTAATAATAGGTAGAAGGGAACGTGTTGCAAGAGCTGGCGCCTCATCAGTTTGAGTGTAAATAATTTTTGCTGCTTTGGTCATAAAGAATATTTTTTAAGAAATGCAAAGATAGCGATTTGAATAAGTTTTGAAAGGAGTGAATGGGTATATTTTGCTTGGAAAGTCTTTAAAACAATAAAAGCCATATCATCGTATTTCTACGTTGACATGGCTTCTTGATGAAACATATCGTTACCAGCTAATTTTTACATTCGAGGCAAGTTTATTATACCCTTGCAGCTGTGATTTATTTCAACGAGATTTTTCTTCTTCGATCGAGTAGCCAAAAGCCAGCCTGTCTTAAAATAGAATCTCAGACTTTTTTTAATCTCAACAATGTTGAAAGCTAGTTTCGTTATTGTCTTCAGTAATTAAAAAAAGCATATAAAGTACGTTTCTTTATACTAGCAAAACGAATTTTCCTTCCTTTTGTTGATGTAAATATAAGGGAAGATAATTAAGAAACAACAATTTGTAAGTATTTAGTTGTTAACTTGTTATGAACTCTAGTTTTTAACAATTGTTCATAAAAAAGCCTTCAAGTTTTCTTGAAGGCTTTAAATTGCTTTGTAGCTTCGGCTAGTATCTTTTCTCCTTGATTCTAGCTTTTTTACCTGTAAGACCTCTAAAGTAGAAGATACGTTTTCTACGTACATTTCCTTTTTTGTTGATCTCTATTTTTTGGAGTGCTGGTAAATTCACTGGGAAAATACGCTCAACACCTACAGTTCCTGACATCTTTCTAATCGTAAAGGTCTGAGTAAGCCCGGTACCTTTTACCTGAATCACAACACCTTTAAAAAACTGCGTTCTTGTTTTTTCACCTTCTCGGATTTCGTAGTATACGGTAATCGTATCTCCTGCTCCGAATTGAGGAAAATCTTTTGTCGCAACAAACTCGTCTTGAACAAATTTAATTAACTCTTCCATTTTTATTTTCTAATAAAGTTTTTTTAAAACAACATTCGCGTATTTCGCCAGAGGTTGGATTAATAGGGTGCAAAATTAAGTATTCTATTTTGAAAACAAAGCGTTTTGCTCGAAAATTTTAAATAATAGCATTCTCTGCTGTTTTACTATATTAATAGGGCTCTCCGCGGCCTCAATCAGTGTAAATTGGTTTCGTTAAAGTAAGGATACTCTCTTTTGATTCTGAATATATTAATCGTCAGGAAATAATTTTAAAATCTTTTTAGAAAGAGGGATACGCTTTGAAATTTGTTGAGAGGTCACAGGGTGCATGAAAGAGAGTTTAGAGGCATGCAAGTATAGACCGTTGCCTTGGCCAATAAACCCTTCTTTGCCGTAGGTGCTGTCTCCTAAAACTGGAGAACCAATGGATGCAAGATGAATACGTATTTGGTGCTTCCTCCCCGTTGAAGGCATAAGTTTAACAAGATTGAGTGATTCGTATTTCCTTGATTCAATTCTTTTTAAAACCTTAAAAGTTGTTTTGGCTTTTTTGTTTTCGATAGGTGCTTCTATAATTCCATGATCGGCCATAAAACCAATAGTAACTGCGTGGTATGTTTTCTGAATAGACTTTTCTTCAAACAATTTGTTTAAAGCGATGAGTGCAAAAGATGTTTTGCCAATAAGTAAAAGACCACTTGTGGGGTAGTCCAATCGATGCACCGGCTCTGGTCTATATAAGGCATCCTCTTGTGTGCTTTTAGCTACATTGTATGCCAAGGCATTTTCCAAGGTGTATTTTCTATTTCCGCTTACAACAATACCGGGTGGCTTTTGAACAATGGCCAGATAATCATCTTCAAAAATGACTTCTAGATTTAAGGCTATTGACGGTTTCTTATTTTGAATTGGATTTTGAAACAACTCAATAATTTCGCCTCCTGAAATGTAGTCGGCTGTTCTAGCCATTTTTCCGTTCAAGGTTACGAGTCTCTTTTTGATGGCACTTTTAAAACCTTTCCGAGACTGAATTGTTTTGAATGTTCCAGCCGCGACATCTGAAAGACGAATTCTATGATCCATCAAAGGGACGCAATACGTTTCTACTTTTTTAAGAGTATTTTGAGTCACAAGGATGATGGCTGTTTTTATTCTTCCAATAAATCAGGACGAAGTTTTTCGGTTCTTTTATGTGCTTCGGCTTCTCGCCAGGCTTCAATTTTTGAGGTATGGCCGCTTAGTAAAATGTCAGGAACTTTCCAGCCTTTGTATTCTGAAGGCCTTGTATAAATAGGTGGGGCAAGTAAATCATCCTGAAAGGAATCTGTTAAGGCGCTTGTTTCATTTCCTAATACCCCAGGAATAAGACGAATTACAGCATCGCAAACAATAGCTGCTGCTAGCTCACCTCCACTAAGAACATAATCACCTACAGATATTTCTCTTGTAATAAAATGATCACGTACGCGCTGATCTACCCCTTTATAATGCCCACAAAGTATAATAATGTTTTCTTTCAATGAAATTTGATTCGCAATGCCTTGATTTAAAGTTTCACCGTCGGGAGTCATATAGATAACCTCATCATAATTCCGTTCAGACTTAAGTTTGGAAATACACTTATCAATGGGCTCTATCATCATCACCATGCCTGCTCCACCGCCAAATTGGTAATCATCAATTTGATTATAACTGTTCGTAGCAAAGGCTCTTAAATTATGCATATGTATTGAAACAAGTCCTTTATCAATGGCACGTTTCAATATAGACGCTTCAAATGGGCTTCGAAGCAATTCAGGTAGTACGGTAATTATATCTATTCGCATAGGGTCTCACGTAATTCTTTCTTCATTATGTATTGTAGATAAAGTGATCCACGTCTTTTATACTAAAGTGTAAAAATAATGTAATTAAAGTAAATTACACCTGCCAAGTATAATGATTCACATCGCTGTCTTTTTTGAATCCAATAGATACCTATAATTTTTGAGCAGGATTATCAAGGGCAGATTCTAATGTGAGTCCCGTTCTACCTTGTGAGATAGCAAAGCATTTTGTCTTTTCCATTCGTGCTTCGCATACATCTTTTTGTGTTTGCTTCGGAAGCGACAAAGAGATCATTTACGATCAATGCAAAGATCATCGACACAGAGTAAAAACTCAGGTATAGGTTTCTAGAGCACACTTTAGTCGCCTCTTAAGTTGCATAAATAACGTTTATGGGCATACGCTTATCTGTTTAAATGTTAAATTTTTATTATCGAGACACTGTAATTATAAAATTTTGGAATGCTTTTTATATCTTTAGAGAGCAATCATAAAACAGTAAAAATGAAAAGACGTTCCTTTGTTAAAAAATCTGCAGCTGCTGGAGCTGCTTTTACTATAGTCCCTAGCTTTGTTTTAGGGGGTAATCATATTCCACCTAGTGACACCTTATATGTGGGAGCCATAGGGGTTGGAGGTAGAGGGCAAAGCGTTATTAATGGTCTTCATGAGACTGGAAAGGTCAAGTTTGTTGCTTTTTGTGATGTGGATGATGTGCGAGCTGCCGGCACTTATTCGGCCTATCCTGATGTGAAAAGATACAGGGATTTCAGAAAAATATACGACAATCATTTAAAGGACATAGATGCAATAGCCGTTTCTACGCCCGACCATACACATGCATCTATTTCATTGCCGTTTATGAACTCGAAAAAGCATACCTACTGCGAAAAGCCACTAACGCACAATATTTATGAAGCGAGGCTTATGGCAAAAGTAGCAGCCGAAAAAGGTATTGTAACTCAAATGGGAAATCAAGGGGCTTCAGGGGAAGGCATACGAGTAGCGCAAGAAATGATTAATGCCGGTGTCATTGGTAAGGTGCATCGTGTAGATTGTTGGACCAACCGTCCCGTTTGGCCGCAAGGTTTTAGAAGTATTACAGAAAAGGAGCCAATTCCAGACACCTTAGATTGGGACCTATGGTTGGGGCCTGCATCAATGCGGGGTTTTAACACGAACTATTTGCCTTTTAAATGGCGTGGGTTTTGGGACTTCGGAACGGGCGCAATGGGGGACATGGGATGCCATATTATGGAAACTCCATTTAAAGCATTAGGGTTGCATTTTCCTTATGAAGCTGAAGCAAGTTGTACAACCGTTTGGTCGGGAGATTTTGTAGAAGCAGATTATAAAGGAACCTGTCCGCCTTCATCAATAGTGCGATTAAAATTCGACACTGAGAAGCATGGCGATGTCTCACTTAATTGGTACGATGGTGGTATTATGCCAGACCTTCCAGTAGAACTAAAAGATGGCGAGAGCCCAGGGGGACAAGGTGGCGGAAGTATTTTTCACGGAAGTGATGGGATCATGGTAACTGACACTTATTCAGCGAATCCAAGATTATTGCCAGCCGAGCGTATGAAAGATTTTCAACAACCTGCGAAGACGATAAAAAGAGTGGAAACTACGCACCAAGGCGAATGGGTAGAGGCTTGCCTAAATGGTGGAGTTACTTCATCACCATTTTCATATGGAGGCCCTTTAACAGAGGCGGTATTAATGGGAAATCTTGCAATAAAAGCATATCAGCAAAAGGTGCTTAAAGAAGGTAAAAAAATTGGTGATTGGGATCCATTCACTTATCCAGGACGTCGAACGATTAAATGGGATGGCGATGCAATGAAGGTAACCAATTATGATATGGCTAATCAATGGGTAAAAAGAGCCTACCGCGAAGGATGGGAGATTTAATAACACCTGCCACAATACGATAAATAAAAAAGAAAGCCCGTTGTCGAACCAACGGGCTTTCTTTTTTAACTTTAGTAATCACTAATAATAAGCATACCTTCTAACTTTGGAAATATACTTCGCCAAGCGAATCACTTGATGGCTATACCCGTATTCGTTATCATACCAAATGTATAACACAACGTTTTTTCCATCCTTTGCTACAATTGTAGCATTACTGTCATAAATTGACGGCGCAGACGATCCAACAATGTCGCTTGATACTAATTCGTTATTTAAAGAGTACTTTATCTGCTCTACCAAATCACCTTCTAAGGCATATTTTTTTATAGTTGAATTAATTGCATCAACCGAAGTTTCAGTCTCTAACTCAAGTTTTAAAATTGCCAATGATCCATTTGGCACAGGAACTCGAATTGCATTTGAAGTCAATTTACCTTCAAATGATGGTAATGCCTTCGTTACTGCTTTTCCAGCACCTGTTTCAGTGATCACCATATTGAGTGCTGCAGCTCTTCCACGTCTGTACTTGGTATGCATATTATCAACCAAGTTTTGATCATTTGTATAGGCATGTATGGTCTCTAAATGTCCTTGAACTACCCCAAATGTTTCTTCAATAGCTTTTAAAACAGGTGTTATCGCATTCGTTGTACAAGATGCCGCTGAGAATATATCAACCGTGTCTGGATTGTGTTCTTTGTGATTTACACCATGAACAATATTTGGAACTCCTTTTCCTGGAGCAGTAAGTAATACTTTTGTAGCTCCCTTTGGCAAAAGGTGACGGCTCAAGGCTTCTTTGTCTCTAAATGCCCCTGTGTTATCAATTATTAAAGCATCGTCAATACCATAGGCAGTATAGTCTATTTCTTCAGGACTATTCGCTGAAATCATATGTACTGTTGTACCATTAATGATTAACGTATTGTTTTCTGCATCTGTTCTTACCGTTCCAGGAAAATCTCCGTGTATAGAGTCGTATTGTAATAAGGATGCTCTTTTTTCTAGGATCGTAGCGTCGCTTTTACCGCGTGTAACAATGGCACGCAAACGCATTTGATTCCCTTGACCTGTTCTTGTCATTAACTCCCTGGCAACTAAACGGCCAATTCTTCCAAAGCCGTATAAAACAACATCTTTTGGAGTAATCGATGCGGTGTCTTTCGCGTTTTTTAGTTTATCAGAGACAAAAGCGAGTGCGTTAGAATACGTATTGTCCTCTAGGTGGTATTCGTACGTTAGTTTGCCAATGTCTAATTTTGCGGGCGGAAGATCCAATGTTTGTATCGCCTGAGCAATTTCGACTGAGTCGAATATTGAAATGGGCTTTTGTACAAATTCACCTGCATATTCATGAATGTTCAGGATTTCACTCACGTTACGGTCAATAATTTGATTACGGAATATTATCAACTCGATTGATTTGTCATACCAAAGATCACTAATAATATTAATGAACTCTACAGTAGCCTTGCGGCGATCCGTTTGAAAAGACAGTTCTTTTTCATAAACGTCATCGAAACTCATAATTTTGGTTTTTTAAAGGTTGTGAATTTTGGGCAAAAGTAGTTATTTCAATCGTTTTCGTAAGCGATTTTCAAAAAAAAAAC
>TARA_B110000503_G_scaffold28740_1_pt1 | contig 13250 bp, 9 predicted proteins | sample TARA_B110000503 | Tara Oceans TARA_B110000503 (sample SAMEA4397472) | marine metagenome | biome: Polar Biome; feature: [SRF] surface water layer (ENVO:00010504); material: water (ENVO:00002006), including particulate matter (ENVO:01000060) such as... | depth 5 m | reverse complement strand
ACAGAAGACGTTTTGCCAGGCGTTACGGTAGAGTTAGAAAATCAAACTATTTCTGAAGATAATGGCTTAGTTCTTTTAACTGCTACTTTAAATGGATCTATATCTACCGATATAACTATACCATTACAATTTTCAGGAAATGCAGATTTAGATTTTGACTATTCAGTTAGTTCTAATAATATTTTAATAAATAACGGAAATACTACTGGCTCAGTAACTATTTCTGCTATTCAAGATAATCAAATTGAAACCCCAGAAGAAATCATTATAGATTTAATAGCAAACAATGATTATTTGATATCTAATAATTCTCAACTAATTTTAACATTATTAGATGATGATACAGATACTGATGGGGATGGAGTAGCTGACTCTGATGATGTGTGTCCACTTATTATTGGTGTTGTAGAAAACAATGGCTGTCCATGGTTAGGCTTTATTATAAATGAAGTTTTATATGATCCGCCGTCTGGAATTGCTGGTGATGCTAATGGTGATGGAGCTAGAGACGCAAATGAAGATGAATTTATTGAATTTTACAATTCTGGTTTAGAAATTGACTTGTCTGGATACACTATTTCCGATGCAGATGAATTAAGACATACTTTTCCTTCTGGATCTATAATTCCTTCTAATGGTGTTCTTGTTTTATTTGGTGGAGGTAACCCATCAGGAAATTTTGGAAATTCTGTGGTGCAGACTGCATCTGAGGGCTCAATAAATATGAGTAATGCAGGAGATTTAATAACAATGAATGATCCTCAGGGCAATGTTTTTTTAACTATCGATATAGAACCTCTTTCAAATAATCCAAATGAATCATATACATTAAACCCAGATATTTTTGGTACACTTCTAGAGCAACATTCGACAATAGACGCTTCTAGTGGGAGTCTATATTCACCAGGTTATAAATTAGATGGTACAGATTTTTAAATTATAAAAAATTAATATGAAAATTATAAAAACAACTTCTTTATTTCTTCTTTTAATATCCCTTAATATTAATTCTCAATCTACATTAGATAGTTATTCTTTTGGAGAAGGAATTAGCTTCACAGCCGATAATGGAAGTAAGATTAAATTAAGTGGTTATGCTCAACCGCACGTTGAAATAAAGAATTACAATTATTTAGATGAAAACTCTTCTTCTACTAGATATAGATTAAGAAGGTTAAGATTAAGATTTGACGGGCAAGCTTCCAATCCAAAATTCGCATATAGATTCCAGGTTGATTTAAGTGGGTCTTCAGAAACAGGAGAGGCTACAGGTGATTTTTTATTAGATGCATATATAAGTTATGATATTACAAATAGAATAAAAGTTATATTTGGTCAAAGGTCAACTTACACTGACAACAGAGAGTTATTTATGAATTCTAACTCCTTGCAACTAGTAGAAAGGAGTAGGCTTACTTCTGCATTCTCATCGATTCGAGAATTTGGTTTGTTTTTAAGTGGAAATTTTAGATTAAATGGAAAAGGCTCCTATTTACGCCCTTATTTTGTTTTAACAAATGGGGATGGAATAAATAATTTTGATAAAGATTTAGGAGGACTGAAAATTGGAGGAAGAATTGATTTTTTACCTTTTGGATTATTTACTAATAAAGGACAGTTTAGGCAAATTGATGTCATGAGAGAGTTAACACCAAAATTTGTAATTGGTGTTAATTACAGTCATAATTCAGGCATGAGTAGTAGAAGAGGTAGAAATAGTGGATCTATACTTTATTTAGATGAATTTGGTCAACAAAGTTTACCTGATTACACTAAGTATGGAGTAGATTTCTTATTTAAATACAATGGCTTTTCTGCCCTTGGTGAGTATGTCAAATCAAGTTCAACAGTTCCTGCAAGTATTATTGAAAGAGTAAGAAATGATGGGTCTACCTCTTCATCATTTTTAGTTAATGGTGTTCAAGACGTTGAAAGTTATGTTAATGGGAGAATGATGCTTGGTGAGGCTTATAATATTCAAATGGGATACTTGTTTAAATCTGGTATTACAATAGACTCTAGATATACCCATTTAAAGGCAGATGAACACTCTTTTTTAAACAATGCTACTTTTTATAATAGGCCCAATTACTATACTTTAGGTATTGGTAAACTTCTTGGAAGAAATTATGGAGCTAAGATTCAAGGGTCATTAACTTTTGTGGATGGAAGTTTAGGTATAAATGATCCAAATTCTAATCCAATATCTAGCGACGAAATACTTTTTAGATTAATTACAACAATATCTTTTTAGAAAGAAATATGGTTAAATATTTACACATACTAATTTTTCTGCTAAGTACATTATTTGCTAGTAGTCAGCCAAACCCTCAAAGTAAGAAAATAACTAAAGATTTTTTTCCAGATTATCATGATTTATTAGAAATAACACCAGCTCTTAAAAAGAAAAAAGGGTTTACTAATTATCAAGAATTGATGACTTTTCTTAATAATTTGAAAGATAAATTTCCAAATAAAATGGAAATCAAATTCATTGGAGAGTCACAAAAAGGATATAAAATACCAATTGTGTTTCTTAATTCAGAAAATGAAAATAATTTAAAAGTTTGGTTTAAAGGAGGGCTTCATGGTAATGAGCCTGCTGGAACTGAAGGTCTATTGTATCTATTAGAAAGATTACTTAATGATAAGAGTTTAACATATCTATCGGATAATTTAACTATTGCTGTTTTACCAATGGCTAATATTGATGGTTATCTAAAACAAAACAGATATGCATCAAATGGACTAGATTTAAATAGAGATCAGACTAAATTAATGGCTATAGAATCTGTCTCAATTAAACAAGCATTTACAAATTTTAATCCTGACATTGCTGTTGACTTTCATGAGTATAGACCCTATAGAAAAGATTTTGCAAGGATGAGTGATTTTGGAATCACTTCTATTTATGATGTGATGTTTTTATATTCAGGAAATTTAAATGTGCCAGAAAACATAAGAGCTATAACAGATACATTGTTTGTAGAGAATGCAAGGGTTCAAATCGGTAATTATAACTTACGACATCACGACTATATGTCTACCACTAAACATTTAGGGGAGATTCAATTTAATCAAGGTTCAACAAATGCTAGATCGAGTGCAACTTCATACGCGCTAAATAATACCATCTCTACATTAATTGAAATTAGAGGAGTCGGAATTGGCAAAACCTCTTTTAAAAGAAGAGTAAATTCAGCTTTTTCTATCGCGCTTTCATATTTAAAAACATCTTTTGAAAATAGTGATTTTATTAAATCAGAATTAAAAAAATCATTAAACTATAATTCTAAAGATATAGTAGTTACTAGTTCAAGAACTGTAGAAAAGGAAATAATTCAAACTATTGATTTGAATTCAAATAAAATAATCGATTACGAAGTTACAATAAGAGATGCGCTAAGATCTAACCCAACATTAGTTAGAAAACGACCTTCAGGTTATTTAATATTAGAAGAAAATGTTGAGTTAATCAATAAATTAAGAATTTTAGGACTTGAAGTTAATATCGTTGAAAACGATACTATTATGAAAGTCGAGAAATTCAAAATTACTGATTACAACGATAATTTTGATAAATATGAAAAAATGAATTTACAGTCCGTAAAAGCTTCGCTTATTGAAGATGAAATTACGATAAAACAAGGGACTTATTTAATTTTGACAAACCAAAGAACTTCCAACATTTTGACAGAATTATTGGAGCCAGAAGCTCCAAATAGCTTTGTCAGTTTTGGAATTTTAAAAACAGAGATAAACCAAATATTACCTATATACAGATTAATAAATTAAAAAAACATAGTCATGAAAAAGATATCATTTTTAATAATAATATTTATTACAACATTTATTACAGCTCAAGAATTAAGTCAAAACAACTCAGATTTTGATTTTGGTAACGGAGTTTCTTTATCATTTGATGAAGGAGATTATAATTTTAATATTAAAGGCTTTATCAAACCTACATATGTTTATAATAACATGACTACCATTGTTGACGGCGGTTCAATAGATGAGCTAAATCGACAATTCAAATCAAAGAATTCTGTGTTAGAGATATCAGGAAATGCTAAAAAGGAAAAAGTTAGCTTCACTATAATGATGGACTATAGTCTTAGTAACCCATTATTAGAAGCTTGGGTCGGATATCACCCTAATAAAAGTGTTGATATATATTTTGGTCAAAGAAACACATTTTTAAATAACAGAGAAATGCTTTTTAACGAAGATGTTCTTCAATTTACTGATAGAAGTTTTCTTAGTCAAAACCATACAAGTTCAGCCGGTGAAGAATTTGGATTGTTTTTAGAAACTAGTTTTGGCGATAACTTTATTTTATCACCTAAATTTGCAATTACTTCTGGAGATGGGAGAAATTCTTTTGGAACGGATTCTAGAGACAGTGATTTAGGAGGTATTAAATTTGGCACAAGATTAGACTTATATCCTTTTGGAAATTTTTCGGTGGGAAATGAAGGGTCAATGGATTTAGTAGGAGAAGAAAAGCTAATCATGGAATTAGGTTTTGCTTATAGTAAAAATGTTGGAACTAGTCATAGTACTGGAGATGGTCATGGAGAAATTATGTTTTATGATGGAAATGGTAACAATAATTTACCTGATTACGAAAAAGTATTTGTTGATCTATTATTAAAATATAAAGGATTTTCAATTTTAGCTGAGTATGCAGATGCTGCGGCTAGTGGTTTAAATGAAACTTATTTAGATCAGTCAGCAGCCAATTTATTAATTCCAAAAGAAATTAGTGAATACCTAATATTAGGAAGTAGTTATAACTTTCAGTTTGGCTATGTATTTAAAAATAATATAGGAATTGATTTTAGATATGAATTCTCTAAACCTGAATTTACAAATGAAATTAATAGTGCTTACGAAAACTCAATTCTCCAAGATTTTGAAAATATGAGTTTTGGTATTTCAAAATATTTTGATGATAATAATTTAAAAATTCAAGCAGGTGTATCTTCAGTAAAATATTTTTATGGTAATGAGACCACTATTGCTGAATTAGTTTGCCAGATTAGATTGTAATTAATTTTTTTTATTTGTAGTATACTAATAATTAGGTTGTATACTGGTAATTATGTGTAAATTTATAGTATGTACGAATCTACATTATCTAAAAATAAATATTTTTTTTACATATTTTTCTTTATAATTAACTCTATTTTTTCTCAACAATTTAGAGATGCTTCTAATTATGCAGATCTCAATATTTATGAAGATAATAATGGTGTTGCTATTGCTGATTATGATCAAGATGGAGATTTAGATATTTTTATTGTTGGAAGTTTCTCGGAAGAAAACAATTCACAAACTTGGAGTAAGCTACTACAAAACACAAATAGCGGTAATTTTATTGATGTAACAATTAACTCCGGTATTGAGCAAAACTTAAATCATGATATTATTTTGAATGATATAGGTTTTTTAGACTTACAAGATGACTTTGGAGATAGACTTTCTGCTTCATGGGGCGATTTTAATAATGATTCTTTTCCAGATCTTTTTTTAGGAAACTCTAACCAAAGTCAATTATACCAAAACAACACGGATGGGTCATTTACTAATATTACAGCTCAATCTGGTTTAGCTATAGATTGTGACACTTGTTTTGTTACAAGTGGTTTATGGTTAGATTATAATATTGATGGATTACTTGATCTGTTTATTACAGATTACCATTCTAGCTCTAATAATAAACTATATAAAAACTTAGGTTCTGGAATGTTTGAAAATGTAGACTTAGGTGAAATGATCGACCCAATGAATAGTTTTTCATCTATAGTTATTTATGCAAACGATGATAATTACCCAGACATATACATTACTAATGATCATGATCAAAATAATGTGTTATTAATAAATCAACAAGGTCAGGGGTTTGTTAATGAAGCAGAGTCTTATAATTTGTTAGATCCATATGATGGAATGGGATTGGCGACTAGTGATTATGATAATAACAACAACTTTGAAATTTTAGTAACAAATATCAAAGAAAACAGCTTTTATGTAGATCAGTTTATGGATAGCCAATATGTAAATTACTCGGAAAATGTAAATATATATGATACAAATTGGGCATGGGGTGCAATTTTTTCAGACTATAATCATGATGGATTTGAAGATTTATTTATCGCAAATGGATTTTCAGTTCATGAAGAGAACGAATTTTTTTTTAATGTGAGTGCAGGATCTCAATCTGTTCAGTCAAGAAAATTTTCTGCGACGAATCCTCTTGTAAATCAAGTTGAATTAACTAAAAGCCGATCATTAGCATCATTTGACTATGATAATGATGGGGATTTAGATTTATTGATATCTAATTTTGATTCAAGCCTTATTTTATATGAAAATAAAGCAATTGACTCCTACTTCACTGAAATTACTCAAGGAAGTTGGGTTAAAGTTAGCTTAAAAGGTACAGTCTCAAATAATGACGCCCTTGGGTCAGTTGTTGAGATATATCCTAACAATGATATAGATCAATCAAGATTATATCACGGATCTTCATATCAAAACCAGTCTATACAGTCAGTTCATTTTGGTTTAGAGAATGCTACATCTATAGATAGCCTGATAGTTACTTGGCCAAATACAGGAAGACAGACGTATCAAGATATTAGCATAAATTCCTCAATTACTATTATTGAAAATGAAGGAGTAACAGTAAGCGACAATAATACTTCTGTAAAAATTGAAGGCTGTACAAACATTTCTTCTTGTAACTATAATCCTGATGCAACCGTAGATAATGGGTCATGTCAGTTTTTAACAGCTGGAGATCTAGAAGGTGAAACCAATATTGAACCATTAGTTCCTTATTATTATTCCTTTGAATCAACTGACTCAACTAATTACTTATGGAGTGTAGTGAATGGAACTATACTTAGTGGACAAGGAACATCCAGTGTTTATGTTATATGGGATGTTGCTACTGAAGGAAACCTGTCAGTGAGTGCATTTAATGATGTCTGCTCAACTGAAATAGAGTTATTAGAAGTGAATATTGATTTATCTGAAATTGATTGGGACACTAACAATATTTCTATTGCAAGATTTTGGAACGAAATATTGTTAGAGGCAATAAGAAACGATTATGCGAGGCCAACTGTACATGCTAGAAATCTTTTTCATGTTAGTGCTGCAATGTATGATGCATGGGCAATTATTAAAGAACAAGGCTCTACTTATTTAATTGGACAAAGCGTAAATGATTTCAATGTTGATTATGGATCTTTCAGCAATGATTTAACTGAAGAAGAAAATATGATAACAGCAATTAGTTTCTGTGCTTACAGGTTGATTTCTCATCGTTTTTCTCAATCACCTAATTCAGAATATATAATTAACTTGGCTAATTTTTACATGAGTCTATTTGATTATGATATTGAAAATTACGACACTTTAAATAACACCCAAGACCCAGTTCATTTAGGCAATTATATTGCTGAAAATTACATACTGTATGGGTTAGAGGATGGTTCAATGGAAGAATTAAATTATGAAAACCAGTATTATCTTCCTGTAAATGACCCTTTGTTACCACTATTAAGTGGGAATGAAAATATTATTGATCCAAATAGGTGGCAGCCCTTAACTTTAAATGTTTTTATTGATCAAAGTGGTCAGGTAACTGGTGAAAACACTCCGTCTTTTCTTGGTGCTGAATGGGGTAATGTTCATCCTTTTGGATTAAATCAAGATGATTTAAGTATATTTTCAAGAGACGACAATGTATATAAAGTTTACCAAGACCCTGGAGCACCTCCTCTTTTAAATAATTCTGATCAAGAATCTTTAGATTTTATAAATGCATTTTCAATGGTCTCTATTTGGGGATCACACCTTTCTTCTGAAAATAATGTTTCTTGGGATATATCCCCGAACTCAATTGGTAATTTTTCTCTAGATAATTTTCCAGAGGAAGTTTCAGAATACAATAACTTTTATAACTACTATTCAGGTGGTGATAGTAGTAATGGACATGATTTAAATCCATATACAAACCTTCCTTATGAGCCTCAGTATGCCCTAAGAGGTGATTATGCAAGAGTTTTAGCTGAATTTTGGGCAGATGGACCAGAATCTGAAACTCCTCCCGGACACTGGTTTGTACTGTTAAACAAAGTCAACGATGATCCTTTATTAGTTAAGAAATTTCAAGGTGCAGGAGATGTTTTGTCAAATTTAGAGTGGGATATTAAATCTTATTTTATTTTAGGAGGAACTATGCATGATGCAGCTGTATCAGTTTGGGGGATTAAAGGATGGTATGATTATGTAAGACCGATTTCAATTATTCGATATTTATCTGGTTTAGGGCAAAGCACTAATCCATCATTAGACAACTATCATCCTCAAGGCCTACCTATTGTAGATGGTTTTATAGAGGCTGTTGAAGAAGGAGATTTTTTACAAGGAGATAACAATGAAAATATTGGTAAAATCAAACTGTTTACTTGGCGTGGACATGATTATATTGATGATGTAGACTTAGATCAAGCTAGTGTTGGTTGGATTTTGGCTGAAGATTGGTGGCCTTATCAAAGACCGACATTTGTAACCCCAAATTTTGCTGGGTACGTTTCCGGACATTCAACATTTTCTAGAGCTGCTGCAGAAGTTTTAACTATGTTCACTGGGAGTTCATATTTTCCAGGTGGTATAGGAAGGTTTTTTGCTCCTAAAGATGAATTTTTAGTATTTGAACAAGGTCCAAGTGAAAATGTTGAGCTTCAGTGGGCTACTTATAGAGATGCTGCTGATCAATGTAGTTTGTCTAGAATCTGGGGTGGTATCCATCCTTATATAGATGATATTCCAGGAAGAATAATAGGGAATACCATTGGTAATGAGAGCTTTGAGTTTGGAGCAAGTTATTTTTCTGATAATTTATCCACCACTTTTACTGATAACCCTCGTCTTAAATTAAAATCTAACCCAATTAATTCTAATGAACAACTTGAAATTTTAAACACCCTAGGAATTGAGAATTTTGAATTATTTAATCTGATTGGTCAAAGGATTAGTATTCTAGAGAACTACAACCCGTCATCTAAATCAACGACTTTATCACATGAATACCTTGCGCCTGGAATTTACTTATTGAATAATAAAAATTATAGTTGGAAAATTATAGTACGATAGTATGATTGAATCTAAGAGACTTTACTTGAGAAGATTTAAACCTAGTGATTACAAACTGCTTTTTGACCTAGACTCTAATTTAATTGTGCATAAACATCTTTACAACACACCTATGAAAACAATTTCAGAAGCTAAAAAGTATATTTCTGAACTATTAAATCAATATGATAAATATACTGTAGGAAGGTTGATTGTATTTGATAAAAAGGATAATTTTATTGGATGGAGTGGTTTGAAATATAATACGTCAACAATTAATAATAAAAGTAATTTTTATGATATTGGATATAGATTAAGACCCGAATATTGGGGAAAAGGATTAGCTACAGAATCTTCACTTGCGATTTTAGATTATTATAAAAACAATAAAAATATAATTAACAATATTTATGCTATTGTTTCAACTGATAATATAGCTTCAAATCAGGTGTTACTTAAAAGTGGTCTTAAGTTTATAACTGAATTTAGCCTAGCTGGCAAGTCTGTTAATTGGTATGAGTTGTGATATTATTAAATTTCATTTTTTGTTAGTTTTAAAATTATCACTAGTTTCGTTCACTAAAATTCTATTATTATGAAGCAATATTTATTAGTCTTATCATTTTTAGTATCACCAATTATATTCTCACAATCTAATGCATCTTTATTAAATCATTATAAGGAATACTATAAACAAATGAAAACTCAAGGTGATGTTCAAGGTGTAATTAATGCTTTAACTCATTTAAGTATATTATCTCCAGATCAAGCACGGAAAGATACTTTAGCAGTTTTATACATGAACGAAGGGAAACATATTCAGGCTTTAAACACTATAGGTATTGATCAGAAAGAAAATGATTCGGACATGGCTGTTGAGGTTAAGGCTAGATCATTACAAATGGTAAATCAAATTGATAGATCTGTTGAGCATTATGAAGAGCTTTATAGAAGAAACCCAAATTCACTTGTAGCATACGAGTTAGCAGATTTAAAAATTCAATTAGATGATCTGTTAGGTGCTACTAAGCATATAACCTTCGGTATTGCTAATTCTAAAAGTGATGTCATGAGAACTTTTTATGAATCACAAAGTCAATATCAAGTCCCTATGAAGGCTGCTTTTATATATTTAAAAGCTCTAGTCAGGTTCAAGGAAAATAAATCTTTAAATATTGATGCAGCAATTGAAATTATGGATGAGGCATTGGTAATTGCCCCAAATTTTAATTTAGCAAAAATCAGTAAAGAGGCCTTATTGTCTCAAAAAATTATTCAATAATTTGTAATTCTTTTTCTATAATTTTATTTATTTGATAAATAAAATTATAATAAGATTCAATTGATTTATTACTGATTACAACTTTATTTTTTGATTCTAAACCAGATTCGGACAATACGGACTCTAGCTGTAGAATATTTGTTTCTAAGACAAGAAGTCTTGATGTTATTGAGTTAATGTTTAATTTTTCGGGTAAAGTTTTTCTTAATTCACCTATTGATGCTTTTAGATAGTTGTCTTTTTCTTTAAAAGTAGAATAATCTCCCTTGACTAGATTCGCTATAATATTTTGTAATTCTTGTAAGCTAGACCACTGTTGAGTTATATTTTTAGCTTCAGGGCTTAATTCGTGGATAACTATCTTAGACTCCATGTTAATATTATAATCTTCTTTATCACTCAAGTCTAATTTAGTTTTATTAGTAATTGAATTATTACAAGCTTGAAGTAAAAGTATAAATACTATGTATTTTTTCATTTTTTTGGTTTAAATATCAAATAAAACATTAATAATAGAATTAATAATTCTATTTCAAAACCAAACACATAATCTGGCAAACCTAAAATAGTTTTCTCACCTGTACCTAAAATTAAAAAGTTTTTTACGATAGGTGGTTTAGCTACATATAAATAGTTTGAGCCAAGAACAGAGTTAACCGGCATAACTATGGCTAGTAGTATGTTTATACCTCCAAATGTTTTCAGCCAAGAGTACTTGCCTAATTTCATTTTCATTCTATACATTATAACTAAGGGTATTATTATAATTGAAGCATGTTTAAAGTAAAACATTATATAAAAGAAATAGTTGTCATTATATAATGTAATCTGTGGAGTTAAAATTGACACAAGACCACCAATAATTCCACAGTAAAATAAAAATTCAAATAAAAACTGTTTTTTCTTAACAAAGAAAATAACACTACAAATAATTGCAGAAACACTGCATAAATGCAAGGGCAGGTCTTCTTTTAATGTCCAAGCCCCACTTGAGACTAATATTATATGATATGCGAAGGTCATGCCAATAATAATTAAAGAACTGCTTTTTAAAAATATTTGTATGTTTTGATTTTTAACTCTATAAGACAAGTAAAAATAGAGAGAAGCCAAAAACATAGTGATTGACATATTTCTAATCCATTCCTTAGAAAGAAATTCTATTGCAAATGGTGTATCCATAATATTTTAATAATTATTAAATCTAATATAATTATAAAAATAATAATCTACGTAGCATGTAGTTGTTTATTAATTACCCGGAAGCTTTAGCCTTCAATAAAGCTAAACTAATTATAATCTAATAATAAGTGAATCTTCTGACTTCAGAAATATACTTTGCTAATCGTATTACTTGCTGGGTGTATCCATACTCATTGTCATACCAAACATATAAAACCACGGTTTCATCATTAGTAATTGTTGCTTCGCTATCAAAAATACATGGTGCAGTAGTCCCTATAATATCTGTCGAAACTAATTCCTTGTTTATAGAATATTTAATTTGTTCAACTAATTCGCCGTCAAGAGCGTTCTGTTTCATGATGGCATTTAAACTATCTTTATTAGTTGATGTTTTTAATTGTAAATTTAAAATGGCTAAAGAACCATTAGGTACAGGAACTCTAACTGCATTTGATGTTAATTTCCCCTTAAGTTTTGGTAATGCTTTAGTTACTGCACTTGCAGCGCCAGTTTCAGTGATAACCATATTTAATGCGGCTGCTCTACCTCTTCGATGCTTAGAATGCATATTGTCTACTAAATTTTGATCATTTGTATAAGCGTGTACTGTCTCTATGTGTCCTTTTTTAATACCATAATTTTCTTCTATAACTTTTAATATTGGAGTAATGGCATTAGTTGTACATGAAGCTGCAGAGTATATTGATTCTAATTTTGGGTTGTGTTTTTTATGATTAACTCCGTAGACAATATTTGGAATCCCTTCACCAGGTGCTGTTAATAAAACTTTACTTACTCCTTTAGATGCTAAATGCCTACTTAGCTCTTTGAAATCTCTAAACGCTCCTGTATTATCTATTACTAATGCATCAGAAATTTGATACTTATTGTAGTCAATATTTTCTGGTTTAGATGCAGAAATCATATAAACTGTTGTGCCGTTAATTATTAATGCATTGTTTTCTAAATCTACTTCTACAGTTCCTAAAAAATCCCCATGTACAGAGTCTGTTCTTAAAAGTGCAGCTCGTTTTTCTAGTACAGATTGGTCAATTTCATCCCTTGTAACTATTGCTCTTAAGCGTAATTGTGATCCTCTGCCAATTTGAACCATTAACTCTCTTGTTATCAACCTCCCAATTCTTCCAAAACCATATAAAATGACGTTTTTAGGTAATTGTTTTTTAATTTTTTTAATTTCTTTTAGCTGATGCTTGACAAATTCTGTCTTGTATAAATGTTTGTTTGTATTTAAGTGGAATTCATATACCAATTTACCGATATCTAATTTTGACGGCTGAAGGTCTAATTCATGTATAGATTTAGATATCGATAAGATATCAGTAATAGATATAGGTTTGTTAACAAATCCTTTAGCGTATGAGATTAGATTAAGAATTTCACTCGCTCTTTTGTCTATTAAAGAATTTTTGAAGAGAACTAGTTCAATAGATTTGTCATACCACAAATTATGTACTATGTTTATAAATTCTATAGTTAATTTTCTATTTTCTGTTTCTTTTGAAACTTCATCAGTATAGTTTTTTATTGAACCCATTATTTTTATTTAGTATTTTTTGTAAAAGTATTTCTTTTTTAAAAATACGAAATCGATTTCGTGATTTTTTTT
>TARA_B110000503_G_scaffold85403_1_pt1 | contig 13267 bp, 12 predicted proteins | sample TARA_B110000503 | Tara Oceans TARA_B110000503 (sample SAMEA4397472) | marine metagenome | biome: Polar Biome; feature: [SRF] surface water layer (ENVO:00010504); material: water (ENVO:00002006), including particulate matter (ENVO:01000060) such as... | depth 5 m | reverse complement strand
ACTAAAATTTCTTGAAATTTAACTTCTTGAAAATGAATAATAAATAACTCTCCAGTTTTTATTTGTGGATGATTAGATTTTTCATACAAATAATGTAAAATACTATTTGAATACTCTATAAATGACATTTCATTATCAAAGTATTTTGAAGTATTTCCATATACAGCATTATAGTCTAAATTTATATGATGAGTAAATTTCATTAGCTCTAGGCTAGATTTTATAGATTTTAAAAAGAATTTATTTAATAAATCCTCTTCAGTTTCTGCTAATGGAATTTCTGTGGTGGTGATATGATTTAACTCTTGGCTTAATTCATTACCAACTCTTTGTAAAGTTGCTTTTTTTATGAAAGTATTTGAGGTTTTTAGCATTCTAATTAAGTAGTTTTTTTTTGATTACTTTTTTACTTTTAAATTATTCGCAATAAGCTAATATAGAAAGTTAATCTATTGGTTTAATTTTTTTTTTTTTTATTCAATCAAAAACCCTAATTTTATATTTTTAAATTAAAAATTATTTTTGCAAGTATCATTATTTAATTATTTTAAGTAAATGATGTATATATTTATAAATTTCCCTAAAATTTATTTTATGAAAAAATATTTAAACATATTATTAGTTGAAGATAATATGATTGAAATAATGAAAATAAGAAGAACAATTCCTCTGTTAAATCTTCAGCATAAAGTAACAGAAACAATAAATGCAGAAGAAGCACTTATTGTACTAGAGCAAAAAAAATCACTTCCCGATATTATCTTGTTAGACTTAAATATGCCAAAAATTAGTGGCATTGAATTTTTATCAATTCTGAAAAGTAAAGAAGATTTAAAACACATTCCAACAATTATTCTAACAACTTCCAATAATCAAAAAGACCTTAAAGAATGTTATAGGTTGGGGATATCTGGTTACATTTTAAAGCCCTTGAAATATGAGGACTATGTTAAAAAAATTGAAGCAACACTTTCTTATTGGTCTCACAATGAATTAATTAGTTAAATTTTTTAAAATATGAAAGGTATCATTTTTACAGAATTTTTAGATTTAGTAGAAGATAAATTTGGAATTGAAATGGTTGATAAAATCATTACTCAATCTAAATTAGAATCTGAAGGAATATACACATCAATTGGTACTTACGGTTTTTCAGAAATGTTACAATTACTTGAAAACTTAAAAAAACATACTGGTATTTCAATTGATGATTTGTTATTAACCTATGGCGAACATTTCTTTAGTGTTTTTGAAAATAATTATATGGATATTTTATCAATTTATAAAGATCCAATAGAAATGTTAGCTTCCATAGAACATCACATACATATTGAAGTTATAAAAATTTATCACGATGCAGAATTACCTACTTTTATAGTAGAAGAAAAAACCGAAAACTCTTTAACAATGATTTACAAATCTAGTAGATCTATGCATCATTTTGGTCTTGGATTAATGAATAAGACCTTTGAGTATTTTAATTCTGAAGCTACTATTTTATTAGAAAAAATTAAAGAAGATGGTACTGAGGTTAGGTTTATTATTCATAAAAAATAATGAGTCAAGAAAAAATAAACATATTACTTCGTGCTCTAAAAAGAGAAAAATCTGCTAGAAAAATTGCAGAAAAAATTCTTGATGATAAATCTAAATCTTTATATATAATTAGTGATAAGTTAAAGAAAACTAATTTACAATTAGAACATCTTTTAGATGAAAAATCATCTCAGTTACAGGGTGTTTTTGAAAACATCAATGATGCATATCTAGTGACTGATGTTAATGGGAATGTGTTAAAAATGAATGATGTTGCAGTTGATGTGTTTAATTATGATATACACATAGAAAAATTTAATTTATCAAATTTAATTTATTACAAAGATAAAGAACATGCGCATAATTCATTTAATTTATTAAAATCAAAAGGTGAATTAACGAATTTTATAACTAGGATAATCACAAAGAAAAGTGAGGTTAAGTGGGTGCAAGTTAATGCTACAGTTATTTTTGATAAACTTAATAAACCTATTGCAGCCCAAGGTATTTTTAGAGATATTACATCAAGAAAAGCAGATGAAGATTTAGTTATAGAATCAGAAAACAGGCTTTCTTCTCTAATTTTAAATTTACAAAGTGCTGTACTGTTAGAAGATGAAAATAACAAGATAGTTTTGACTAATACTAAATTTTGCAAACTATTTAAAATTCCTTTTTCACCTGAATTACTTAAAGGACAAGATTGCTCCGAAGCATCAGAAAACAGTAAAAATTTATTCAAAGATTCAGATTTTTTTTTGAATAGAGTTAAAGAATTGTTGAACAATAGACAACAAGTTTTAGGTGATGAACTTACAATGACTGATGGTGTAATTTTAGAACGAGATTTTATTCCAATTTTAATAGGAAATGAATACAAAGGGCATCTTTGGACGTATCGAGACATTACTTTTAGAAAACAATACAGTAAGATTTTAGAAAGTCAAAAAGAAAAATATAGCAGTATTATTGCCAATATGAATCTTGGTCTGTTAGAGGTTAATAATGATGATAAAGTCTTGATGATTAATCAGAGTTTTTCTGATATGTCTGGGTATACTGAGAATGAACTACTGGGCAAAAAAGCAAGTCATATTTTTCTTTCAAAAAATGATAGTTCTATAATAGAAGAACAAACTAAGAATCGTATTAAAAGGAGATCAAGTTCTTACGAGTTAAAAATAAAAAATAAACAAGGAGTTCATAAAACTTGGTTAGTTAGTGGTGCGCCAAATTATAATTTAAATGGAGATTTTGTTGGCTCTATTGGTATACATTTAGATATAACAGAATTAAAATCTTTACAACAACAAAAAGAAAGAATGTTAAAAGAGCTAGAGAAAAGTAATGATGAGCTTCAAGAATACGCACACATAGTTTCTCATGATTTAAAAACTCCCCTAAGGAGTATATATGCTTTGGTTTCATGGATTAAGTCAGATAATGAAAATAAGTTTGATGAAATAACAACTCAAAACTTAGAATTAATTGAGCTTACTTTAGAAAAGATGGAACAATTAATAACAAATGTTTTAGAATACTCTAGTGCAGGCTCTAAAACAGAAGAAGTTACAAAAATAGACCTAAATACTATATTTGACGACCTTAAAATCATTTTATATATTCCAAAAAATACTTCAATAAATATTGTAAAAAAATTACCTATCATAAAAGGGCATAAAACAAAATTTAAGCAGTTGTTTCTGAACTTAATTAGTAACTCTATTAAGTATTCTAACAAAGAAAAAAATATAATTGAAATAGATTTTATTGAGAAAAAAAAGTTTTATCAATTTTCAATTAAAGATAATGGTATAGGTATTCATAAAGAGTTTCATGAAAATATTTTTAAAATTTTTCATACTCTTGATAAAAATAAAGATTCCTCAGGTATAGGATTGTCTATTGTGAAAAAAATAGTTAATTTATATAACGGAAAGGTTTGGCTGGAGAGTAAGCCAGGTATTGGAACAACATTTTTTTTCACAATAAAAAAATAAAACATGGAAAAACCTAACTTAATATATCTTGATAGTATTGCTTGTGGTGATAATGATGTTAAGAATTTATTGATAGATACAATAAAATTAGAGTTTCCAGAAGAAGCAAATGATTATTACGAAAGCTTCATGAAAAAAGATTACAAAAAATCAGAATTTAATGTTCACAGAATTAAACATAAAATTAGTATTCTAGGCTTAGAACAAAGCTACCTTATTGCAAACGAATACGAACAAAACCTTAGGATAAAGTCTACTTATAAATCTGATGATTTTGATACAATCCTACTAGTTATAACCGAATATTTGAAAACACTGTAAATTTATATGAATTGTATTATTATAGATGATGAAAAAACTTCAAGGATTATCATCAAAAAGCTTTCTAGTCAGGTTGAAAATCTTACTGTGGTTGATGAATTTTCAAGTGCAATTCAAGCTATAAAATACTTGAATGAGAACGAGATAGATCTTGTGTTTTTAGATTATCACATGCCAGACTTTAATGGTTTAGATTTTATCAAAACAATTAAAAAACCATTAAAAATAATTTTAACTACTTCAGATCCAAACTTTGCAATAGAAGCTTTTGAATATGATTCAATAATTGATTATTTATTAAAACCAATTCATCTTCCTAGATTGATAAAAGCTGTTCAAAAAGCAGAAAATCAAATGTTAACAGTTTATCAAAATATTGATGACATAAAGATTAAAAATGATTTTTATGTTAATATAGACAGGCGTCTTATAAAAATTGATCTCCATAGTATATACATAATTGAAGCTAATGGAGATTATATTAATATTAGAACAGAAGAAAAAAATTATATTGTTCATTCTACATTAAAAAAAATAGAAGAAAAACTCCCAGATTCCTTATTTCTTAAAGTTCATAGATCTTATATTATAAATGTAAAAAAAATCATTGATATAGAAGATAACAGTGTTCTCATAAAAAAAGATATTGTTCCTGTGAGTAGATCTAAGAAGTCTGAGCTTATGAAACGCTTAGATTTATTATAATATTATTCTGTTACAATTTCTTATGTTTTGGAATTTTAAACCCTGTATAACTTTATTTCCCGATACAGAAATTAGAAAATATATGACCTAAAATATCTTTATCTACGTCATATTCTCCAGTAATATTTCCTAAATGTCTTAAGCATTCTCTAATATCAATAGAAAACAAGTCTGTAGAGATCTCTAAATCAACACCTTGTTTAACAGATGAGATGGCTTTTAGAGCATTGTTTAGTGCCTCAAAATGACGAGAATTTGTTACAATTGTTTCATTATTACTCAAAGCACCCTTGTTTACTAAATAAGTAAGCTCTTGATGAAGTGCATCTATCCCAATTTTTTGTTTTGCTGAAAGTAGAAGTATTTTATCAATTTGTAAGGTAATTTCCTTTTTTTGACTGGATGAAAGATCATCTATCTTATTCGCAATAAGTAATAAGCGTTTATTTGGAAAGCGTTTTTTAATGATTTCTATTTCTGATAGAAAAACCTGTTTAGATGTAGCAAATTTATTAGAATCAATAAGGAAGATTATCAACTGAGCATTTTCTGCTTTTTCATAGGCCTTTTTAATTCCAATACTTTCTATAATATCATTAGTTTCTCTAATTCCAGCAGTATCTATAAATCTAAAAGCCACCCCATCAATAATAATTTCATCTTCAATAGCATCTCTTGTAGTTCCTGCAATATCAGATACAATAGCTTTTTCTTCGTTTAATAAGGTATTTAACAAAGTAGATTTTCCAACATTAGGTTCACCTATAATTGCAACAGGTATTCCGTTTTTCATTGCGTTTCCAAAAGAAAAACTATCTATCAAACGTTTTAAAACTGAAGTAATAGTGTTTATCAATTCTTTAAATTTTGCTCTGTCTGCAAATTCAACATCTTCACCAGAAAAATCTAATTCTAGTTCTATTAAAGCTGCAAAATCTAGTAATTGAGCACGTAATTCTTTTAATTCGTTAGTAATGCCTCCACGCATTTGTTGAATAGCCATTTGATGTGATGCTGCCGAATTTGATGCAATTACATCTGCAACTGCTTCAGCTTGGCTTAAATCCATTTTTCCATGTAAGAAAGCCCTCATAGTAAACTCTCCATTGTCTGCCATTCTACATCCATTTTTAAGAAATAATTGAATAATTTCTTGTTGAATAAAACTAGAACCATGACAAGATATTTCCACAACATTTTCACCTGTATAAGAGCGAGGGTTCTTAAAAACTGAAACCAACACTTCATCGATTATTTGAGAATTATCTACAATATGACCTAGATGAATTGTATGTGTTTTTTGATTCTTTAATAGTTTACCACTTTTAGATCTAAAGAACTTTGAAATGATATTTATGGAGTCTTCTCCAGAGATACGAATTACTGAAATTGCACCTATACCTGATGGAGTTGCTAAAGCTATAATAGAATCGTTTTTAATCATGTTGCTAATATACAAGTTCATTATATTTTATAGCCTAAAGCGTAACAAGATGTCTTATTTACCATCTAAATAGTATAAAATTATCTATTTAGTATAAAATTTCTGTCATAATAATTTTTAAATACAGTTAATAACATTTTCATACTCATAAAAGAAGCGTTCAAACTTTGGCATCAATTTTATATAAAATTCATAACAAGACCTCCATGTATTTTTGTTATATATGTTAAATTTTTCTAGGTGATTGACATAAATACGACGAATTATTTTACCATTTTCTAATTCATAGGATCCATCAAAAATAACTTCAGGTAAATATTCTTGAATTAAAATGTTTTTTAGAGAAAGGATTTGATCATAAAGAATTTCGTTTGCAATTTCATCAGAATGTTCAATATCTAGACAAATCATTGCATTATTTCTATTGGCAACAAACTTAAAACTAACACCTTTTATTTTGGTATTATATAACAACCATTTTCTTGGAAAGGACTTTCCAAAACTAGTCCAAAATTCTTTTCTAAGTAAAGCAGATTCTTCTTTACTAAACATCCCTAAAGTTATTGTTTTTATTGATCATTATAACAGCACTATTTTTAGCCATGAACTTTAGCTGTATTTCCTCTGGTTTTCATCATTTCAGCTTCAAACTCTAAAAGACTTTGCCATTTTTCATCTACATTTTTTCTGTTCATATATTTCCTTGCATAGCCTAAGAACAGCGTATAATGATTTGCTTCAGAAATCATTAAATCTTTATAAAATCTAGAAAGTTCTTGATCTTCCATATTTTCAGAAAACACTTTAAAACGCTCACAACTTCTAGCTTCAATTAAAGCAGCTACTAACAACCTATGAATTAAAGCTGTTGCTCTATCTTTTGTTTTTGGAAAAAATTTTTGTAGAGATTTTGCATAATCATTGTGTTGCTCTCTGCCTAAGACCATTCCTCTTTTTATCATCAATTGATGTACCATTTTGAAATGCTCTAACTCTTCTAGGGCGATATCTGTCATATCTTTCACCAACTCAGTTTCCTCAGAATAATTAATAATAATTGAAATAGCATTTGCTGATGCTTTTTGCTCTGCAAATGCATGATCTGTAAGAATTTGTTCTAAATTATCTTCAGCAATAATTGCCCAAGATGTTGATGTTTCAAATTTTAATCCAAGCATACTTTCTTTATTTTTTGTTCCAAGCAATCATAAAAGATTCGCCATTATTTATTTGTTGTGTAAGTTTTACTAACCCTGCATGTTCAATAATATAAATAACTTTATTTGGCCAAGTTTTTCTAAAATTATAGGAATTAGGTTTACCACCTATGGCATTCACAAAATTAATGGCAGTTTTTTTATCTAATAATATTTTTTTGCCATGAATATTCACCAAGCTATCCATTTTTTTTCTGGCAGCTCTATAAACTCTTAACTTACTTTTTCGGCCAATAAAAGTAGTAACAAAATCAGTAATATTTAGAAGGTGAGCTTTTGTCTTTTCTTTAGGATTATTTTCAAAATAAGCTAAATTAAAAGAAGTACCTCTAAAAGGTAAAGGCCTGTAATCTTTCTTATAACTTTCAGGCCGTTTTTTCCATTTTAATTCAGAAGGTTTATAAGTGTTAATTTTTACAGAGTCAAATAAAACGTTATTTTCTTTTATGAGTGTTGGTAGATATAGAGCAGGTAGTTGCCTTTTTTTGTTGTTACTATTTAAGCTTAATATATTACCTGATATTTTGCCAATATAGCCCTGGTTCCAGCCAGATTCTAATCCAGCGATAGCTAATAAAGATGCCGGAGGAATATTGTTTTCTAAACAAATTTTAGTTGCTTTTTTAGTAATACTTTTATAAAATGTTTTTACATGACTGTACTTTCGCAAAGAATATATCTTTTCATCAATTTCACCTAGAAATAATGTTGTAAAAAGTAATAGATGAATACTATATTTCATGAAATATTATTACGAGATATGTTGTTTTAACCTAAGTCCAAAATCTGCTAAAGCTTTAATCTCTTTAACTCCAGCTAAGCGTTCATTACCAAGAATAAGCAATCCTTTTTCATTAGATTCTATATGGTAATACTTATTGCTTTCAAAAAATAAAATTAGTTCATCGCTAAAAAATTCTCTTATTTTTTCTTCGTTTTTCCCAGATAAATAAAAGCGTTTAGAAAAATCTGGATGCTCCTCAATATCAATATCTTTAAATCCAGCAAAATGAATGATATATTCAAAAATACCTTCTTTATCTAGTGTAAATTGAGGAATACTATTTTTTAATTCAATATATAACATCGTAGCTTTTACATTTTGTTTGGCAATTAACTCTCCTTCAGAGAACTCTATATCAAACAAAGTACATTGTTCATTTGATAAGGTATTTGATATTTTAGTGATTTGCCTAGTTTTGAAATAACCAAAGTTGGGTAGTTCTTTAATTTCTTTTTTGTGTAAAGTGTTATAATCCCAATGTAATTCTTCACTAATTTTATACAAAGATTTTTGTCTTTTTGTAAGTGTTATATTTTTCCCTTTTGGTTTTCCAATAACAAATTTACGAAGGGCAAAAGGGTGTGTGCTGCCAGATTTATAGCCGTCTAACCCAATAACTTCAAAGTGGCCTCCCTTTCGTTTAAAACTTTCAGAATAACTGTGTATATTTTCCATGACAGTATGGTCTACAAAATCACACATAGAAAAATCTATAATAACATCTTCGGTTTCTGGAATTTGATCTAATTTAGATTTTAACTTAGAATAGTTTAGAAAACTAGAGAAATTGTCTACACTTACAAAGTATTTATCATCTTCCTCAAACATTAAAACATTAGGTTTTAGTAAATTTCTAATGAATAATGACATATTTTTATTAATAACTATATGAATAATAAACGTAGTGAATATACCAATTAGAATACCACTGATTAAATTTGTAAGTACGGTAATAATTAATGTGACTAAAAAGATGATTAATTGTTCTGAGCCTACTTGAAACGTTTTTTTAATATTTTCTGGTGATGCTAGTTTATACCCTGTGTATACTAATATTGCTGCCAATGCTGATAAGGGAATGTGCCTTAACTCGCCGGCAAATAATACAATAAAAGCAACAAGAAAAAGTGCATGAAAAAAGTTTGCAGATCTATTACTTCCTCTATTATTTACATTTACGGAACTCCGAGCAATTACTGTAACTACATTTAAGCCTCCTAAAAAACCGCTAATTACTGTGGCAATTCCTAATGATCGGATGTCTTTATTTATATTAGATCTTCTTTTTTCAGGATCTAACTTATCTACTGCTTTTATACTTAATAAAGATTCAATACTAGCAATTAAGGTAATGGCTATAACGGCACTAAGAAATTCATAGGAAAATAACTTAGCGAAATTTGGTTGCGGAAATTCACCAAAAATTTTATCTGGTAAATTAATCATGTATTCATCTGTGATAGGATATGATTGAATTGAAAATATTTCAAAATAATAATACATTCCAATACTCACAAGAACAATCCACATGGGTGCAGGTACTAATTGAAAGTATTTATTTCTGATTTTACTATAGAACACCATAATTAATAAACTAATTATACCAACAGATCCAGCGTAAATAACACTTTTATCAGCTGTTTTAATAAATATCAATAGGTCTTCTGGAATAAAGTATAGAAGCTCAACAATACTTCCTGTTGCTTTTAGGTTTCCAAGCATAACATGTATTTGTTTTGCTAAAATACCAATACCAATAGCAGCTAACATTCCTTGTATAGCTGATGATGGAAAGAAATTACTCAAAGATCCTAATCTAAGAACTCCTAGTATAAACATTAATGCACCTGAAATAATAATTGCTGCTAGCGTGTATAAGTATCCCTCATACATATTTCCTTCTCCAAGGATAGTGATAGCACTTAAAATAACAACAACTAAACCGTTACCTGGCCCAGTAATGGTTACGTTAGAACCTCCTAAAACGGCACACACTAAACCACCAACAATTGCTGCAATGATTCCAGAAATTGGTGGAGCACCAGATGCTAAAGCTAAGCCTAACCCTAAAGGTAAAGCCACTAATGATACTACAAATCCAGCAAAAATATTTCTTGGAAGCTCACCAACGAATGTTCTAATAGGGCTTTTTTTAGTCATTATTTTACAATTAAAACATCTGTTGGAAGCTCTGTAAGGATATACTCAATATCATGTGGGAAAATTCTATCTAAAATTGTGGTTTTTGAGGGAGCATTCATTACAAGTAAATCAGCTCTTTTCACTTTGGCATAATGCCCAATCGAGTAGCCTCGCTTCCCAAAAATACTTTGAATTTTTATAGAAATTCCTTTAGTATCTATTGTTTTTAGAATTTTATGGACTCTGGAGTCTTCTCTTCTTTTTAACTTTTCTTTTTCAATGGTAGCTTTTCGTAATGAGTGATCATCAGAAACTATCACTTCAATTTCTTTTTGGCTAATCTCTTCTACAATTGTAATTCTTTTACATGCTAACGCTTTAGAAACTAAAAAAGAAGCCTGTATTGTTTCTATTGTTTTTTTGTCTTTTAAACCATTTACTACTATGTGATTGCATTTAACTCTTTCTACAGAAGGCTTTATAAGCAATAATACAGAACAAATGGCTTTTCTAGTTAATTCTCTAGCGACTGATCCAACATAGTATTTGTATAAGTTTTCTTGTTGTAATGCTCCCAAAATTAGCAAATCAATATTTTCTTCTAGACTTGTTTGTAGAATTATATCTACCGGTTTTCCTTTTTGCCAAACGGTTTTTATAGGGAGCTTTAAGATCGGTGCTTCTGAAATTAATTCTGATAATTGCTGTTCTTTTTCAGTTGTTTTCTCACCAACATGAACACCAACAAGCTGAGCTTCAAACATATTGGCTAATCGAACAGCTTCAAAAATATTTGGCTTTAAATTTGGAGAAAAAGCAATTCCAACTAAAATTTTTTTTATGCTTTGCAAATGTAATTGTTTTATTAAATCAAAAGTACAAGATAGTACTTTCATGTAAAGTAAAAAATATAAAAAATTAATTTTAGAAGACTTTTCTACTTAACTATTTTTTGTAATTTAGAAATTAATAGTAAAGTAAGTATGTTAGAGTTAGCAGGAATTATTATTCTAGGAATATTAGCACAATGGGTGGCTTGGAAATTTAAAATACCAGCAATTCTTCCATTAATTTTAATAGGGCTTATAGTAGGCCCTATAGCAGCAGAATTTTTAACTGAAGATAAAACCAAGTATATAGAACCTATCTGGAATGGAACCAAGGGGCTTTTTCCTGGTGATGGATTGTATTATTTTGTATCCCTAGCCATTAGTATTATTTTGTTTGAAGGAGGTTTGACGCTAAAAAGAGATGAAATTAAAAATGTTGGTCCCGTCATAACTAAGCTTATTACCCTAGGTTCTGCCGTTACTTTTTTTGGTGCAGGTTTTTTAGCTCATTATATTTTTGGATTAGTCTGGGAATTATCTTTTTTATTTTCAGGCTTAATAATTGTGACTGGTCCAACAGTAATTACTCCGATCCTTAGAAATATTCCATTAAAAAAAGATATTTCTGCTGTGTTAAAATGGGAAGGAATTCTAATAGATCCAATAGGAGCTTTGGTAGCAGTATTGGTTTTTGAATTTATAAGTGTAGGAGGTGGAAGTGGCTTCACGAAAACAGCACTCACTGAATTTGGTAAGATATTATTATTTGGAACTTCGTTTGGATTTACTTTTGCACATGCATTAACATTTGTGATCAATAAAAAATGGATTCCTCATTACCTATTGAATGTGGTATCGTTATCTACAGTTCTATTTGTTTTTGTAGAATCAGAAATATTTGCACATGAATCTGGATTGTTGGCAGTTGTAGTAATGGGGATGGTACTTGGAAACGGAAAATTAAAAAACCTAAAAGAACTCCTGTATTTTAAAGAATCATTAAGTGTTTTATTAATTTCAATTCTATTTATTCTCTTGTCAGCAAATATTAATATGGTAGATTTAATGCTACTGTATAACTGGAAAACTGTAGTTTTATTTTTCCTTATAGTTCTTGTAATTAGACCATTAGGTGTATTTGTAAGTACTTATAAATCAAATCTAAAGTTTAACGAGAAACTTTTTATTAGTTGGGTGGGGCCAAGAGGTATTGTAGCTGCAGGTATTGCTTCTCTTTTTGGAAGTAAATTATTAAAACAAGGAGTAGAAGGAGCAGAATATATTACACCTTTAGTTTTTATGATTGTTTTAGGAACGGTATTATTAAACGCTACAACTGCTAGATTGTTTGCCAAAATTGTAGGAGTATTTTTAAAGAATTCTGAGGGTATTTTAATTATTGGAGCATCAAAAGCATCAAGACTTATAGCTAATTATTTACAGAATTTTGGAAAAAGAGTAGTGTTAATTGATGCCAATAATTCTTTCATAGAACAATCAATTAAACAGGGCTTAGAAGCTTATGCGGTTAACATTTATGACGATGATTTAACAGATAATATAGAGTTAAATGACATTGGATATTTAATCGCCTTAACAGGTAGTGATGCTGTAAATAAATATGCTTTAAAAAATTTAGCAACTACTTTTGGCGAACATGGCGCTTTCCGTTTGGCAAGTGCTGATGAGGTGAAAAGTCAAAATTTTGAAGATAAAAATCAATTTTTTACGCCAAAGGATGATTATATTAACATAAGTGAGGCGGTTAGAGATTTCCCTACTCTTTATGAAACACCCATATCTTCTGATAAACATTATGAAGAAACTATAGAAACATTGCACAAGCAATTAGAGTCTGTCCCACTATTTGTAAAGACTACAAATAATAACATTTATGTATTGTCTGAATTTGAGTCAAAAAAATTACCTAAAAAAGATGCTATTTTGGTTTATGTTGGACAAAAAATATAAAAACCCTAAAGATCTAAATGAAAAGTATCCTTTAGTTTTTTAAGAAAAGGATTTTTTTCTTTTAATTTATTGTATTTTTCTTGAGGAGTATAGGCAAATTTCTTTTCTACTGTTTCATTTACTACAACTTTTATAGTAATACCAAAATTATTTAGAGACTCTCTTAAAAACTTTATGAGTTTAGGTCTTCCAAGCTTTAACTGATCTTCCATGAGTTTGTTAGGAAGCATAAATTGAACATTAAAGTTATCTTGCAATGATGGTAGGTCGGCAGCCAGAATTGAAGCCATACTTTTTTCTCCTTTTTTAATGAGTAA
>TARA_B110000503_G_scaffold126766_1_pt1 | contig 13274 bp, 13 predicted proteins | sample TARA_B110000503 | Tara Oceans TARA_B110000503 (sample SAMEA4397472) | marine metagenome | biome: Polar Biome; feature: [SRF] surface water layer (ENVO:00010504); material: water (ENVO:00002006), including particulate matter (ENVO:01000060) such as... | depth 5 m | reverse complement strand
CTTCAACCAGGTATGGTGGCTACAGTGGAGCCAGGAATTTATATTTCTCCAGATAACCAAAATGTTGATAAACGTTGGCGTGGAATTGGTGTTCGCATTGAGGATGATGTGCTGGTTACAGAAAATGCCCCTAAGGTGCTATCCAGCGATGCACCCAAAACCATATTAGAGATTGAAGCGCTAATGGCTTCAAAGTAGCAAATAGGGTCGATAAGAATATGCCTAACCAGTCGCTAATTCGGCAACATGTTGATATTTCAATCATTGGCGGCGGCATGGTTGGAGCTAGCCTGGCTTTACTTTTGTCTTCTTGTAATTGCGGTTGGCGCATTCAGATCGTGGATGCTCTGCCAGTGCAGACGGCCCCCCCTATTGATGGCCTGGAATCGTATTTTGATGCCCGTTCTACAGCTCTTTCGCAAAGTAGCCGTGAGATCTTTGGGATCCTTGGATTGTGGGAGGATCTGAGCGTTAAGCTTACCGAAATAAGTGAAGTGCATGTTTCTGATCAAGGTTACCCAGGTAGCGCTAGATTGTGTGCCGAAGATCAAAATTTGCCCGCTCTAGGTTATGTTGTTGAAAATAGATGGATTAACTCTGCTTTATCAGCAGCATTAATAAAAGCTGAAGATATTGAGATTGTTGATTCAGCAAAGATAGCTGGACTTAAAGCTGTAAAAGGCGGTATGCAGTTCTCTATCTCCATGACTGGGGTCAACACAAGCAGAGAAGTGAGCTCAAAGCTTTTAGTAATCGCAGATGGTGCTAAGTCGGAAACTCGGAATATGCTAGGTATTGATTTTACTGCAACAGATTACGGACAAGTGGCTATTGTAGCGAATATTTCATTATCTCAGGACCATTTTGGTATTGCCTACGAGCGATTTTCTAGTTCTGGGCCTATAGCTATGCTGCCGCTGGAATCGATAGATGGAGACTATCGTGTTGCGCTAGTCTGGACAGTCTCTCCAATTCAAGCTGAAAAATTATTATTAGAATCTGAAGATGCATTCCTGAAAGAATTACAATTATGCTTTGGTTACAGGCTGGGAAAACTTCAACGAGTTGGTACGCGTTACAGCTTTCCTGTGCAGCTAGTCACTAGCAATGAGCAAGTCCGCAGTAATGTTGTGATTGTTGGTAATGCTGCGCATTCTTTACACCCAGTTGCAGGACAAGGTTTCAATTTAGCGTTGCGTGATGTGGCTATGCTGGCTAATGAGCTAGGGAGGGCAGCCCTAGAAGGCAATTCTTCATTGGGGGAATATAGCGTACTAGAAGGCTATCTTAATAATCAGAAATTAGATCAAGAGAGAACAATCTTATTGAGTGATTTATTGCCTAGAATATTCGGTAACAGAACTTTTCCTATGGTGCTGGCAAGAAATATTGGGCTACTGGCACTAGATGTCCTTCCTTTATGCAGGAGAAGTTTTACGCAATTAGGTATGGGGCTTCAGACCAGAGGACATGAACTGGCTAATTCTAGACCATTAGGCGCTCTTATGCCTGATACGGAAATAAAGTGATGGATGACAAAGAGTATGATGTTGTTGTTTCTGGGGCTGGGATAGTGGGGCTAATTTTTGCCTCATTGCTAGCAACCCGCCAACACTCGAATTGCGTGAATTTAAAAATAGCTATCCTTGAAGCAAAGCCCTTTAAAAATCTCGATATTAAATCAAGTTTTAATCCTAGGGTGGTGGCATTAACCGAATCTTCTCGACACCTTCTCGAAGATATAGGAGTGTGGAGTAGTATTGCTAGCCAGCGCGTTTGTCCTTACCAGCGAATGGAGATATGGGAGTCTGACGGGACTGGAAATATTGAGTTCGATTGTAAAGATATCCGTCAGTCTAGCCTGGGTCATATTGTAGAAAATAGCTTGATTATTAAAAGTGTTTTGCATCGAATTGAAGAGCTAGAAAATGTCGAGTTACTATGTCCCGCAATGGTTGTAGATGTAGATCAAAAGTCTTCGTCAAGACAGTCAGAAGTAACAACTCTCACTCTAAGCGACGGAACCACTATAAAAACAAAGCTTCTGGTCGCGGCTGATGGAGGCGAATCCAAGGTGCGTGATTTATGCGGTTTCCAGTTGCGAGAATGGAATTATGGGCATCACGCCATCGTCACTAGCGTCGTTACGGAAAAAGCCCATAATTTTACGGCCAGACAGAGATTTTTGCCGGATGGACCGTTAGCTTTTTTGCCTCTTCAGATAGAGATAGGGAACTCTCATCACTGCTCTATCGTTTGGTCTCAGAAAAATTCCGTAGCAGAAAAATTGATGTTACTTGATGATCTTGCCTTTTGCGAAGCTTTGGAGTTGGCAGGTGGTGGCTGTTTAGGAAAAATAACCAAAGTTAAAAAGCGCTCTAGTTTTGCACTTAAGCAAAGGCACGCAATAGATTATGTTATGCCAGGAATTGCACTAATAGGAGATGCCGCACATACCATACATCCGCTAGCTGGACAGGGAGTTAATTTAGGAATTCAAGATGCAATAGCGTTAGTTAAGGAAATAGAGGGTGCATTATGTCGAAAATTATCTCCGGGTAATTTTTTGGCGCTTCGTCGTTATCAGCGCAATAGAAAGCCTTATAATCTCGGTATGATGGCTGTAATGGAGGGCTTGAAGAGGTTATTTGAAGATCAACACTTGCCTATGCGGTTACTACGCAATGACGGCATGAAGCTTATAAATAAGCTTGGTTTTATTAAAAATAAAATTGCGAAAGAAGCGATGGGGATTTTATAGCGTGTGTTTTTAAGTACAGTTAGCTCAATAGTTATACTTTAGTTTAGGGTTAATCAGGGTTAGAATCTTTAATATTTTTTTAAAGTCATATCGTTTTGGTCAAACGACCAGAAATCAAGAAGTGGAATAAGGAAATTGCAATGAACAAAGCTCCATCCGGTTTAAAATACGCCGCTAGCCATGAATGGGTTCGTGATGAAGGGGACGGCACAGCAACAATAGGCATAAGCGAGCATGCGCAAGAAAGTCTTGGGGATGTTGTTTATGTTGAGCTGCCACAGCTCGGAATGAACATTACTGCAGGAGGAGAAGCTGGAGTCGTAGAGTCCGTTAAAGCAGCTTCAGATATTTATGCGCCTATTTCTGGAGAAGTAGTTGCAATTAACGCGCTGCTAGAAGATGAGCCCGAAATTATTAATAGTTCGCCATATGATAGTGGTTGGTTCTTTAGGGTGAAAATATCAGATCCAACTGAGTTCATTAATTTAATGGATGCTGAGGAATACGAGTCTTTGGCTGCTGATAGCTAATTAGAGTTCACGCTACAAAGGCAGTCTAAAAGCACTACTATTGATGCTAATTGCTACAGCAGGATGGAAAATAAGATGAATCTTAGTGACAAAATGGAAGAGATCAGGCTGTTAAATCAGTTTAGCCTGAAATCAAAGACATACGGCCTAAAGATACACGAGCAAGAGGCTTCTTCGGACTCGATAAACGCGGCAGCCAGACTGTTTCATAAAGGGTTAACTGATCATCTCGACGGGGGTTATTTAACAGATCTAGGGATAGTTGCAGCCGGGCATGCGCAAACTCTTTTGAAAATTCTAGAAGATTAATCTTTAAATACAAGCAGACTCTTGTCTGTTTGTATTGAAAATAATAGTTTTTAATTTACTTGTTGAGTATCTTGGCGGCCTCTTTAGCAAAATAGGTTAAAATTCCATCAGCTCCAGCTCTCTTAAAACACAAAAGAGATTCAATTATTACCTTTTCTCGATGAAGCCAGCCATTTTCGAATGCTGCTACATGCATGGCATATTCCCCGCTCACTTGGTATGCAAATGTAGGTGCTTTAAGCTCTTCTTTCACTCTGCGCACTATATCCAGGTAGGGCATACCGGGTTTGACCATAATCATATCTGCCCCTTCTTCCAGATCTAACGCGCATTCATGTAGTGCTTCGTTTGTGTTGGATGGGTCTATCTGATAGGTTATTTTTTCTGCATTTTTAATATTTTTGGCAGAGCCTATAGCCTCTCGAAAAGGTCCATAGTAGCTAGAAGCGTATTTGGCAGAATAGGCCATGATACGTGTATTGGCATATCCGGATTCTTCTAGGTTTTCTCGAATATATCTGATACGTCCATCCATCATATCTGATGGAGCAACAATATCTGCACCTGCCTCGGCATGCGAGAGAGCTTGTTTTGCTAGAGTCTCGATAGTTATGTCGTTCAAAACATAGCCGGTATTCTGGTCAACGATCCCATCCTGGCCGTGTGCTGTAAAAGGGTCAAGTGCTACATCAGTGATAATTCCTAGCTCTGGAACTGCCTGCTTAATGGCTCTGGTAGCTAGCTGCGCTAACCCGTCTGGATTGAATGCTTCTTCCGCTAAAAGAGTTTTATGTTGTTGTTCAGGAACAGGAAATAAGGCGATTGCAGGAATACCAAGATCTACTAGCATTTGAGCCTCTTTCACTAAGAGATCAATAGAAAGCCTTTCTATTCCAGGCATGGAAAGTATCTTTTCACGACGATTGGTGCCCGCTATTGCAAATAAAGGGCAGATTAAATCATCAGGAGTCAGCGTAGATTCTCTGATGAGGCGGCGTGAGAAGTTATCAGTTCGATTTCGGCGCATGCGCGTATATGGGAATACTCCTCGGGTGTGATTAAAACTCATGATTTCTCCGGATCTTAATTTTACTTGTAGGCTATAAATCATTATCTGTCAGCATACAGAAAACAAATATTTACAGGTTATAAATGCTTGAATACCTTCGCTGCCGCATTTAATGCAAATGCTATATCTTCGTCTGTATGGGCTGCGGACATGAAGCAGCCTTCATAGGCGGCAGGAGCAAGATAGACGCCAGCATCTAGCATACCACGGAAAAAATGACCAAAACGCTCAGTATCACACGCCATAACCTGCTGGTAATTTGTTACAGTAGGTTCTTCGGTAAAAAAGAAGCCAAACATACTACCCACATGATTTGTGGTCATAGAAATATTGGCATTGTTTGCTTGCTCTTGAAGACCCCTGATAAATTTTGTAGTTTTCGCGAACAGTGAATCATAGAATCCAGGTTGAGTAATTAACTCTAAAGTTACCAATCCAGCCGTCATAGCTACAGGATTTCCTGAAAGTGTTCCAGCCTGATAGATCGGCCCAACTGGTGCAATTTGATTCATGATATGGCGTTTGCCTCCAAACGCCCCCACCGGCATGCCACCACCAATTACTTTACCAAGAGTAATCAGGTCAGCATCAATACCAAAGAGCCCCACCGCACACTGGGCGTCGACTCTAAACCCGGTCATGACCTCGTCGAAAATGAGCAGCGTACCCGAATTAGTGCACTCTTCGCGCACAGCCTCCAAAAAACCTTTAATTGGCGGGATACAACTCATGTTGCCTGCGACTGGTTCTATGATCACACATGCTATTTCAGAGCCAATTTGAGCAAAGGTATTTTTGACATCATCAATATTATTGTAGGTTAGCGTTATGGTTAAATCGGCTAACACAGAAGGAACCCCTGGAGAGCTAGGCACTCCCATGGTTAGGGCTCCAGATCCGGCTTTAACCAAAAGAGAATCGGAGTGCCCGTGGTAGCAGCCTTCAAACTTTATAATTTTATCGCGACCAGTAAAACCTCTGGCTAGACGAATAGCACTCATGGTAGCCTCAGTGCCAGAATTAACCATACGAACCATGTCCATTCCTGGCACAAGAGCGCAAAGCTTGTCCGCTAATCTTGTTTCTAGCTCGGTAGGCGCACCAAAAGTGATACCTTTGTCCATTTGTGTTTTTACTGCCGAAATAACCTTAGGGTGCCCATGCCCTAAAATCATTGGCCCCCAGGACTGAATAAAATCTATATAACGCTTGCCATCAGCATCAAATAGATATGCTTTGTCAGCCTTTTCAAAAAATATGGGAGAGCCGCCAACAGCTTTAAAGGCTCTTACGGGAGAATTAACGCCACCCGGTATGTGTTCTTGCGCAGCTTTAAATAGTTGTTGAGATCGTTGCATGGATTGGGTCGCCTAATGGCTTTAGAATGAAATATTTAGTGCTTATTATCCTTGATTATAACTCTGTGTGCCAAGCAATAAAGAAGAGATACTGAAACAAAGTTCTCTATTTTTTGAGAATTCTGGCGCTATGAAAAGGGCTTTACTACTACTAAAATAACAACACTCACCAGTATTATCACTGGAGCCTCATTGAACCATCTATAAAAAATATGACCATGGACATTATTGTCATCCCGGAATTGACTCATTAGCTTCTGACAAATGTAGTGATATATAACCAATAAAATAACCAAGAAAATCTTTATCTGAAACCAGAGGGCCTCTTTATAGTAGTCAGAAGAAATGCAAAAAAGAGCTATTCCCATAGAAATGGTGATCACCATAGATGGGTTTGCAATGCCCCTATATAGTTTCCGCTCCATAGTTTTAAATCGTTCATTGCTTATCCGATCGTCAGACATGGAGTGATATACAAACAACCTTGGCAGATAAAACAGCGCAGCAAACCAACAAACCATTGCAATAATATGCATTGCGACTATCCAACTATGACTCGCTATGAGAAATTCTTTTATCCAGTCCATTCGCTCATCACCTATATTCTGTGAGACTACGTTTAATCTTAGTTTGTTTGGGTTATTATAAACACCTATAAGGGTTGATGACATGAAGAATAGCGTAGTGATTAAAATCGGTGTTGTGGGTGCCACGGGATACACTGGCGTCGAGTTATTAAGGCTTCTGGCGATGCACCCTAATGCGAAAGTGTTGGCGATAACTTCTCGTACCGAGGTTGGCCGCCGAGTAGATGATTTATTCCCCAACCTTAGAGGCCATTATGATCAGAGCTTTATTGACCCAAATTCTGATCAGTTGAATAATTGTGATGTCGTATTTTTTGCTACTCCTCATGGGGTTGCTCAAGAAGCTGCACCAGCCATGCTAAGAAAAGGCATCAAAGTTATTGACCTGTCTGCTGATTTTAGACTAAGAGATCCTGCTTCTTGGGCCCAATGGTATGGGCAGGCGCATGGTTGCCCAGAATTGTTAAATAAGGCTGTGTATGGATTACCAGAAATTAATCGACAGGAAATAAAGAATGCCGATCTAGTTGCTTGCCCTGGGTGTTACCCTACCAGTGTACTGCTTGGATTTAAACCGCTACTGGAGTCCAAGCTAGTAAATCTTGATGACCTTATTGCCAATACTGCATCTGGCGTTAGCGGTGCTGGTCGTGAGGCTAAGATAGAAAATCTTTTGGCGGAGACCAGTGATAGCTTTAAAGCCTACAGTGTCGCTGGACATAGACATTTACCAGAAATTAAGCAAGGTCTCGAGGATATTGCAGGAGAGCCTGTTAAGTTGACATTTGTGCCCCACTTGCTGCCAATTATCAGAGGAATACACTCTACACTGTATGCGACACTTAAAGTTAAAGGTGTAGATATACAGAAAATCTATGAGGATTGCTTTAGAGGCGAACCATTTGTTGATGTTTTGCCAGCGGGCAGTCATCCTCAAACGCGCACTGTTAAAGGCACTAATAAGTGCAGAATTAGCGTATTTTGTCCTGGCGGCGGAGATAAGGTTGTAGTTCTTGTTGTTGAAGACAATCTTGTGAAAGGTGCTTCTGGTCAGGCAATACAGAATATGAACATATTGTTTGGCTTGCCAGAAAGTACGGCCCTAGAAAGCCCCGCCTTGCTACCCTAGGGCTGACCTTAAGCTAGCCAGTAAAGGTGTAACAGATGGAAAAGAAGAAGTTCTAGGCTTGAGCCCCTTGATAGCGTACCTGATTCTGCTGCTAGGAAATAAGAGTTTAAATACTTTAATATCCTAAAAGGCATTATTAGGGTTATCGGTAGGCCTTGCCCCGCAGCATGCGCCTACAACAATATGGCACTACGGCGATTATAAAATAAGTCGTGAGCATGAGCGGAAGATTGATAAAAATTAGCATCGCCTAGACTCAGATCAAAGCGTTTAGCGAATAATATAAAAGGAGAGAAAGATATGTTTGCAAACAAGACTAGAGATTTTTCATCAGAAAGCACAACGTTAATTTCTGAAACCACTCGTATTGTTGGAGATCTGCACTTTACTGGAAATTTAGAAATAGAAGGCCAGATAACTGGCAATGTCCTCTCTAGCGTAGAAGGTAGTCGAGCTAGTATTTTGCCTACAGGTGTGGTTACAGGAGACATTCATTCTCCTGTAACCCTAGTTAGCGGACGCATAGAGGGAAATATTTATTCCTCAGAAAAAGTCCATCTAACAGCTAGCTCTTATGTGGAAGGCAATCTTTACTATGTGTCGGTTGAAACAGAAAAAGGTGCCAAGATAAATGGAACTTTTATTTATCAGCCCAATCCGGACGACATTAAAGTTCTGAAAAACGACGATATAGTAGAATCCAGCGAGTAAGTTGTTAGTGTATACTGTAATGGCTTGGTTATTTTTTGGTTGCAATAATTTACAGGAATATAAATGTCAGGTATTCAAACGTTTGCACCTATGCCTCTCTATGTGTCAGAGAGCGCAGCAGCAAAGATAAAAAGTTTAGTTGAAGAAGAAGGTAACCCCGAACTCAAACTAAGAGTTTTTGTTACTGGCGGTGGCTGCTCCGGCTTTCAGTATGGGTTTAGTTTTGATCAACTAGTGGCTGAAGATGACACTGTTGTCGAAGAAGAAGGTATTTTTGTGCTTGCGGATTCCCTGAGTATTCAGTACTTGACGGGCTCCACTGTAGATTACGAGGAAGGCCTCCAGGGATCGAAGTTTTCTATCTCTAATCCAAATGCTACCGCTACATGTGGGTGCGGATCTTCTTTTTCAGTGTAGAATATATCTCCTAGGATTGGCTTTATCTTCTGTAAATTGCCCCTAGCACAGAGGCTTTTTTTGCCCCAGTTACAGTTGGTATATTTCCAGGCATCCCTTCGATAGTTTGTTTCGCTAGCCAAGCAAAAGCAACAGCTTCAACCCAGCTTGGAGCAATACCCAGTGTTGATGTGCTTGCAACTGGGGCTGGATATAGCAATCCTTCAAGACGTTTAACTAAACTAGTATTATGCGCGCCACCACCGCAAATATACACTTCATCTATCTTGAACCCATGAGAATGCAAGGCTTGAGCGATAGTTTGAGCTGTAAATTCTAACAATGTCGCCTGAACATCTCTTGGATTATAGGATGGCAATTTGCTTAGATGCTTTTGTAGCCAGTACAGGTTAAATAACTCTGGACCCGTGCTCTTGGGGGCCGGCTCTATGACATAAGGAGCGCTCATTAGGCTAGAAAGTAATGCCTCAGCAACGTTCCCTTCGGAAGCCCAGGCGCCGCTTTCATCGTAATTGTCTCCAAGATGCGTCTTGATCCACTTGTCCATTAATCCATTGCCTGGACCTGTATCATAACCAAGAACTGATGAGACTATTCCGTCACCGGGTAATAAGGTGACATTAGAGATACCCCCTATGTTGATAATGGCGCGGACAGAGCCGATCTTTTCAAAGAACTCTAGATGAAATCTTGGGACAAGAGGAGCCCCTTGTCCGCCTAATGCGATATCGCGACGACGAAAATCAGCAACGGTAGTGATACCAGTTAACTCTGCAATAGTATTTGGGTCACCTATTTGCAAGCTATAGCCTAGGTCATTATTAGGAATTTCTCCTGGCGGATAATGTCGAATAGTTTGTCCGTGGCTGCCGACTGCTAAAATATCTTTTATCCCTTTTAACGATTTTGATAAACATACTAGTTCATTGACAGCTTGCGCAAACAGCAGCCCAAGAGATCTGTCTAGCTGGCTCATTCGGTGTATTTCATCTGCTCCTGAAATATTGAGTGAGTTGATCTGTTCTTTTATATTGTCCTCTAATTCAAGTGAATACGTAAGCAGCACCTCAGGTTTATGAGAGCCTAGGTCTACCAGGACAGCGTCAATGCTGTCTGCACTTGTTCCAGACATAAGGCCTATATAAAGTTGTTTCTCGCCCATAGTGTTGAGTGTCTAATTATTAGATGATGTTAATATCATAGCCAGTTGTGATGTCTGTTGGTGGCTTCTAAGTTGTGCAACTAAAGGTTTTGTGAGCTCCTCGAATCTGGCTCTCTCAGAGTTTTTGATCGGGCTGACCTGAGGAAGAGTGACCGTGCGAGGATTTCTGTGAACACCATTAATCAAAAATTCATAGTGTAGATGAGGTCCTGTAGCGTAACCCGTCGAACCTAATGTTCCAATTATTTGCTTTTGTGTGACCTTTTGCCCTTTTTCCACTTTTCGTTTATTAAGATGAAGGTATTTGGTAGTTACCCCTTGGCTATGTTGTATAAACACATAATTTCCATTGGCTTGACTGTAGCTGCTAGCAATGATTTTGCCATCACCCGCTGCAAAAATTGGGGTACCTCGGGGGGCAACATAGTCTACACCTCGATGAGCAATTATTTTTTTGTGTATGGGGTGCTGACGTTTTAAGTTAAAACTAGAACTTATGTGAGTAAAGTCAAGCGGCGCACGAAGGAACGTTTTCCGCATATCATATCCTTCGGGGGTGTAGTATTGTGCTTTTCCGTCACCACTTGAATAGCGAACAGCCATAAATGATCTACCTTGGTTGACGAATTCAGCAGCCAAGATATGGCCTCCATCTATTTTTTTTCCATTTAAAAATTTCTCTTCATATAGAACAAAAAAGCTGTCCCCTTTTCGTATGTCTAAAGCAAAGTCGATATCCCAACCAAAAATATTAGCGAGCTCCATAGTTACACTATAAGGCAGGTGAGCGCCCTCACCGCTGAGGAATAGAGAATCTTCAATTGTTGCATCGCGATAAGTAGAAATTACCTCGGGGCTTAAAATAATATGCTTTCCGATAAATTTAACCCCTTCTATTTGATCGGTCTTGACATAAAGATAAAATTCTAGTTTGGATTTAATATATTTAAGCTGTACGAGCTCTCCTTCAGGAGATAAGCCAAGTTGTATTTTTTGCCCAGGCTGCATTGCTAATAAAGGCTTAGATGAAGGGATGGATGTTAAGTTAAGAACGTCTTTTGCGCTTAAAGAGGATCTTTGAAAAATGGTGCTGAGGTTGTCACCATGCTTAATGGTTTGATCTTTCCATATTAGATGTTCGATATTGCTATCAGAAAACGACTCTGGACCGAGGAAGCTAAGTGCCAAGATATCCGATTCTGCTTTTATTTTTTCTCCATCGCCAAAACTGACAGTTATATCTTTTGTGATACGCTTTATGGGCGCTCTTTCTGCTGAAAAATAAAAGATCATCACTAGTATAGCAACGGCATAAGTCAATGCTGTTGCATATATCTTGAGGTAAGCCAATGCTGCTGTATATGCCTTGAAATAAATCAATGATACGGTAGTGTATGGTGGGGATGTGAATGGTCTAGCAGACCATATTGAATAAGCCTGCTTGGCATTGTGATATCTATTTTGGGGCATAATGGCTTACATACTACTTTATATATTTTGGCGTTAATACCAGAACTGCATGTTAATGGCAATCAGCTTAAGCCCACAGTTGGAGTTTTGTAAGTCTAGCCTTAGGGATGTTTGTTTTTATAGAGAGATAATGTATCGTTTGCATCCTTCGTGATTTGTTCAAGAAAGAGACTTTAAAGATGGGTAAGCACAGTGAGCAGTTACTAGACGACCTTCAAGCACGAGGCTTGATTGCCCAGATGACCGCAGCTGAGAAGCTAGCCGAACACCTGTCAGCTGGTTCTCGCACCCTCTATTGTGGATTTGACCCAACAGCAGATAGTCTTCACATTGGCAGCTTGGTTCCTTTGTTAGTTTTAAAGCGCTTTCAGCAGGCAGGGCATAAGCCTATTGCTTTGCTGGGCGGTGCGACAGGATTAATTGGAGATCCAAGTTTTAAAGCTCAAGAGCGTAAACTTAATACGCCTAATGTAGTTGCAGACTGGACCATTTTAATTAGAGAGCAGATATCTAAATTTGTAGATTTTAATATTGGCGCCCATTCTGCTGAGGTGTTGAATAACCTTGATTGGATCGGAAAAATAGATTTTTTATCTTTCTTGCGAGATGTAGGTAAACATTTCTCTGTCAACAATATGATTAACAAGGAGGCTGTAAAACAAAGACTCGATAGAGATGGTGATGGTATATCTTATACCGAGTTTACTTACATGTTGCTTCAGTCCTATGATTTCTCTCAACTCAATCGACTATATGATTGCACTGTGCAAATTGGCGGATCAGATCAATGGGGAAATATAACCGGTGGCGTTGATCTTTCGCGACGCTTAAATGGTAGTCAGGTTTTCGGTATGACGTTGCCGTTAGTAACAAAATCAGATGGCACTAAGTTCGGTAAAACTGAAGCCGGCACCATATGGCTTGACCCTAAAAAAACGTCGCCTTATGCATTTTATCAGTTCTGGTTGAATACCGCAGATGCAGATGTATATATCTTTTTACGATACTTCACCTTTTTGTCACTAAGTGCTATTGATGAGATAGAGAAGGCTGATGCAATGATTCAGGGTAGAAAGTCTGCTCAGGAGGTGCTTGCAAGAGAAGTAACGGAGCTTGTACATGGACCGACTAGTCTTGCTTCGGCACAAAGGATAACTCGCGAGCTTTTTTCGGGTGAGCCGGCATCTTTGAGCGAAGAGGATTTAGTTCAACTTAAACAAGATGGCTTGCCGTCAAGTAGTCTAGAGCTGTCGGCCCTAGATGGGCAGACGATGACGGGACTTTTTTCAGAGTGCGGTCTAGCTCTTTCCGGTAGAGAGGTTAAGGATGCGCTTTTGCGCAATGCTCTATTTATTAACGGGGTCGCCAAGTGCTATGAAGATAATATGAAGGTAGCAAGATGCTTTTCCTTGGATTCTGCGCTTTTCGGGAGATTTTTTATAGTTAAGCTCGGGAAGAAAAAATATCATTTATTTGAATTGAGCATTTAAACGAGAAAATTATAGAAATAATGTTCAAAGCATCATTGCTTGCTCAGAAATAAGGCCAAAATCTTCAGTTCCTGTGAGCATATTGATCAAATCAAAAAAAAGAACTGCTTTTATAAAGAAATAGTTTGACAGTTAGGCATGAAAGACTAGAATGCGCGTCCGTTTCAAGGTTGGTTGGAGACGAAAAATTAACAGCTACAAGTCGTAATTTTTTTAGTAAAAAAACCATCGATGCTGTTGACTTTAAGGAGGCGATCCGTAGAATACGCAACCCGCTCCAT
>TARA_B110000503_G_scaffold25304_1_pt1 | contig 13291 bp, 10 predicted proteins | sample TARA_B110000503 | Tara Oceans TARA_B110000503 (sample SAMEA4397472) | marine metagenome | biome: Polar Biome; feature: [SRF] surface water layer (ENVO:00010504); material: water (ENVO:00002006), including particulate matter (ENVO:01000060) such as... | depth 5 m | reverse complement strand
GTTAAATATTTAGATGAATCAAATAAATCACCTAAACAAAATTCATCAAAATTAATATTTATAAAAAAATTGTCTCTATCTATTTGGAATGAAATCGGTAAGTGTATAACCAATTTCTTCATCAGCAATCATTTCACTAATGTCAAAGTAAATATAAGTAGGAAAACCATACATAGAATCAAATTCCAAACTCTCTACTATTGGATTTTCAAGACGTTGATTTTTGATGTATTCAAAAAATTCATCAATGGTCATAAAAGTTCCAAATTCTGAATCCGCATAAGCAACCCCATCCACAGATTGAATTTGATTATTTTTTACTACTATAGCTTTAGGAAAGGTATATTCTGACATACAGTAACACGAAATTTGCAATGTAAAAGCATAATCCGTAATACCTTGCTTTTTCCATTTTTGCTCTTGTATTGAAACTTTATCTTCAAGAACGACCTCAGTGTTTTTTGTACATGAAAGTAAGATTGAGGAAACGATTGAAATAACTAATAATAGGGGTCTCATATAATTTATTTTAAAAAAGAAATACAAGAACTATGCCTTACTTTTTATCATAAATCACTTTCGATTTAAAATAAGATGCTATTCCTAAAACAACTACTATTACTGCTGCGTAATAGATGAAACTAGGGGTAATAATTTTATCACCACTGGCATAAGAATGCAAGCCTACAAGATAAAAATTCACACCAAAATAAGTCATTAAAATACTGGCAAAAGCAACCACACTCATTAGATTAAAAATCCAAGCACCACGCAAACCGGGAACAAGACGCATATGAATGACAAAGGCATACACCATAATACTAATTAATGCCCATGTTTCTTTAGGATCCCAGCCCCAATAGCGTCCCCAGCTTTCATTAGCCCACATACCGCCCAAAAAGTTTCCTATGGTAAGCATAATTAAACCTACTGTTAGAGCAAGTTCATTAATTATGGTCAATTCTTTAATTTGAAGTTTTATTTTTTGCTTGTTATTCTTATTCGCAACTAGCATTAGCAGTAATGAAACCCCACCTATAATCATCCCTAAAGCAAAAGGACCGTAACTTCCAACAATAACCGCTACGTGAATCATTAACCAATAACTGTCCAAAACAGGCACTAAATTAGCGATAGCAGGATCCATCCAATTCCAATGTGCAATCATTAAAATCATTCCTGCAACAAAAGCCGTAGAAGCCATGGTTAAAGCCGATTTTCGTCCAAAGGCTAATCCAAAAAATTGGGTTGCCCAGGCCACATAAATCATAGATTCATAGGCATCACTCCAAGGAGCATGGCCTGAAATATACCAACGGGCTATTAAACCTCCAGTATGCAATACAAAAAGCAAAACCATTATCGCTTTAAAACCGCCTACCAAAACAGAGATAACTTTGTTGGATTTAAAAATCTGTATTAGTAAAACGATAAAAAATAAAGTTCCTGCATAGATATACCAGCTGTACAGTTTTTTGAATATATCGTACTTGTTATAAGTAATTTCAGCTTTTACTCGATCTTCAGAAGGCAAGACCTCACTTCCAAATTTCTTTTGAAATCCGTAAATACTTTCCAATAAGTCGTTTGCTTGATCGTAGTCCTTATCTTGTTGTGCCAATCGTAAGGATTGAAAATAAAGAGGTAAAATATTTCGAACATACAGAGAGTCTTTCCCTGTAAAATTGGCTTCATTAAGTTCTGGAAAGGATACCCATTTGTTATTCTCATCATTAGATAAGGGAAATATTCGCATGATTTTTCCTTCCAAAGCAGAATACAGTAAATTTACTCTTCGGTCTAATTCTATAAAATCTTTCTGAAACTGATTAGGAACAGAAGCACGATAAGCTGCTTCCAATTGTGGTGCAAGCTTGTAATTCCCCTGACTATCAAAAAAAGAAAGCAAAGGTGCATATTTTTCCTTTATCCCCTGGCCTGTAAGTTTTCGCAAACTATCATTTCCACGTTTTAAAAATATCATTGGCACATTATACCATACCGCTGGGTTATTCATAATAGACAACAACACTTGATCAGAATTTAATCCATTGTAAGTGTCACTTTTACTAACCTTTCTGAGTAATTCCGATGAAAAGGTGTTGGCGGGTTTCATTCGTCCTCCAGCATCTTGAATAATGAGTTGTCCAAATTTCTCTGCGTGATCAATAGAAAATGCATCTGCCTGGATAATAGAATCAAAATCAATGGCACTTTTTTGGTCGTGAGCATGCTCTTGTGCATGTACAGAAAGTCCTGACAAACCGATTAAAATGAGACCTATTGTAAGGACTTTCTTTTTAAGATTTATTTTTTCCAAAGAATTTGACAAATCTTTAAAACGTGTTTTTCCAATAAAGAAAATCCCTATCATACTCAAATACAACAGCATATATCCTGCATAGGTAATCCATGTTCCCCATCGGTCATGATTTACGGATAGAATAGTCCCTTTTTCATCCGGATTAAATGAAGCTTGAAAAAAACGATATCCTTGATGGTCTAAAACATGATTCATGTAGATGTCATAATCAAATGAGCTTTGGTCCTCAACCGTAACTTTACTCATAAATGATGCGTAACTTTTTTCTGTTCCAGGATATTTTTCAGCAATAAAGTCATTTAACTTTATAGCAAATGGGAGTTCAAATGACAAAGAGCCAAATTGTAAATAAAAATCCAATCCTCCCACACTTATTTTTTTAGGATCATTGATTGAACCTTTTCCTCCCAATAAAGTAATTATTTCTGTTTCACCTTCAGAGGCAACTTCAAGGCGAAGCGCATTTTGAATAGACTCACTCGGCTCCTCAGACTTTATAATGTCAAACTTCCCGCGAAGAGCAGGCTCTGGAATAACAAATTGAAAATTGGGCAGGGTATATAAAGAACGTAATTGAAGCGGGGTATCTACCTCTGCATCAAGCGTCCCTTGAAATTGATCTGCCATTCGCATGAATTGACCCGAAAAAGGAGAGTTGATCGTGTAAACCCCCTTGTCTAAAATAATGTTTATTGCGCCTTCTTGAGGTCTGTTTAGCGTAAATAATATATTATGAATATTGGCAATATCCCCTTCTTTCAAGTAGTGATCATGACGATTTCCATCTCCTGCTTCAACAATTTTCAAATAGCGTTCCCCAGTTTCGTCCAAAACCAAACCTTCTGTTGCATTTTCTAAAAAGTCAATGTAGGAAATACTAAAGGCTTGACCATTGAAATCATTTTCCCAACGGAATGTATTGTCAACATGTTCAGATAGAAGCAAGTCACTTTCCAATTTTTTCCTCCTGGGCTCCCCTTCCATTTCACCATCCACAAAAATAGTGAGATATGTTTTTTCAGATAAAAACTGATTTTCTGAAGCCCCTTCTCTTATTGGCATCATTCCTTCATAACCAATATATCGAGTCACAAAAGCTCCAAAGAGAATCAATAAAAAAGAAAGATGAAGCATTAATACTGCCCATTTTTCTTTTCTTAAAAGTCTGTATTTAAATATGTTTCCTGCAAAATTGATTGCCATAAAAACCATCAACAGTTCAAACCACCAGGCGTTATAAATCCAAATTTTAGCAGTATCAGTGCTGTACCAGCTTTCAATAAAGGTACCAAAGGCCATAGCCGTTGGATATAAAATAAAAAGCAGAGCAGTAAGGCGGGTGGAAAAAAGAATTTTAAACAGTTTGTCTTTCATCAAAATCATCTTCATTATTAGTACAAAGATACTGTTTGTGATCTAAAAAAACAGTGCCTTTTTTTGATTAAAATATAATTGTGTTCCCACAATTTTTTAGGATACTCGAATTGAAATTAGACTTAAAAAAAGTAGAAAATCAACCTTCCGTTCTCCAACCTCATTAAGGTTTAGTATTTTTACAACTTGACTATGAAAATTATATTACTTGGCGCTGGTAAATTAGGTAAACAGTTGTATGCTGCTTTTGTTAACCATCCCAAAATCAACCTTATCCAATGGTACCAGAGAGGTACTCTTACAGAAAGGAGCTCCGATGGAATTCCTATTACCTCTTCCCTGTCCAAAATTTATCAAGCTGACATATACCTCCTTGCGATTTCTGATGATTCTGTAGCAGAGGTAGCCCAAAAATTACCTTCTACCGCCCTCGTGGTTCATACTGCTGGTAGTGTTCAAATGAATGTAATCCCACAAAAAAGAAAAGGTGTTTTTTATCCCCTCCAAAGTTTTAGTAATAATCAACTAGTCGACTTTTCAACTATTCCCATTGGGATTGAAGCTACTGAGGAAAAGGATGTAACCTTGCTAATGGAGCTTGCTCAAACCATCGGTAGTAAACCGAAAATCCTTTCTTCTGAACAAAGAGAGATCGTTCATTTAGCTGCTGTATTGGTAAATAATTTCACAAATCATTTACTCACACAAGCAGCCAAACTCTGTGAAGCTCATAACCTTCCGTTTGAACTATTACGTCCGCTACTTATAGAAACTGTGCGTAAAACGGAACAAAGTACACCACACGAATCACAAACAGGTCCAGCGCTTAGAAACGACCAAAAGACATTAAGTCGCCATTTGAAACTCATTGAAAATCCTGAATTAAAAAAGATTTACATAACCCTCACTAGCGCTATTCAAAATCATTATGAAAATGAAAAATTATAAAACGTTACTTCCCAATATCAAGACTTTCATTTTTGATGTTGACGGTGTCCTTACTGATGGTAAAATATTAATTACCAATGAAGGTGAACTCCTTCGTTCTTTTGATACAAAAGATGGGTATGCCATGAAATGTGCTTTGGTTCAAGGATACAAAATTGCCATTATTACAGGAGGAAGAAATCAAGGTGTTGAAGAACGCTTCAAAGAATTAGGTGTATATGATATTTATATGGGAGCCCATCATAAATTAGATGCCTTCCAAGACTTGTTGGACAATTACGATCTTGATCCGGAGACCATACTGTATATAGGTGACGATGTTCCTGATATTCCTGTAATGGAGAAAGTAGGATTGGGCTGCTGCCCAGCCGATGCTGTATCTGACGTTAAAGCCATGGCTGACTATGTTTCTCATAAAAATGGTGGAGAAGGCTGTGTCAGAGAACTTATAGAACAAGTATTACGTGTCCAGGGAAAATGGCGTTTGGACATTGGTGCTGGAAAAGATTAATATGGATACCGGAGGATATAAAATAATACTTGCTTCAGGCTCTCCCAGAAGACAGAAATTTTTCGAGGAAATGGAAATTCCTTTTTCCAAGAAAGTAATTCCAATAGATGAAAATTTTCCTGATAATCTAAAAGGGGCTGAAATCGCGGAATACATTGTAAAAGAAAAGGCGGAACCTTTCAAGGCCATGGTCGAAAAGGATGAAATTGTTATTACAGCAGACACCATCGTTTGGAATAAAAATAAGTGTCTAGGAAAACCAAAAGATAGAGCAGAAGCAACTCAAATACTTCAATCCCTATCCAATGATACCCACCAAGTAATTACTGCAGTAGGATTTTTACAAAAAAACAAGTGGGAATGCATACATGAAATTTCCGAAGTTACTTTTGGTTTCCTTTCAGATGAGGCAATTCAAAGCTATGTTAAATCAGGCTCTCCAATGGACAAAGCTGGTGCCTATGGAATTCAAGATTCCTTTGGCGTTCAAAATATTTTATCTATTTCAGGAAGCTATACTAATATCATTGGGTTGCCAGTGGCGCAAGTATTAGAAAAATTAAAAGAAATTATCAATGAAGAATAAGCCATTTAAAAATTCCAAATACCTTCAAACCATGAAATATTCACTTTTTATCATCTTATTTATTGCTTTGGGATGTCAACCCAAGGAGAAAAAGGGACCCGTTGAACACTTCCCCATTTCTAGTGATTTTAAAAACTATTGGTTTGATGGAACTGCAGAACTAAGCAGCTATCAACTGACTCAATCTCGTTATGGCTCTCCACGCGTTGGACAAGCAGTTTTGATTTATGTCACAGAAGATTTTCTCACCAAAGAACAGGTAAAAGCCAACAAGAAGTCCGAAGCCTCTCAATTGGTTTTAAAATTAAACAAAACAAAAAAATTTAACACAGAAATCTACCCCTACTCCATTATGACAAGCCTTTTTACGCGGTTGGGACAAACTAAACCATTGGCAAAAATTACTACTTCCGTTCAAGAATGGTGTGGACAAGCGTACAGCCAATTAAATCGAAAAGAAAATTTGGAAATCGCCAGTCACTCTTATTTTGAAGGAGAAGCAGATGAGAAATTATCGCTGCAAGAAATACTTACCGAGGATGAAATCTGGAATTGGATTCGGACGCAACCCGACCAATTGCCTTTGGGAACTCTCGAGATTCTCCCCTCATTTGAGTACATTAGATTAAAACATAAGCCTATTAAGCCCTATAAAGCAGAAGGAAGTCTGGAAAAAACAAATGAGCACAATACATTTCACCTCACCTACCCTGAGTTGAATCGACAGCTTTCGATTTCTTTTTCTAAAGAAATTCCCCATGAGATTATGGGCTGGGAAGAAAAAAATCTAAAAAATCCTGATCAAATCACTACCGCCAAAAGAATTAAAACACTTAAATTACCCTATTGGACTTTAAACAATTTAGGTGATGAACGTTTTAGAGATTCCTTAGGTTTAAAATAAATGAAATGAAAAAGACATACTTCTTATTTCTTCTGATTTTTGCTCAAAATCTTACTGCACAAAGCAGTGCTGAAATTTATAAAAAATTAAAAAAGTTAAATACCCTTGGGTCTGTTCTTTATGTTGCAGCACACCCAGATGATGAAAATACTCGCCTAATTTCTTTATTTTCAAATCAGTACAATTATAGAACGGCATACCTGTCGATGACTCGTGGGGATGGCGGGCAAAATTTAATCGGCACCGAATTAAGAGAAAGTTTAGGATTAATTCGTACCCAAGAACTTTTGGAGGCTCGCAAATTAGATGGGGGTCAACAATTTTTCACCACAGCCAATGATTTCGGGTATTCCAAACACCCCGATGAAACACTTGCTATTTGGAACAAAGACGAGATTTTAGCACAAATTGTGTATCGCATTCGCTCCTTTCAACCTGACATAATTATTCATCGCTTTGACCACAGAACCCCGGGAAGCACGCACGGACACCACAGTAGCTCAGCTATTTTGAGTAAGCTTGCTTTTGATTTAGCAGGGAACCCAAATGCATACCCTGAACAATTAAAAACAGTTTCCGTTTGGCAACCCAAAAGACAATTTTACAACACTTCATGGTGGGCCTATGGGAGTAGAGAGAAATTTGAACAAGCTGACAAAACCAATATGATTACGATAGAAAGTAATCCAATGGACCTGGTGTTGGGTCGAACAAATGCAGAGGTAGCTGCAAAAAGTCGAAGCCAGCATAAATCTCAAGGTTTTGGCAGTAGTCCTGAATTTGGAAGTCAAGAAGAATATTTAGAACTCATCAATGGAGCTGCCCTAAACAAAAATGATCCATTTGCTGGAATCGATACCCAATGGAGCCGCGTTACAAAGGGAGGAAATATTGGTGGGATGGTAGAAAAAGTACAAGCAGATTTTGATTTAGAAAAGCCCTACAAAATTGTACCACAACTCCTTCAGATATACAATAAAATCAAAAGTCTTGAAAATTCCCATTGGCGTCAGATAAAACTTGAAGAAGTAAGTAGTTTAATCCAAGATTGTTTGGGATTACGATTACAATTTAACACCACCCAACCTACTGGGGTGGCCAACACAGAATTATCCATTAACCTAAAAGCTATTAATCCAAGTCCATTGAAAGTTTCCATTTCAAAAATTGAAGGGGCAGTAAACTTAAATCTTAATGAAAATTTAGCCCCCAATAAAACGTGGTTGAAAAGAGAAAAAATTAACTTGCCAGATACTCAGACAACTCCTTATTGGTTATTAGAAAAAGGAGATATTGGAAATTATAAAGTTAATGACAAAGTATTAAAAGGTCTCCCAGAAACACCTAATCCCATTCAAGCTATTTTTCATTTGACAGTAGAAGATACTTCACTAAAAATAGCGATTCCGCTATACTATAGAACCACCGATCGTGTAGCAGGTGAAGTTGCTGAAAATTTTCAATTACTTCCCAAAATAACTACTCAACTGGATGAAAGTCTAGTTTTCTTTAATGATGAAAACAGTAAAAAAGTTCGCTTATCAGTTACTACTCATTCTGCTAATTCTAAGGGAACTGTAAAACTGAACACACCTTTGGAATGGAAAGTAAGTCCTGAATCTCAATCATTTGATATTTCGATGGCAGGTGCTTCGCAAGAATTCAACTTTGAAGTCACTCCTCCTAAAGGAACTGCAACAGGAATATTTAGCGCTCTTGCAACTGTAGAAAATCAAAACTATGGTATGCAACTACAGGAGATTGAATATCCTCATATCTCGAAGCAATATTTAGTTTCTCCCAACGAAACCAAGGCAGTAAAAATTGATATAAAAACAAATGTTAATCATATTGCATACTTAAAAGGAGCGGGGGATAAAGTTGCTGAGAGTTTACGAAACATAGGAATTAAAGTGACCGAGTTTGACACAGAAGAATTACGTTTAGAAAATCTAATTGGTTTTTCTACTCTAGTAGTTGGGATACGAGCTTTTAACGTACATAAAGACTTAGCTTTTAAAAATAAAATCCTTTGGGAGTATGTAAAACAGGGAGGAACAGTAATTGTGCAATACAACACCAGCCGTGGCTTTGATGGAAACATTGCAGGTCCTTATCCTATTGAATTTTCAAGAGATCGTGTGACAGATGAAAACGCAGAAGTCACTTTTTTACAACCCAAGCATCCACTACTCAACACCCCAAACAAAATTACAGCTACCGATTTTGAAGGGTGGGTACAAGAACGGGGATTATATTTTTCAAGTTCTTGGGATGCAGCCTATCAACCGCTTTTATCCATGCAAGACAAAGGAGAATCTCCAAAACAAGGAAGTTTACTAGTTGCAGATTATGGCAAAGGAAAATTCATTTTTACAGGACTTAGCTTTTTTAGAGAATTACCAGCAGGCGTTCCGGGGGCCTATCGTTTATTTATCAACTTAATTTCGTACGGTCAATGAAACGATCTACCTATTTCATTTTAATCTTTTTGAACCTCCTCTACTGGATCGGTTTTTATCAATTTATGATTACCTATAGCTAATGCAACTACTGGACTGGATCATATTGGGTGCCACCTTGGCTTTTATCGTTTTATATGGCGTATGGAAAAACAACAGCCATAAAAACATAAACGAATACCTAAAAGGCGGAAATGAAGCACGCTGGTGGACCGTAGGTTTATCCGTAATGGCCACACAAGCAAGTGCTATCACTTTCCTATCCACACCAGGGCAGGCGTTTCATGACGGAATGGGATTTGTGCAGTTTTATTTTGGACTGCCTTTTGCTATGCTCATTATTTGCCTCTTTTTCATTCCCGTTTACCACCGTCTGAATGTCTATACTGCCTATGAGTTTTTAGAAAAACGTTTCAACCTTCAAGTGCGTACCCTAACGGCCTTATTGTTTTTAGTTCAACGCGGACTGGCAGCGGGAATTACCATCTATGCCCCTGCTATAATTTTGAGTGTAGTATTGGGTTGGGATTTAAAAATAGTCGTGTTGATGGTAGGGACTTTGGTAATTACCTACACTATGATTGGAGGAACAAAAGCCGTAAACGTTACCCAAAAGCAACAGATGTTTATCATCTTCTTGGGCATGTTTATCGCTTTTGGATTTATCATATACCGATTTCCTGAGGGAATTGGATTTAACGAAGCCCTCCACCTTGCAGGAAAAGCAGGGAAATTGAACGTTTTGGATTTTAGCATTGACTTCAACAGTCGTTATACTTTTTGGAGTGGCCTTACGGGTGGTTTATTTTTGGCATTATCCTATTTTGGAACGGATCAATCACAAGTACAACGGTACCTCTCTGGAAAATCTCTTAAAGAAAGTCAAATGGGGTTGATCATGAATGGGATTTTAAAAATTCCCATGCAATTTTTCATTCTCTTAGTGGGTGTCATGGTTTTTGTGTTTTATCAATTTGAACCTGCTCCACTAAACTTTAATCCCAAAGCCATTGCAGCCGTGCACAATTCTGAGTCTGCAGCAGCGTTTAGTCAATTGGAAACAGAAAATCGCAGCACACAAAATGACATTAAAACCTTACTCCTCAACGCCATAGATGAAGCTGATTTTCAACAGCAACTGGAGCAACTCACACAAACCGAAAAAATACAGCGCCAAAAAGCAAAAGAGTTAATTACTTCAGTTGATCCCACACAAGAAACAAATGATAAAGATTATGTCTTTATCTCTTTTATTTTAGGGTATCTACCTACAGGATTGATTGGTTTATTATTGGCAGTAATATTTTCTGCTGCCATGAGTTCTACCGCCTCTGAGTTGAATGCCTTGGCCGCAACAACTACCGTAGATTTATACCAACGGAATGTTCAAGAAAAAACACCCGCTCACTATGTTACGGCGTCCAAAACATTTACCCTTATATGGGGAATCATAGCGATTCTTTTTGCTAGTGTAGGAAATTTATTTGAAAACCTGATTCAATTGGTAAATATTATTGGCTCGGTCTTTTACGGTACTATTCTGGGGATTTTCTTAGTTGCTATCTTTATTAAATATGTAGAGGGAAAAGCGGTTTTTTGGGCTGCTCTACTTTCTGAAGTCATTATACTATCACTCTTTACTTATGATGTGGTAAGCTTTCTTTGGCTGAATGTAATTGGAGCAGTGCTGACAGTACTTTTTGCTTTAATACTACAAGTAGTGATTGGGAAGAAATAAGTTCTTCTTTTAATTAAACAAAATGTAAAGACGTTAATAAGTTAGAAACCTCTTTGTAAAAGGAATCTTCTTACTTTAGCACTTCATGGAGAAGAATAAAAAAGTTGCTATTATTGGTGGAGGGGCTGCCGGTTTTTTTGCTGCTCTTTCTGCAAAACACCATCATCCAGGAGCATCCGTTAGTCTGTTTGAAAAAACATCTAAAGTACTCAGCAAAGTAAAAATTTCTGGTGGTGGCCGCTGTAATGTGACCAACGCAACTTATGACATAAACACGCTATGCAATGCCTATCCCAGAGGTGGAAAGCAGCTAAAAAACATCTTTTACCACTTCAACACAACCGATACCCAAGCGTGGTTTGAAAATCGAGGAGTACCTCTAAAAACGGAACCAGACGGGAGGGTGTTTCCGGTATCCAATCAATCGCAAAGCATTATCGACTGCCTAGAAAGTGAAGCAAAAAAACTAGGCGTAGACATTATCTATCAAGCTGCGGTAAGCAGCCTTACAAAAGAAGGGGAAACATGGAAAATACACTTCTCAAAAGAGCCTCAGGAACAGCTTTTTGATGCTGTTATTATCGCTACTGGGGGAAGTCCTAAACTACAAGGATTTCAATGGCTCAAAGATCTAGGGCATACCATCGCTCCCCCACTCCCCTCGCTTTTTACGTTCAACATACCAAAAAATACCATAACGGAACTAATGGGGGTCGCAGTAGAGAACGCCAAAATAAAAATCAAAGGTCATAACATTGAAACTGAAGGAGCCCTATTAATAACACATTGGGGCATGAGTGGTCCAGCCATACTAAAAGCCTCTGCTTTTGGTGCTCCTGCACTTGCAGGATGCCAATATAATTTTGAAATTCAAGTGAATTGGATAGGAGAACGAAATACAGAATTACTTTTTAATCGATTACTAGCCTGTGCGCTGGAACATCCCCAAAAATCAGTCAGTAAGCAAAAAGCATTTCCCTTACCTCAGCGGTTATGGCACTATATCATTGATAAAACAGAAATATCAGCTGATAAAAAATGGATTGATTTGGGTAAAAAGAAAGGAAGACACTTGGCTGAACTTCTCGCTAATGATGTATATACCGTTTCAGGTAAAACTACTTTCAAAGAAGAGTTTGTAACCTGTGGTGGGGTTACACTAGACTCTATTCATTTAAAAACAATGGGAAGCAAAACTCATAAGGGACTTTATTTTGCTGGTGAAGTACTCAATATAGACGCCATAACAGGAGGATATAATTTTCAAGCAGCCTGGTCAACTGGTTTTATTGCTGGTCAACTTGGGTAAGATATTAAATAAAAAACCCTCCATAGGGAGGGTTTTATTTATTATGAAATTATTCATATTAATTGTCTTTTCCTGCTAAATCAAAAGTTCCTTTTTCTGTATCAACATGACCAATATGCAAATAAATTTGGTCTTCATGTGATCCACTAACTAGACTCCAGAATGTTTTTCTAGATTCAGCTAAGCTGTCATCCTGAGGAGCAGAGTTGGTAACTGATGTTGAAAAGTCAACCAATGAATTATAACATTGCCATACTTCAACTTCATGTCCAGAACCCATAAAATGATATGAAACGCCACCTGAAATTGAAGTATTTGAATCTACTTCAGGTTTGATTCTCCAATCAAAAAAGGCATTTCCCATTTTGACCCAGTTTCCAGAAGAATTATATTTTCCAACTACCATAACAAAGGGAATATCAAAATTTACATTCTCTGCAGACAAAACAGATATTGGACTTGAAACCCTCACTTCATCTGTGTGTCCATCAGAAAAAGCTCTGTATTCTATCCATTCCTTTTTTGTCGCTTCTTTTGTTGCCTCATCTTTTATAGCATCAATACTATTATTAATGTTTTCTAAAAAAAGATCAGAATCAGCATGGAAATCTTCCATTGAATTAAACTGCTCATAAATAACAAATGTGTGTCCTGAACCATACCAATGCCTAAAAAGCCAATCACCCGTATGTTTTCTGTTTTCTCCTAGAGACATATCTGTGAATTTTTTGTGTAATTCAATAAAGCGTGGTACTTCAGAAGCAGCAACATCGTTTATGTAAGTTGCTGAATTATAAACTCTATCCGTTTGTGCGCTTGTAACGTAAAAGGACAAAGTAAGTGTAAGTGCAATAAAAATATTCTTCATTTTAAAATGATTTATGATTAATAAATCAAATTTACACATTTATAAAATGATATGTTTGAAATTTAAAAAAAAACGACTAAGCAAGATAAATACGGACTTTAGAACAATTGTATCCCAAAAAGTATTCTGACATTTAGGGTTCTTTTAGTAATTTCTTTTTTCAATTTAGTGTGATTTTTCTTAAATAAATGGTAACGGTTAGTATATGAAAAGTAGGCGATTTCGAAGCACTACACTTTCGGTTAAGCACAAAGTTTGACATGAGCCA
>TARA_B110000503_G_scaffold10606_1_pt1 | contig 13310 bp, 10 predicted proteins | sample TARA_B110000503 | Tara Oceans TARA_B110000503 (sample SAMEA4397472) | marine metagenome | biome: Polar Biome; feature: [SRF] surface water layer (ENVO:00010504); material: water (ENVO:00002006), including particulate matter (ENVO:01000060) such as... | depth 5 m | reverse complement strand
GAAATTACAAGCTATCGAATATCACCGATGAGTGCTACCTCTCAGCAAACTTCTGCACAAAACAGATTGACAATTAGTATAAATGTACGATATGTGAATACCACAGATGAAAAGAAAAATTTTGAAAAACCTTTTTCTTTTTATTCAGATTACCCAGCAACTTCCCAATTAAGTGGTGGAGTTCAGGAAGCCGCTTTTACAGAAATTATAGATCGGTTAACACAAGATATATTCAATGCTTCCGTTGGTAAGTGGTAAGCACATAAATCGCAGAAAAACACTATTTTGAAAAGAGATACTTTTACAAACATACTCGAAAACAAGCCACTAATTAGTGCAGAAGAAACGCTTGCTTTAAAAGTCGTTATCGAAGAGTTTCCTTATTTTCAATCAGCGAGAGCTTTGTATTTAAAAGGATTAAAAAATCAGGATAGTTTTAAATATAATAATGAACTAAAAGTAACAGCAGCATTTACTGCAGACAGAACTATTTTATTCAATTATGTTACCTCTTTAGATGCCGATTTAAAAAATAAAGAAGAAATTCAACCACAAGTTATAGCAAAGATTTCTCAAGAGAAATTAAGAGAAAAGGAGACCGATACAGAAGAGATGCATCTCCAAAAACCACTCTCTTTCTCTACTACTGAAAGTTATTCATTTAATGAATGGTTGCAGCTAGCTGCAAAAAAACCAATTGTTAGAAAGAACGAGATGCCTGTTCAAGAAAAGCTATTGAAAAATAATTTAATTGATACGTTCATTCAAAATAATCCGAAAATTACACCACTAGAAAAAGGGAAAAATTTTACAACCCCAATTCCTAAGAATAAACAGGACGATGCGTTAATGACAGAAACTTTGGCAAGCGTTTACCTTGCTCAAAAGAAGTATGAAAATGCAATACAAGCTTATAAAATTTTAAGCTTGAAATATCCAGAAAAAAGTGGTTTCTTTGCAGACGAAATTAAAAGAATACAAATTTTACAAAAAAAATAAAGCATGAATTATAACTTATTCTTAGGAATTATCCTACTGGTAGCAGTGATCTTAATTTTAATAGTTATGGTACAAAATCCTAAAGGTGGAGGATTATCTTCTTCTTTTGGTGGCGGTGGTGCACAATCTTTAGGTGGTGTTCAGAATACGAATAACTTCTTAGATAGAACAACTTGGACCTTGGCAATTGCAATGTTTGCCTTAATTCTTTTATCTAATTTCGCAATTGACAGAGGCGTTGACAATGACTTTAAGTTAGACAATACACTCGAAGGAATAGAGACAACGGCTCCTGCGGCTCCTCAAACAACTACAAACGATAGTTTGAAATAAATAGTTACTATACATAACTTCAAATGCCAATGTGGATGACACGTTGGCATTTTTTTGTTCAAAAGAGTACCTTTGTTTTTATGTTTTTTGAAAAATTGTCACTTATAATGTATTGGCATACTTTCTGATACTGTACGAGTAGAAACTTAATTAAACAAAAATAATGATGGGATTAAACATAAAGCCTTTAGCAGATAGAGTTCTAGTAGAACCTGCTGCGGCAGAAACAAAAACAGCTTCTGGACTAATCATTCCAGACAATGCAAAAGAAAAGCCACAACAAGGAACTGTTATTGCTATTGGAAATGGTAAGGTTGACGAACCCCTAACTGTTAAAATTGGAGACACCGTTTTATATAGCAAATATGGTGGAACTGAGTTAAAGTTAGAAGGTAAGGATTACTTAATGATGCGTGAAAGCGACATTTTAGCAATTATTTAAATTGCTATTGGCCATTGGGCCACTAGCTTACAAAAATAAAATAAAAACTCTTTTTAGCGCAAAGTAAAGGACTAAACGCTAAAAGCAAAATTAAAAAAATGGCAAAAGATATAAAATTTGATATTGAAGCAAGAGACGGACTGAAACGTGGCGTAGATGCTTTAGCGAATGCAGTAAAAGTAACATTAGGACCTAAAGGAAGAAACGTAATTATTTCAAAATCTTTTGGTGCACCAACAGTAACTAAAGATGGTGTTTCTGTAGCAAAAGAAATTGAATTAGAAAACGAGCTTGAAAACATGGGCGCTCAAATGGTAAAAGAAGTTGCTTCTAAGACCAATGATTTAGCTGGTGATGGTACGACTACTGCAACCGTTCTTGCGCAAGCAATTGTAAAAGAAGGCTTAAAGAATGTTGCGGCAGGTGCAAATCCTATGGATTTAAAACGTGGAATAGACAAAGCCGTTGCTGCAATTGTTGCTGATTTAGAAAAACAAGCTAAAAAAGTTGGAAATTCTTCTGAAAAAATAAAACAAATTGCTGCAATTTCTGCAAATAATGACAATACCATTGGTGAGCTAATTGCTACTGCGTTTTCTAAAGTAGGTAAAGAAGGAGTGATTACCGTGGAAGAGGCTAAAGGAATGGAAACTTATGTAGATGTTGTAGAAGGAATGCAATTTGACAGAGGTTATTTATCTCCTTACTTTGTTACGGATGCAGATAAAATGATTGCAGATTTAGAAAATCCATATATTTTATTATTCGACAAAAAGATTTCTAATTTACAAGAAATTCTTCCAATATTAGAGCCTGTTTCTCAAGCCGGACGCCCTTTGTTAATTATTGCTGAAGATGTAGACGGACAAGCGTTGGCAACTTTAGTAGTTAATAAATTACGTGGTGGTTTAAAAATTGCTGCTGTAAAAGCACCTGGTTTTGGAGACAGAAGAAAGGCAATGTTAGAAGACATCGCTATTTTAACTGGTGGAACTGTAATTTCTGAAGAAAGAGGATTTTCATTAGAAAATGCAACTTTAGATTTATTAGGAACTGCAGAAACAATTACTGTTGATAAGGACAATACTACTATTGTAAATGGTGCTGGTAATGCAGAGGCTATTAAAACAAGAGTAAATCAGATAAAAGCACAAATAAAAACAACAACTTCAGATTACGATAGAGAAAAATTACAAGAGCGTTTAGCGAAGTTAGCTGGTGGTGTTGCCGTTTTATATGTTGGTGCTGCTTCGGAAGTTGAAATGAAGGAAAAGAAAGACAGAGTTGATGATGCTTTAAATGCTACAAGAGCTGCCGTTGAAGAAGGCATTGTTGCTGGTGGTGGTGTTGCTTTAGTGCGTGCTAAAAAATCATTAGAAAAAATTGTCACGGTAAACATAGATGAATCTACAGGAGTACAAATTATTAACAAAGCTATTGAAGCCCCTTTGAGAATTATTATTGAGAATGCTGGTGGAGAAGGCTCTGTAGTATTGAATAAAGTACTAGAAGGTAAAAAAGACTTTGGATACGATGCTAAAAATGAGGTGTATGTAGACATGTTAGAAGCAGGAATTATAGATCCTAAGAAGGTAACGCGTGTTGCATTAGAAAATGCTGCTTCTGTTGCGGGTATGATTCTTACCACTGAATGTGCTTTGATAGATATTAAAGAAGATACTGCTGGTGGAATGCCTCCAATGGGTGGTGGTGGAATGCCAGGAATGATGTAATTCGAAGTGTAGGTTTGCAAAAATCTCATTCTTATAAATAGAATCTATTCCGCATAAAAAATCCGTTAGAAAATTTTCTAACGGATTTTTTATGCGGAATTATTAAATAAAAATTATTGTAGTGCACTCATACTTTTAAACATATCCATTATTTTAAAAGAAAAAACCTCATCGATTTTAAAAATCTGTGAGGTCTTTTTTTATAAATACAAGGGTTGTTATGAATCCTGAAAGTTTTCTAATATCTTGTTAGCTTCGTTAAATGATTAAGCTTCTATTTTCTGTAACCAAGTTTTCACGGCCACCTCTTTTTCAATAATCCCTTTTAAATCAGAAATTTTTACACGTTTTTGCTCCATTGTATCTCGGTGGCGTATGGTAACAGAAGCATCTTTTAAAGAATCATGATCTACGGTAATACAAAACGGAGTTCCTGCTGCGTCCTGTCTTCTGTACCGTTTACCAACGGCATCTTTTTCGTCATAAAAAACGTTGAAATCCCATTTAAGAGTCTCCATAATTTCACGAGCTACTTCTGGCAAACCATCTTTTTTAACCAACGGAAAAATTGCTGCCTTATACGGTGCTAAAACTGCCGGTAATTTCAAAACAGTTCTGGTGGTGCCATTTTCTAAGGCTTCTTCTTGCAAAGAATTAGAAAAAACGGCTAAAAACATTCTATCTAAACCAATAGAAGTTTCTACTACATAAGGGGTGTAACTTTTATTTTCTTCATGATCAAAATATTGTAATTTTTTTCCAGAATGTGCTTCATGTGCTTTTAAATCAAAATCTGTTCTTGAATGAATTCCTTCTAATTCTTTAAACCCAAAAGGAAATTTAAACTCAATATCTGCTGCTGCATCTGCATAATGTGCAAGTTTATCATGGTCATGAAAACGATAATTCTCTGCGCCCATGCCTAAACTTAGATGCCATTTTAAACGGGTTGCTTTCCATTGATCGTACCATTCTTTTTGCGTTCCTGGTTTTACAAAAAATTGCATTTCCATTTGTTCAAACTCGCGCATTCTAAAAATAAATTGTCTTGCAACAATCTCATTTCTAAACGCTTTTCCTGTTTGTGCAATTCCGAAAGGAATCTTCATTCTCCCCGTTTTCTGAACATTCAAGAAATTTACAAAAATACCTTGTGCTGTTTCAGGTCTCAAGTAAACTTGTGTAGAACTCTCTGCAGAAGCGCCAATTTGTGTTCCAAACATTAGATTGAATTGCTTCACTTCTGTCCAGTTTCTGGAACCCGTTAAAGGGTCTGCGATTTCTAATTCTTCAATTAGCACCTTTACATCTGCCAAATCTTCCTTTTCTAAAGATTTGCCCATTCTTGCAAGAATACTCGTAATTTTTTCCTGATATCCTAAAACTCTTCCATTGGTAGCCAAGAACTCCTCTTTATTAAAAGTGGCTCCAAAACGCTTTGCAGCTTTGGCAACTTCTTTGTCTATTTTTCCCTCAATTTTAGCACAATAGTCTTCAATTAAAACATCTGCTCTATATCTTTTTTTAGAATCTTTATTGTCAATTAACGGATCGTTAAATGCATCTACATGCCCAGATGCTTTCCAAGTTTTAGGATGCATTAAAATGGACGCATCTAAACCTACAATGTTTTCGTGCATTTGCACCATTGCTTTCCACCAATAATCTCTAATATTTTTCTTTAACTCAACGCCATTTTGGGCATAATCATACACCGCACTTAATCCGTCATAAATTTCTGACGATTGAAATACATATCCGTATTCTTTTGCGTGCGATAATACTTTTTTAAAGTGATCTTCTTGTTTTGCCATAATGTCGACAAAGATAAGCGTTTACATAAATTTTTCAAGAAAAAAATAGTTTCATTTTAATGCAGAAATTATCGCTCACAAAGTACCCAGCGCTGCACTTTTATTCGCAGCACCCTTACCGATAATAATTAAGTACCTTTCATGGATATTTTAATCCCCAAAAAATGAACTTACTAAAAGATTTACGCGCACTATTTTATCCAGAAACTTGTCCAAGTTGCAGGCAGCAATTGGTGCAAAACGAAAAAATAATTTGCACATTTTGCAGACATGATTTGCCTTTAACTAATTTTAAAAGTTATACGGAAAACAAAATTAATGCGACTTTTTATGGGAGGATCCCAATAGAAAAAGCCTTCGCTCTTTTGTTTTTAAGGAAAAAAGGCATCACTAAAAATCTAATACACCAACTAAAATACCATGGCATGGAAGAAATTGGTGTATTTTTTGGAGATTGGCTTGGAGAAATTCATTCAGAAAATCAGGAGTTTTCGAGTGTTGATTTTATAATTCCTGTTCCTATTCATCCTAAAAAAAAGAAACTTAGAGGCTATAACCAACTTACTAAGTTTGGTACCTGTTTACAACACCACTTAAAAATCCCTTTTGTAGCTGGTGTTTTAGTGCGAAGCTCTGCAACTGCAACACAAACCTTGAAATCTCGTTTTGAACGCTTTAATGATCTGCATACAAAATTTTCCATACTAGATTTAGACCGCTTTAAAAACAAACATGTTTTAATTATTGACGATGTCATTACAACCGGAGCTACCTTAGAAGCCTGTGCACTCGAACTTATGAAAACTTCTGGAATCAAAATAAGTATTTTAGCAATGGCCTATACAGAATAAATTTTATGATTTAATATGAAAAATTATTTGTTAATTTGTAGAAAATTTATCGTTCGTGGAAATCCGTAACAGCTCTTTTTTACTCCTACTTTTGATCACTTTAATTTCTAGTTGCGCAAAAACAGGCAGGCCTGACGGTGGACCAAAAGACGAACTTGCCCCTCTTTTTGTGACCTCAGAGCCCCCATATGAAACGATCAACTTTAGCAGTAAAGAGGTAACACTTGACTTTAACGAATTTATTAAGTTAAAAGATATTAATAAGCAGCTGGTAGTTTCCCCTCCTTTAAAAAATCCCTTGCTTATTTCGCCACAAGGCACTGCAAGTAAAACTTTAAATATTGAAATTTTAGATACCCTTACCATAAACACTACCTATATCTTTAATTTCGGAAATGCCATTGAAGATAATAATGAGAGCAATGTTTTGGAAGGATTTAAATATGTCTTCTCCACGGGATCCTATATAGATTCCTTGGAATTTTCAGGGACCATTGCAAATGCCTTCTCTAATAAAAAACCAAAAAAAACCAATATTCTCCTGTACCGAATAGACAGCACCTTTACAGATTCTATTATTTATAAGAAAAAACCAAATTACGTAACTACCGCCATAGATACAACGGGCTTCAATTTTACAAACTTAAAAAAAGGAAACTATCTTTTACTTGCTCTAAAACAGTCTTCTAATGATTATATTTTCAAACCAAGTGTTGATGAAATTGGCTTTTATACAGACACCATTCGCTTACCTAAAGATAGTAGCATCATAAAACCAATTAAACTATTTAAAGAAATACAACCCTACCGTTTTAGAAGCGCAAAAGAAGTTTCTAAAGGTAAGATTACTTTTGGTTATGAAGGTGCCATAAAGGATTTAAAGGTGGCATTATTATCAAAAGTTTCAGACAGCTTTCGCAGCATATCACGCTTTGAAATAGACAAAGACACGCTAAATTATTGGCACACTCCAATCCATGTAGATTCTCTAAACTTTATAGTTTCAAATGATATTTTTTCGGATACCGTTACTGTGAAATTTAGAAAAAATAAGATGGACTCGCTAAAATTATCTCCTTCCACCACGGGAATCTTACATTTAAGAGATACTTTTTTTATCAAAAGTAACACGCCTATTATTAAAATAGATACCAGCAAGGTTTGGTTAACAGCTGCCGATACCATTCGCGTAAAATATGAGCAGTATGTCTCCAAAAAAGAGAATAAAATTGGAATTATCTTTGATAAAAAACAAAAAGAAAACTACCGTTTAAATGCCTTTCCAGGAGGCTTCACAGACCTGTATTCCGTTAAAAATGATACGCTCAGTTTTAATTTTAAAACACGAGATATCGAAGATTATGGCCGCATTACGTTAGACATTGTAAATACGAGTTCTGAAAACTTAATCGTTGAACTGTTAGCAGGAAAAGAGAATGATCAAATCATTGGAAGAAGATACATCACCGCTTCCGAAACTCTTGTTTTTGATGTATTAGAACCAAAGACATATACTGTACGGGCGATTATTGACGCCAATAAAAATAATAAATGGGATACTGGAAACTACTTACTTAAAAGACTCCCAGAAAACATCCTCTACTATAAAGAAGAATTAAAAGTACGGGCAAATTATTTTTTAGAAGGCAATACGTTTACCATCGAAAAGCACTAACGCTCCTGCAAAAAAGAAATGCAAAACTTGCTGCACGCTTCAAAAACCACTTCTTTTAAAAAAAATGAAAAAATTTTGTAACATAATACGTGCTTCTTGCGTATAAGTATTTGTAACAAGTATTTGAATCTTTAAATTGTTGCAGATAAATTAGATGAGACAACTAAAAATAACCAAGCAGGTTACGAACAGAGAAACTGCTTCCCTTGACAAATATTTACAAGAAATTGGAAAAGTAGACTTGATTACTGCTGATGAGGAAGTAGAATTAGCACAGCTTATTAAAGCGGGAGATCAAAGAGCTTTAGAAAAGTTAACAAAAGCCAATTTAAGATTTGTTGTATCTGTTGCCAAACAATATCAAAATCAAGGATTAACATTGCCAGATTTAATAAATGAAGGAAACTTAGGTTTGATTAAAGCTGCAAAACGTTTTGATGAAACAAGAGGTTTTAAATTTATCTCCTATGCCGTTTGGTGGATTCGTCAGTCGATCTTGCAAGCCTTGGCAGAGCAGTCTAGAATTGTACGATTGCCTTTGAATAAAATTGGGTCTATCAATAAGATTAACAAAATGTATGCTTTCTTAGAGCAAGAAAATGAGCGCCCTCCAAGTGCTGAAGAAATTGCGAAGAAATTAGACATGACGGTGAATGATGTAAAGGAATCGATGAAAAATTCTGGACGGCACGTCTCTATGGATGCCCCCTTAATTGAAGGTGAAGATTCTAACCTATACGACGTTTTAAATTCTGGAGAATCTCCAAATCCTGATAGAAAATTATTACATGAGTCTTTAAGAATAGAGATAGAAAGAGCATTAGAGACCTTAACACCAAGAGAGGCAGATGTAGTAAAACTATATTTTGGCTTGGGAGAGCACCAACCGATGACGTTAGAAGAAATTGGAGAAACATTTGATTTGACACGCGAGCGTGTGCGTCAAATTAAAGAAAAAGCAATTAGAAGATTAAAACATACCTCTAGAAGTAAAATTTTGATGACTTATTTGGGATAAACTTCAAATCCCTTATTTTTAATTACTTACAAAAAACCTTGGTTACTTTCCAAGGTTTTTTTTATTTAAATTAACTTTTAATTCTCTTTAATTTAATAAAAGAAGAGCTTTTTAAACACGTTATTAATATGATTTAATTATTAATTTAATCTACAATTAACAAGTAAAGATAGAACCTATCATAATATTGCAGTAAAAAAAACTAACAAAATTATGAGGAATCTAGTACTATTTTTATCAATTATTTTTTCACTCTACAGCAATGCTCAAGGAAAAGGAGTTATTTCTGGTAAAGTAACCGAAAATGAAAGTAACTTTTCTTTACCGGGAGCAACAATCAAATTAACAGGAACAAATAAATACACCACTTCAGACATCAATGGAGATTTTGAATTTTTAAATGTTACTGAAGGAACCTATCAACTAGAAATAACTTATATAGGTTATCAAAAATTATCTAAAGAAGTAGAAGTTGAAGCTAGAAAAAACATTCAAGTTTCATTAGTGCTTATACCAGGAACAGAAGAATTATCTGAAATTGTCATTATGACTGACCGTTTAAGAGGTCAAGCAAAAGCTATTAACAAGCAAAAAACAAATCAAAACATTTCCAATGTTATTTCTTCGGATCAAGTAGGTCGTTTTCCTGATGCAAATATTGGAGACGCCTTAAAACGTATTCCAGGAATCACCATGCAAAATGACCAAGGTGAAGCTAGAAATATAATTATTAGAGGTTTAGCACCAGCTTTAAACTCAGTTACTTTGAATGGAAATCGAATTCCGTCAGCAGAAGGTGACAACAGAAACGTACAAATGGATTTAATTCCAGCTGATATGATATCAACAATTGAAGTAAATAAAACATTAACTTCTGATATGGATGCTGATGCAATTGGTGGTTCTGTAAATTTAATAACTAGAGCTACTCCAAATGGACAACGTATTTCAGGAACTTTAGCAGGAGGTTATAGTCCAATTAGAGATCATGGAAACTATACAGCAGGATTTGTTTACGGAGATCGCTTTTTAGACAATAAACTTGGAATGGTGCTAAGTTCATCATACAACAGTAATACTTTTGGGTCTGACAATTTAGAAGCAGCTTGGGTAAAAGGAAGAAATGATCAAGTTTATATTGAAGAATATGATATTCGAAAATATGATGTAAAACGTATCAGAAGTTCTTTTGCTTTTGCTGCTGATTATAAATTTAATGAAAGTAACACCATTTACTTTAATGCCATTTACAATTCTAGAGATGATTTAGAAAATCGTTTTCGTGCCAGATATAGAGGAATTAAACCTATTTATGATGCCAATGATAATATTACTGGATATGCAGGAGATGTTCGAAGACAAACAAAAGGTGGAATTGATGATAAGAAAAACGAAAACAGACGTTTAGAAAGACAAACTGTTCAAAATTACGCTATTGGAGGAGAACATTTATTAAGTTCGAAATTAGACATGGATTGGTCTGTAAACTATGCAAAAGCTGCGGAAGACAGACCAAATGAAAGATATATTGAATTTCAAAATAAAGGACTTGACTTAGATATGAATTTAAATAACCCAAGATTTCCGTTAATAAAAAGCATTAGCGATAATTCAGCAAGTAATTTTAGCTTAAAAGAAATAACTGATAATTTCAATTACACTGATGAAACTGAACTTGGAGTGAAATTGAATTTTAGAATTCCTCTTTCCTTCGTGGAAAATCAAAAAGGAAGACTACGTTTTGGAGCTAGAATGAGAATTAAAGACAAACAAAGAGATAATATTTTTTACGAATATAGCCCTATTGCAGCTTTTGGAAATTTAAATACGATTGCAAATTCATTTTATAGTGGCGAAAATTGGCAAGTAGGTTCTCAATATGTACCTGGAACATTTGCAAGCGCCTCATACTTAGGTGGTTTAAATTTAAATAATTCAACTCTTTTTGATAAAGAAGCAATCCCTGCAGAATATCTTGGTCTGAACTACCAAGCAAGTGAAAATATTTATGCTTCTTATCTAAGATGGGATCAAGATTTTAACGATAAACTTTCTATGATTGCTGGTTTACGCGCTGAAGTTACTGATATCGATTATACTGCAAACTATGTTTTAGATGAAAATGAATTAATTGGAGAAATTAATAATACGAACTCTTACACTAATCTTTTACCAAGTATTTCTTTTAAATACAATGGCGCAAAAGATTGGGTTTACAGAGCTGCATTTACAACCTCTTTAGCAAGACCTGATTATTATGCGTTAACACCATTTATTAGCGTTGTTCCTGACGATGATTCTGAAATTGCTGCAGGAAATCCTAATTTAAATGCAACTTTTGCCTATAATTTTGATTTAATGATTGAAAAATATTACAAATCTGTAGGCTTACTTTCTGGAGGTGTTTTTTATAAAAAATTAAACGATTTTATTTACACTTATCGTGATAATCAATATACAAATGCAAAATTTGCTACTGATTTTCCAAATCAAATAAATCCAATCCCTACAACAAACCCTGGAAACTGGTCTTTAAATCAACAACGTAACGGCGAAAGCGTAAATGTTTACGGATTTGAAGTTGCTTTTCAAAGACAGCTAGATTTTATTCCAGGCAAATTTTTCAAAGGATTAGGACTTTTTGTAAACTATACATATACAGATTCTGAAGCAAAAGGAATCACAAATTCTGATGGAGATGAAAGAACAAATGTTACGCTTCCAGGAACTGCTCCTCACATGTTTAACAGCTCATTATCTTGGGAAAACAAAAAAATCTCAGCAAGAGTCTCACTAAATTACGCTGCTGATTATTTAGATGAGTTGGGTGGAGACGAATTTGAAGATAGATTTTATGATCGTCAATTATTTGTAGACGCAAATGCATCCTATAAATTAACAAGTAGGTTAAGAATTTTTGCTGAAGCAAACAATTTAACAAATCAACCTTTGCGTTATTACCAAGGTATTAGTTCTAGAACAATGCAAGTAGAATATTACCAAGCACGTTTTAACTTAGGTTTAAAATTTGATTTATAATTTTATGTTTATTAAATCTATAAAAAAGAAAACGGGTCATTTCCCGTTTTCTTTTTTATATTAATTTTCTTTAAAATTTACAATTCTAAAAATAATTAGTAAACCATCTTTTAAACCAACAAATAATTTCAATTAAACTAATTTGAAACATGAAAATCATTTACAAAATTGTTCTTGCAAGTTTATTTTTAATTTCTTGTAAAGACAAGTCAGCTCCTGTTGCAAAAAACGCTTTAAAACCAAACATTATAACACAACCAACACCTAATGATACTGATGATCCTGCAATTTGGATTCATCCAACAGATCCTAAAAAAAGTTTGATTATTGGCACAGACAAAGAAACCGGTGGTGGGTTATATATTTATGATTTAGAAGGAAAAATTGTAAATAAATTCACAAATATGGGTCGTCCTAATAATGTTGATGTTGCTTACGGATTAAAAATTGGTGATCAAAAAATAGATGTTGCTGTAACGACTGAAAGAGAGAAAAAAAGGATTCGAATTTTTTCTTTACCAGATTTAAAACCAATTGATAACGGTGGTATTGAAGTTTTTGTGAATGAAAAAGACAGAGAGCCAATGGGGATTTCACTATACACAAGACCTTCAGACAGTGCTGTTTTTGCTATTGTTGGCAGAAAATTTGGCCCTTCTGGTTCTTATCTGTGGCAATACCAATTATCTGCGTCAGAAAACAACAATATAACTGCAAAATTGGTTAGAAAATTTGGTGCGTTTAGTCAAAAAAAAGAAATTGAAGCAATTGCTGTTGACAACGAAATGGGATTTGTTTATTGTTCTGATGAACAATCTGGAATGAGAAAATATTACGCAGATCCTGCTAAAAATGACAATACCGAATTGGCTTTTTTTGGTCAAAATGATTTTAAATCAGATAATGAAGGAATTGCGATTTATAAAAAAACGGATACAACCGGATATATTTTGGTATCTAATCAACAAAAAAACACTTTTGTAGTGTATACAAGAGAAGGTTCTAAAAATAAGCTCAATGAACATCAAAAAATAGCTGAATTTCCAACGTCAACGATTGAATGTGACGGGGCTGATGTGACATCCATAAATTTAGGTACAAAATTTCCTGATGGATTATTTGTTGCCATGAGTAATGGAATGACTTTTCATTTTTACGATTGGCGAATCATTCAACAACAAATTGATTTACAACAGAAATAAATTTTAAAAAATCAAACTATTTAAAAACCTCGATAAATTATCGAGGTTTTTTTTATCGCATATTTTCTTTGCTAACATTCTAAACTTTACCTTTGTGCAACTTAAAACTTAAAACTTTACAATGAAAACTTCTTTAATAGCACCTTCAATTTTAGCAGCAGATTTCGCAAACTTACAACGCGATATAGAAATGGTTAACAATAG
>TARA_B110000503_G_scaffold50189_1_pt1 | contig 13316 bp, 13 predicted proteins | sample TARA_B110000503 | Tara Oceans TARA_B110000503 (sample SAMEA4397472) | marine metagenome | biome: Polar Biome; feature: [SRF] surface water layer (ENVO:00010504); material: water (ENVO:00002006), including particulate matter (ENVO:01000060) such as... | depth 5 m | reverse complement strand
ATAGCCCCGGCAGCTAATATGGCGGCAGAAGCCACTATTTTTTTGTCGTAATTCATGGTGTCGTATGTATGCAATTTAGTATTTTCGTGTTAATCATAACAATTCTACAAAGTTAATTAAAAACCACCAATGAGAAATATTTTAATCATAGGAGCAGGTCGGTCTGCCGCCAGTTTGATACGTTATTTACTTGACAAATCTAACGAGGAAGCGTTGTTTATTACTATAGGGGATCTTTCCATACAAGCCGCTCAAAAGTTTACGGCAAATCACCCCAATGCACGTGGCGTTTTATTGGATGTTTTTAACGAATCTCAGCGCAAGGAAGCGGTTCAGAATAGTGATTTGGTGATTTCAATGTTGCCTGCACGTTTTCACTTTGACGTGGCTCAAGACTGTCTAGAATTTGGCAAACACTTGGTAACTGCATCGTATGTAAGTGATGAAATGCAGTCGTTGAATAGCAAAGCGAAAGCGAAGGGTTTAGTCTTTATGAATGAAATCGGTCTTGACCCCGGTCTCGACCATATGAGCGCAATGAAAATTATTGACCGTATTCGTGAAAATGGGGGTAAAATAATATTATTTGAATCGTTTACAGGAGGCTTAATTGCTCCTGAAAGCGATAATAATTTGTGGAATTACAAGTTTACTTGGAACCCGAGGAACGTAGTTTTAGCAGGACAAGGAGGATCGGCTGAATTTATACAGGAAGGAAAATATAAGTACATCCCATACCACAGATTGTTTCGAAGAACTGAGTTTATTGAGGTTGATGGCCATGGAAAGTTTGAAGTTTATGCGAATCGGAATTCATTGAAATATCAATCCATTTATAAGCTCGACGATGTACTCACATTGTATAGAGGAACTATCAGAAGAGTTGGTTTTAGCAGGTCGTGGAATATGTTCGTACAACTTGGAATGACAGACGACAGTTATAATATCCCAGATTCTGAGAATTTATCATATCGTGATTTTATCAACTTGTTTTTGCCTTATTCCCCGACAGATTCTGTAGCTCTAAAATTGCGACATACGTTAAAAATTGACCAGGATGATTTGATGTGGGATAAACTATTAGATCTAGATATTTTCAATAATGAAAAAAAGATCGGCATTTCTAATGCAACTCCTGCACAGGCATTGCAGCAAATATTAATGGATAAGTGGACCTTAGATGAAGATGACAAAGATATGATCGTTATGTATCATAAAATTGGTTATGATCTTGGGGGTAAACAATACCAGATAGACAGCAGTATGGTGGCAATTGGAGATGATCAAACATATACTGCCATGGCTAAAACAGTCGGGCTGCCAGTTGCTATTGCAGCTATAAAAATTCTAAATAAAGACATTACTACCCCTGGGGTACAAATACCACTCTCAAAGGAAGTCTATGATCCAATTTTAGAAGAACTTGAAAATTTCGGAATTGAGTTTAATGAAGTAGAAACACCCTATTTGGGTTACAATCCAGATAATGTTTCGGGTTAAACAAACTATCTTCTTCCCATAAACATACTAACGAAGTAGAGTAAGGTAGCCAAAGACCCCAAGGCCGCTACAACATAGGTGCGTGCCGCCCATTTTAAAGCATCTTTTGCACCGTCATACTCGTTCGTTGTGACCATCTTCTCTTTTTCCAACCAAGCTAAAGCGCGGTTACTTGCATCAAATTCAACTGGTAAGGTGATAAATGCAAATGCTGTGGTTACCGCAAAGAGGAGAATTCCTATTAAAAAAATACCTGACCCTAACGCAGTGCCACTCGCAGAAAGCACTAATCCTACCATAATGACAATATTGGAAAGTTTACTTGAAATCCCCACTGCCGGCACAATTTTAGAGCGAAGTTGCAACCAACTATAAGCGGTGGCATGCTGTACTGCATGACCACACTCATGAGCTGCTACCGCTGCTGCTGCTGCATTTCTTTGATTATACACCCCTTCACTTAAATTTACAGTTTTGTTTGCAGGATTATAGTGATCTGTTAGCATCCCACTTACTGAAGTCACTTTTACATCAAGTATGCCATTATCTGCTAACATTTTTTCAGCAATTTCTCGACCACTAAGTCCGTTTTGAAGTTTGATTTCAGAGTACTTTTTAAATTTACTTTTCAATTTATTACTAACGTACATACTAACTAAAAAGACCGCAGCTGCTAAAACATAGTATCCAATCATAATTTTTTTATTTCTGATATTTCAAGACTCTTGTTGTTTATCACTAATACCTAACATGCAACTTATGTCATGCATGGAAGGAGAACCTCGAGCTATTGAGTTTGTCTAAATATATCAAATACTATGCAAATGTAATTACAGATTAAAAACTTCAATACATTTGAAAAACTATCCGACGATATTTACAATTTTTCCTGGAACAACTATTACCTTTTTAGGCGTTCGCCCTTCTAGATACTGCTTTGTCTTCTCATGAGAAAGAACAGCTGACTCTATGTCATCCTTACTTAAATCCAATGACAATTCTAATGTAAAGCGCATCTTTCCATTAAATGAAATTGGATAGGCTTTACTACTTTCTATTAAATGCTTGGCATCAAAAACAGGAAAGGGAGCCTCAGATATCGAATGAATATACCCCAATTTACTCCATAATTCCTCAGCGATATGAGGTGCATATGGAGAAATCAAAATAACCAAGGCTTTTAATACTTCGCGTTGATTACATTTTTGAGCTGTTAATTCATTAACCGCGATCATAAAAGTAGAAACTGAGGTGTTAAAACTAAAGTTCTCAATATCCTCCGTTACTTTTTTAATGGTTTTATGCAATACTTTTAAACTCCCTTTGCTAGCATCTTCATTTGTGAAGTAAAAACTATCGTTTGGTCCTGTATGGTATAACTTCCATAGCTTCTTAAGAAAAGAATGCACTCCTGTAATTCCAGCCGTGTTCCATGGTTTCGCTTGTTCAATAGGCCCCAAAAACATTTCATACATGCGTAAAGTATCGGCTCCATAGCGCGAACATATATCATCTGGACTCACCACATTGTACTTAGATTTTGACATTTTTTCGACTTCTCGAGCAACCAAAAAGGGTTTGTCATTATCAGTAATAAATTCAGCATTTTTATATTCCTCCCGCCACTCTTTAAATGCCTTAATATCAAGTTCATTGGAAGAGTTCACAAAGGAAACATCTGCATGAATTGCCTGTACAGTATGCTTTTCGGCACATTCGGCAGAAACAAATTTATTCTCACCTTCAATTCTATACACAAATGCACTCTCACCAAGAATCATCCCTTGATTGACGAGCTTTTTAAAGGGTTCATCAACAAGTAAAAGTCCGCGATCATACAATACTTTAACCCAAAAACGACTGTACAATAAATGACCTGTCGCATGTTCACTGCCTCCAACATATAGATCAACATTCTCCCAATATTTCATAGCATCGGTCGAAGCCAATGCCTCACTGTTAGACGAATCCATATAGCGGAACATATAACAACTACTTCCAGCCCAACCCGGCATGGTGTTTAACTCAAGTGGAAACACCGTCTCCTGATCAATCAATTTATTATCTACCACCTCATTATTTACGGTATCCCAAGCCCATACATCTGCACGCCCCAGCGGAGGTTCCCCCGACTGTGTTGGAAGGTATTTTTCAACTTCTGGTAATACTAAAGGCAAATGACTCACGTCTATTATTTGTGGCAACCCATCCTTATAATATACTGGAAAAGGCTCTCCCCAATAACGTTGGCGAGAAAACACTGCATCTCTTAGCCTATAATTAATTTTTCCTGTCCCCGCATGTTTTGCTTCCAATGCTGCGATTGCTTTTTCTGAAGCTTCAGGCACACTCAAACCATTTAAAAAACTACTATTTCCAATAGTAACATGCTCCTTTTCAACATGAGCTTCTTTCGAAATATCTATCCCATCAAAAATATTAGGTATGTGAATATCAAAATGGGTCGCAAAATCATAATCTCGCTGATCTCCACAAGGCACGCTCATAACAGCTCCTGTTCCGTAACCTGCCAACACATAGTCTCCAATCCATATTGGAATTTCCTCATCCGTAAACGGATGCTGTGCGTAGGCTCCTGTAAAAACCCCAGTAATTCGTTTTACCTCAGACAATCGTTCTCTCTCCGTTCTCTTCGCCGTGTCCTCTATGTACTTACCAACATCAATCCGCTGCTCTATTGTGGTTAACTTATCTACGAGATCATGTTCTGGTGCCAAGGTCATAAAACTAACCCCAAATATGGTATCTGGACGCGTAGTAAAAACCTCGATTTCTTCATCTCTGTCCTTAATTTTAAAAATCACAGAGGCCCCTTTCGATCTACCGATCCAATTCCTTTGGGTATCCTTCAATGGCTGCGGCCAATCAATTGCATCTAATCCATCTAACAGTCGTTTCGCATAGTCTGTAATTCGCATGCTCCACTGTTTCATTTTTTTACGCACCACTGGATACCCTCCACGTTCTGAAACTCCATTTACAATCTCATCGTTCGCCAGAACCGTCCCCAATTGGGGGCACCAATTTACTTCCGTTTCAGCCAAATAGGTAAGCCGATATCTTAGCAACACTTTTTGTTGTTGTTTTTCTGAAAAGGAGTTCCATTGGGCAGCAGTAAAAACAGGAGTGTCAATTCCACAGGAATGATTTACCCCTTCATTTCCTTCATCTGCAAACATTCGGACTAATTCGGAAATGGGCATCGCTTTTTCCAGCACGTTACAGTACCAAGATTCAAACAATTGTATAAAAATCCACTGTGTCCACTTATAGTAACTTGGCTCAGAGGTTCTTACTTCTCTACTCCAGTCGAAAGAAAAGCCAATTCTATCGAGTTGCTCACGATAACGCGTAATGTTTTGTGCAGTAGTTCTACTAGGGTGTTGGCCTGTCTGAATGGCAAATTGTTCTGCCGGCAAACCAAATGAGTCGTATCCTTGCGGATGCAATACATTAAAACCTTGGTGTCGTTTATATCGGGCGTAAATATCACTAGCAATATAACCAAGTGGATGACCAACATGCAAACCTGCTCCAGAGGGATACGGAAACATATCTAAAACATAAAATTTCGGCTTGATACTTTCATTTTCAGCCCTGAAAGTTCGATGCTCAGCCCAGTACTTTTGCCACTTCGCTTCTATATCGTTGAAATGATACTTACTCATTATTTTTGCTGCTTTTGGAAAGCAAATTTACAAGTATTGCACGAAAGACAAAACTTTAAACGTTAGTAAGTCACAGAATTAAAAATCCTTGTATTTTTGTAATTAGGATCCAAATTGTATTCAATTACAAAAACGGATATTTTTGATATTAATTCTTAACCTTTTATGGCTTCATCTTTTGATAAATACCAAAAACGAAGATTAATTTCTTCTTATTTCTCAGTTGTACTGAGTATATCTCTTGTGTTGTTTTTATTAGGCCTTCTAGGGCTATTGGTGTTGAATACCAAAAATGTTGCCGATCATTTCAAAGAAAAAATAGCACTAACCGTCTATCTTAAAGATACCGCGAAAGAAGTTGAAATCACCCAATTGAAACAAAGTTTGTCATTAGCAGCCTATACTAAATCAACAACCTATATTTCGAAAGAACAAGCCGCAGAAGAGCATAGTGCTGCAATCGGTGAAAATTTTATGGAATTTCTAGGCTATAATCCATTACAAAATAGTGTCGATGTATACGTATTGGCCGACTATGTGTCGCCAGAGAAATTGGATGACATTACAGCAGAAATTCTGACCAAAAATTTTGTTGAAGAGGTCGTCTATGATAAACCTCTTATTGCCTTGCTAAATGACAATGTTAAAAGAATAAGCCTCTGGGTGCTTATTATAAGTGGGATTTTTACATGTATCGCAGTACTCTTGATAAATAGCTCCATCCGACTTTCCGTCTATGCGAAACGGTTTACAATTAAAACGATGCAAATGGTTGGAGCAACCAAACATTTTATAAGAAAACCGTTTATTTGGAAAAGTATAAAACTAGGGCTTATTGGTGCTTTATTAGCCATGTTAGGAATGGGCGTTGTGTTGTTTTATTTAAATAGAAGCTTCCCGGAATTACAGCTTTTACAAGACAGATTGCTCTTGGGTGTTTTATTCGGTTTTATTCTCTTGATGGGTCTTTTTATTAGTTGGGCGAGTACTTTTTTCGCTACACAGCGTTTTCTTAATTTAAAAACAGATGAACTCTATTATTAAAAATAATAGTTTTATAATACTTTGTATTTTTGTGGCGCAGGGCTGTATTATTCAAAATACTAAGAAAGAAAATTGTGAGCAAATTGAAGTTACAATTAAAGAAAAAATGAAGGAGGCAGAAATGACATCGTTTTTTACAACCCCGGCGGAGCGTTCTTTTATATCAATAGTGGTATGGAACGAGGACTTACACTTCGCGAAATGAAGAACAAGATTTTAAATAAAAAGGATGCATTGCACCTCGCTAAAATTAGTACAGGGATGTCGTCCAATCATATAGCACAAATGTCGCTTGGGCAGGAGGTTATTTATACAGAATTTAACTAGTTATGGGAGAGAAAAAACGGAAAGAATCAATAAAATCGCAGTTTGTCTTTGAGCGTAAAAATTATAAATTTATGCTCATTGGGATCGCAGTAATTGTATTAGGGTTTATACTTATGACAGGGGGAGGCAGCGACGATCCCAATGTTTTTAATCCGGAAATTTATAATTGGAGACGTATTCGATTGGCACCTGCCCTTATCCTTATTGGGTTTGGAATAGAGGTGTATGCTATTCTACTTAATCCATACAAGAAAAAATAAACTATGGGTACATGGGAAGCTATTGTCCTTGGTATTATACAGGGATTCACCGAATTTTTACCCGTTTCATCTAGTGGCCACCTAGAATTAGGAAAAGCAATTCTTGGAGATACTTCTGTTCCTGAAGAGAGTTTGCTTTTTACGGTTGTACTTCACTTTGCTACGGCATTAAGTACGTTGGTCGTTTTTAGAAAAGATGTCTGGGAACTGCTTAGTGGCCTTTTAAAATTTACATGGAATGAAGAAACGCAATTCGTAACTAAAATTATTGTTTCCATGTTGCCAGCTGTGGTTATCGGACTTCTTTTTGAAGAGCAACTCGAAAGCTTTTTTGGAGGCAACATCGCCTTTGTAGGCGCTATGTTAATTGTAACCGCGATTCTTTTATGGCTGGCAGACAGGGCAAAATATACAGGCAAAGCAGTTACCTTCAAAAGTGCATTCATCATTGGTATTTCGCAAGCCATTGCAATGCTGCCTGGAATTTCCAGAAGTGGGGCTACTATATCCACTTCCGTATTGTTAGGGAATGACAAGAGCAAAGCGGCTCGGTTTTCTTTTTTAATGGTAGTTCCCTTGATCTTTGGAAAAATTGGGAAAGACCTTGTGAGTGGTGATCTTTTTTCTGAATCTGCAAATTTCACAACGCTCGGACTAGGCTTTATGGCAGCATTTATTTCTGGTTTGATAGCTTGTACATGGATGCTTTCTCTTGTGCGGAAAAGCAAACTGTCTTATTTTGCAATCTACTGCTTGGCAGTAGGTATCATTGCAATCGCAATTGGCTTATATAATTCATAATGACCGTTGAAGACTACAAAGAAGGACAACTTATATTCATAGACAAGCCTCTAGGATGGACTTCCTTCCAGGTAGTTAATAAAATTCGCTGGCTTATTAAGCAGCAATTCAAACTAAAAAAAATCAAGGTAGGTCATGCAGGAACCCTAGACCCGCTTGCCTCCGGTCTACTTATATTATGTGTAGGAAAGTTCACAAAGAAGATAGACACCTATCAAGCACAGAAGAAGGAATACACCGGGACCATCACTTTGGGAGCAACCACTCCAAGTTATGATCTAGAAACAGAAATTGACGCAAGATTTGATTACTCTTCTATTTCTTCGGAAAACGTTAGTGAAACCACGCTTCAGTTTATTGGTGAAATTCAACAACAGCCACCCATCTTTTCAGCTTTAAAAAAAGATGGCAAACGACTTTATGAATATGCTAGAGCTGGGGAAGAAGTTGTAATTCCGAAGCGAACTGTGCATATATCAGCTTTTGAAATCACCAATATAGAGCTGCCTAATATTGATTTTAGAATTGTTTGTAGCAAAGGGACCTATATACGATCACTTGCACATGATTTTGGAAAAACCCTGAATAACGGCGCACATCTATCAGCATTAAGACGTACTAAAATTGGCGATTATTCGGTTGAAAATAGCCTTAGCATTGAAGGTTTCGAGACGAAATTAGAAACCACCTCTAGCTAGCTTCTTTTTTCTTAGAAAATTTATCCAATCAAGCCAGAGCGTTATATAACAAAACGACACCTTACTTTATCAGCTTCGTTAAGTCTTCCGCAATAGTAACTCCCTTGTCTTTGTTATACCACACTTGTAAATCTTGCTTGAATTCTGGGGATAAGCTACCGTGATCTCTTTTATAGGTGTGCACCATTTCTGTCGCAGTGGAGGGTCTGGGACCCCATTCTCCAAGTACTTGTTTTGTATCTGTATCTAAAATAATTACTTTAGGTATCGACTGAGATCCATTCGTTAAAAAAGCATTCATTAAATCAAGATGTTGATCACGTAGCACAACTCTTAAGTCAATGTTATCTGAAATTTCATTCAACTTATTCATAACTGGCATTGACTGAGCTGCATCACCGCACCAACTTTCAGTAAGCACCAACCATGTTTGATTTCCTTTGAAACCTTTTAGTTTGTCTATGATAATCTCAGAGATTTTGGTTGTCTTATCTAACCGTCTCATTCGTGAATCATTAAGCAAGGTATACTTTGCCAATGCCTCTGTCTGATTCGGTCCGGTGCTCGTACCATTTTTCACATGATTTGAAACAAGTTCACGATACTCCCGATACGACTTTGCTTTTTCTAGTGCTTTTATTACTAATGTAGCACGATTCTCTATTTCTACTGTATTTTTCATCAAGGTTTTGTCGTATTTAATTACGCATACTTACTACATTTAGTTTTCCTAAAGAGAAATACAAAAATAGATGTAACATATCAATTTACATCACTGCCTAAACTTAAATTTATGAATACTAAAAGATGTTCTTGGTGCGGTTCTGATCCTTTGTATGTAAAGTATCACGACGAGGAATGGGGGGTCCCCGTGTATGATGATGCAACACTATTTGAATTTTTACTGCTTGAAACTTTTCAAGCCGGTTTAAGCTGGATCACAATTTTAAACAAGCGCGAGAATTTTAGAAAGGCGTTTGATGGATTTGATTATACTAAAATTGCCAAATACAATCAGGAAAAAATAAATTCACTACTACTAGATGCGGGGATCATACGAAACAAATTGAAAGTCCATTCTGCAGTCACCAATGCAATAGCCTTCCAGAAAATACAAGATGAATTTGGCAGCTTTAGTGAATATTTATGGGGTTTTGTAGGCGGAAAACCCATTCAAAATAATTTGAAATCAATGTCTGGTATTCCGGCCAATACGCTACTTAGTCAAAGGCTCAGTAAAGATTTAAAGAAACGTGGGTTCAAATTTGTAGGAAGTACTGTCGTATATGCATACATGCAAGCCACGGGAATGGTAAACGACCATGCGAATTTTTGCTATAGAAATACCCAGGTACAACTTAATTAGCGCTTGTTCTAACAAGGTGTGGATTGTCTTTATAGTCCAAGCTAAGGGCCTTCAATGTTTGCCTATAGCGATGCTTTACTTTTTTATCAGATTGCTCTTCAGCTTCAAATAATTTTTCGAACCATGTCTTAGCTATATCATAGTCATTTCTAAAATAATAGTAATACGCCAATTCTCTGTACATATAGGGCGAACTGGAACCATCTAGAGCCATTTGCTCATACACACGAACCACATCAATTTTTTTATTCTTTTCAATCGTGTCACTTTCTATTTCTTGTGCACATATAGCCATTGAAGTGAAGGAAAAAAACACGAGAAGTAACCAAGGAAGCTTTTTCATAGTTAGGGCATTACAGTTTTAACAGTGATATAAAAAAATACTCATAATAACAAGCCTAGAGCTTTATTATCTTCTTATGAACTACACCAAAGTCTCCCTCAAATGTTACAAACAAGGTTCCGTTCCAGTCGTCATTTAAATTTAGTTTTACAATTCCATTTCCATTATCTAGATCCGTTGCAAACAACTCCTGGCCCAATAAATTATAAATAGAAACAGAAATAGGTCCTGCAATATTCTCCAAATTAAAAGAAACAGTATTCTTCGTTGGATTTGGGTAGGGAGCTGAAATATGACTTTGAGCCCAATCCTCAATGGATAAATTTTCAACATCAATAGTCCAATATCCATCTGGCGCGACAATAGGCCTAGTCAACGATTTACCTGAATTCGCTTCTGCCCATATATAATATTCAATATTGCTGCTTGCGATAGTTACATCGGCAGTCCAATTGTCATCACTAATAAAGGTCATCGCAGTTTCATTAAATGTAGCAGCACCCGCTTCTCTCCAAAAGACCTTTGCAGCATTAACTCCAGAAACATGCTTTATCATTGCATCTATTGTAACAGAACTACTTTGAAGTGCAGTATCAATAGGCTGATGAACAATCAATAAAGGTTCTGCAACACCAATAGTATGTGTTATACAATGTATGGCGCCTAACAGTGAAATTAAATTTTCACCAGGGTTATCGACATCAATACCTACGATGTTATACCCAGGCATAAGCTCCTCATAATAGGCTAAAGCCGGAGCATCTACTGCCGGCCTATAGGTAGGGACCAAAATGGTTTTATTTATTATCACTGAATTACTAAAGGTTCTATAATAGCCTCCGCTATCTGGATAATTTCCGCCCGTACTTGGCGGCGCATCAATCCACTTTACATCATATGGAGTGCCAAATACCGATTGAAAATTACTCAAGACATAATTGATATTCGCTTCAATTTGTGGGCCATCAGCAACCCCATTAGGATATCGGCTTACCAACAACGTTTCTTCATCTAGAAGCTTCATGTGCATGTCTATGTGATGAATTACATCATAGGGCAGTGTTTCCATTTTGATGTAATTACTGATACCCATATAAGCCTCCATAATTCCATCAATCTGTGCTTCAGTTTTAGCTGAAACCCCATAAGGATTGCCCGGTTCATTTTCATTTAATATAAGACTTGAAGCAAATGCGTTTCCTAGACCATCCGACATAAAGTTACCTCCAGTATTCACTAGGTCATTTGTACCTGTATTCGTTATATAGATAGGGATATCTGTTAGTAGTGCGTGGGCAGAAGGAATAATGTCGTCATTTGGTCTCGGCCTGTTGTAGATCCAATCTGCTATTGCACGATCTCCAACATCATCAAAATAGATCGTATTTCCACCATAATCTCGTATCCAAATACTATCCCAATTCTCATTCATAAAAATTACATTCGTAAGGTCTACACCCCCGGCGGAAAGATAATTTGAAACAGACGTCTGATTCTGTGTCGTAATAATTACTTTACACTCCTGAACGCCTGCCGCTACAATCTGTCGAAGAATTCCTTGAAAAGCTGATTGCCATGTTACAACGAGGTATTCCACTTCTTCCCATTCTGCTGCAGCCCTCACAGGTCCGGCAGGCGGATCAGTTACTCTTGAACCCTTAAATTCGTATTGAGAAATTATTCCTTTTTCTGCTTCTGTAAGTCCTTTTGGTAATATCTCAGAATTCTGTGAAAAAGCAAGACTCACAGAGAAGATTAAAATAAATACAGAGCAGATTTTTAAGAAGCGATGTTTCATTGAATGAAAATTAAATTATATCACGAATATAGTTGATTTTAGTCAGAGAACAAATTCAATCAAACACTCAGCTGTCAAGTCTTTTTAAAAACTCAATACGCGTAATTTCCTCGCCACCAAGGCTTTCTAAATGAGCTGTATGTAGTTGGCAATCAATAAACTTGTATCCTTTTTTAGCTAATTTTGAAACCAAATAATAGAACCCCACTTTTGAAGCATTGCTCTCTAAACTAAACATGCTTTCACCGCAGAAAACTTTTTTCTTATGAAGATCGATTCCATATAAACCCCCAACCAAAATTCTATTGCGCCACACCTCAACAGAGGTCGCATGACCTAATTTGTGTAAGTTAATATATGCGTTTTGCATCTCATCAGTAATCCATGTTCCGCCTTGCCCTTCGCGCTTTATCTTTGAACAATTTTCAATTACTTCTGCAAATGCTTTGTTAAAAGTAACCTGATACACTTCTTTTTTAATGAGCTTCCGAAGGCTTTTAGACACTTTCATCTTTTCAGGAAACAAAACCATCCTTGGATTGGGACTCCACCAGAGTATTGGCTGATTATTTTCATACCATGGAAAAATACCTGTATTATACGCAAGCAATAAACGTTCTGGAGTCAAATCGCCGCCAACTGCCAACAGCCCATCTAAATCGGCCTCAGAGGGGTTTGGAAAGTCTAGGTCTTGTGATAAATAAAACATGATTTTAAATCAAGTAAAGCCCAATTAAATATACCGCAGATCCTATGACCATGAGCATTAAAGTATATGGCAAAATTTCACGAGCTTTTAATTTTGTGATTCCCAATAGTGGCAACGCCCAAAACGGTTGGAGCATATTTGTAATTTGATCGCCATAGGCAAGTGCCATTATTGCCTTTGGCAAAGGCACCCCCAATTTAAGGGCAGACTCAACAACGATTGGGCCTTGAATTGCCCACTGCCCGCCGCCACTAGGCACAAATATATTCACCAAGCCAGCACTAAAAAAGGTAAACAGTGGCAGTGTTCTCGTAGTCGCTATCGAAACAAAGAAATCTGAAATTTGAACAACCATACCACTATCGCGCATAATTCCCATGATACCAAAATAAAGTGGGAACTGAATTAGTATTCCACCCACCCCTTTAATCGCTTCTTCTAAAGCATTTAAGAAGCTTGAGAAACTACCGTGCAGCACCAACGCCAATCCGAGCATAAAGAAATTAAGTAAATTAGGAGTAATCGCCAAAGAGCCTAAAGCACCAAAATACTGATAGAAAAAAGCAAGTAAAATAATAAGCCCAAAACCACGGCCAACTATTTTTGAATGATCCAAACGCTCCATACCCACAAGCCCCATTTTGATAGTAGAAGGTCCTTTGTAAATCGGTAAATTAGTAGCTGTTACTTCTGCTTTCTTTCCCAAAAAATACAAAAACAGAGGTATGATCACCAACAAAATTCCGAAAAACACCAAATTGAACGCGCTAAAAACCGTTTG
>TARA_B110000503_G_scaffold87732_1_pt1 | contig 13329 bp, 10 predicted proteins | sample TARA_B110000503 | Tara Oceans TARA_B110000503 (sample SAMEA4397472) | marine metagenome | biome: Polar Biome; feature: [SRF] surface water layer (ENVO:00010504); material: water (ENVO:00002006), including particulate matter (ENVO:01000060) such as... | depth 5 m | reverse complement strand
AAAAGGGTAGCTTATCCACAGCAGCATTCCGCTTCGCCTGAAGACACACATCAACCACCTAACCGGCCAGATCGACAGACCATCAGGGGTGATATTGTCTGGCGTTGATGTTCACGGACGCTTCGTCAATGCACAAGGTATCATCACGGTTCAACCGAAGTAGGACACACGATTAAACAAATACTGTCTCGGAGAAACCGGTGGGTTTTTGCGTATTCATGGGGTGATTCTGACAGCTTCGGTAAAAGCATTTTTCCGTACCATACCTTGCCTTCTCTGAAGCAATAGCTTTAACTTGGTCCTATGACTACTACTTAGGTCACATGAGACAAGTCTATGAGAAAAATTGTAGGTGGCGGCCCCAAAAAAGTTCTCTACACACTTAATGCAGTAAGACGCATTGGCTTAAAAAATTCAGCAAAAGCACTCACCGCAAAAAACACCTGCAAAGCATGCGGTCTTGGCATGGGTGGCCAGCTTGGCGGCATGACTAATGAGCTTGGGGAATTTCCTTCGGTTTGCAATAAAAGTGTCCAAGCGCAATCGACCGACATTCAGTCACCTATTCCGTCCGAAGTATTTTCACATAGCATTAGCGAACTCAGAGAACTCTCACCGAAAGAGCTAGAGCATACAGGCCGACTAGGTAACCCTATTTTCAAAGCAAAAGGCAGTGAACACTATCGAGAAGTCGAATGGGATTGGGCTCTCCAGTACGCAATAGAGCGGTTTCAACAAAGCGAACCTAACAGAAGTTTCTTTTACGCCTCGGGCCGCTCCTCTAACGAAGCAGGGTTTCTATTACAACTACTCGCACGCCTGTACGGCACAAACAATGTTACCAACTGCTCGTACTATTGCCACCAAGCAACGAGTGTTGGTTTAGGTAGCACCATCGGCACCGGGACCGCGACAATCGAACTGAAAGATCTAGCGCATTGCGATACCATTTTTATTATTGGCGCTAATCCTGCTTCGAATCACCCGCGCCTAATACACCAACTGAAAAACTGCAGAGATCGCGGGGGAAAGATCATTGTCATTAACCCTGCAAAAGAACCTGGACTTGTAAAATTTTCAGTGCCCAAAAGTCCTGCCTCAATGATTGTAGGCGGCACCGATATTGCGTCATTGTATTTACAACCCAACATTGGTGGCGACATAGCGCTATTAAAGGGAATCTCAAAAGCAGTTCTTGAACTGGGGACTGAAGATAACAATTTCATTGAAAATTATACGGATCATTTTTCCACGTTTAAAAATGATATCGATGGCACAACGTGGAACGACATAGAAAAAAGTACTGGTATCAGCAAAACAAAAGTTTATGAACTGGCTGAGCTTTACAGTCAATCGAATAATGCCGTATTCGCATGGGGAATGGGGATTACTCATCATCAGTTTGGATCGGCGAACGTTGAGTACATTGCCAATCTTGCCCTTCTTCGCGGCATGCTCGGAAAACCGCATGCTGGCTTACTGCCTCTCAGGGGGCACAGTAATGTACAAGGCATCGGAACCATCGGCGTTAAGCCGGTTTTATCGTCTGACGTATTTCAAAAAATTGAACAGACACTCGATATCGAATTACCGACCCGAGAAGGCCTAAATACACTCGCGTCTTTAGAAGCAGCTCACGCCGGAGGAATGGATAATGCATGCATTGTTGGCGGAAACTTATACAGCGCGACACCTGACTCAAAATGGGCGGAAGCGGCACTCAACAAGGTGTCTTTTAAACTTTACCTCACCACCACTTTGAATCAGGGGCATCTATACGGCATTGAAAACGACGTACTCGTGCTGCCCGTGTGTGCAAGAGATGAAGAAAGCCAATCCACAACACAGGAATCAATGTTTAACTTTGTGCGCCTCAGTGACGGCGGTATTAGTCGCCTCGATAACGTGCGATCGGAAGTAAGCATTCTTTCTGCCTTAGGAAAGGGGCTAATTGATGGGGATTTACCCGCCGACAAAACGTTCAGTTTTGAAGAATTTGGGTCTCATGAAAAAATTCGCGATGCAATCGCAAAAACCGTACCAGGAATGGAAGAGTTGAAAGATATAGGCATCGCTAAGGAAGAATTTTATGTGCGTAATCGCTTAATGCATACGCCTCAATTCAACACGGAGAATAAACGCGCCAGTTTTCAAACACATGCTATCCCTCAACCTAGAGATGGCTCAAATGACTATCCTTTTCTGTTAGCCAGTATTCGCAGTGAAGGACAGTTCAATTCTATCATTTATGAAGAGAATGACAGTTATCGCTATAATGCTGGCCGAGACGCCCTACTGATATCAAAAGAAGATATGGAACACCTTTGTCTCAATGACGGTGATAAAATTACGGTGCGGTCTTCAACGGGGAAGCTTGAAGACATGAAAGCGCAGGCTTTTGACATACCAGCTGGAAACGTTCTCGCTTATTACCCCGAAGCCAACGCACTCTGTGAAAAGCGTATCGACCCTAGAAGCTTTACACCCAACTTTAAATCTGTACCCGTCGCGATCGAACCATTCTTTGACTAAAACCATCACCGACTAAAGGAACTTCCTGTCCAAATGGCCAGCATCATGCAAGAATATTTATAGCGTTCTGCACAGAGACCTGTGCGTTTAAGTCCTACATTGTGATTTGCAGGCGATGTGTGGTCGATTCGGGTACGGCCGTGGGGAGACTAATCTTGCCCACGCATGCGACGAATAATAGTTTATTCAATTTTGGCAGACACGTGGTATCAGCGTCTTCGTTGCGTGGTAATATAACATGCGAGTTTTCCTCCGATGATCGCTGTCTATGTCTGAGCCTGAAAATCTAACCGAAAACGAAAGCACACTCGACCTCGGCGCGGTAATCCATTCGGGTGCTGGCATCATCGCGCTCGTGCTCGGCGGTTTAATGTATTTCTACGCATGGGCACTGCCTTTGTTCGCAGGACTGATGATCCTCTCCGCCATCAGCGCCGTATGGATATCGTGGGCACAGGATGCTTGGGTGGCCGGCCATTGGCTGGCCATGCTGCCCGTCATCGGAGTACTCGTGGGTTATCTGGTTGCCCCTTGGGGCTACACCATGGCTTACGTCTGCTTATGGATCGCATTCATCCACTTCATTATTCGCGGCGTTCAGAAAATGCGTGCCGAGCAAGGAGTATAAATTGAGCATGTGGGAACATACTGGGAAAAAACGGCCAGAGTTTGCTGAGCAACCGAGCGCCGACCAGGAATCAGTGTGGGACTATCCACGACCCCCCATACTGGTGATCAGCGATGCAAGGGTGGAGGTGCGTCATGCCAGTGTCCCCATCGCTACCAGCCTATCAGCTCTGCGGGTACTGGAAACGGCAAGCCCACCCACGTACTACCTTCCCGAGAAAGATATCGATTGGCGGCAACTGGTGAGGATCAGCCAGAGCAGCTTCTGCGAGTGGAAAGGTGAGGCTAGTTATTACGCGTTGGCCAGCGATCCACAGCAGGTGCCAATTGCGTGGCTATACGCCAACCCCAGCAACAGCTTCGCCGCTATTCACCGACACGCATCGTTCTATCCAAGACGGGTGGAGTGTCGAGTAAATAGTGAGGTAGTGAGACCACAACCAGGCAAGTTCTATGGTGGCTGGATTACCGATCGCGTTAGGGGCCCCTTTAAGGGCGAACCTGGCACGGGGCATTGGTAGATGCTCAGGCGCGTTCTAGGTAGTGCACACTGAATAACTCGTCGGCGTCCATCCAACTCTGCGCCAACTTCAATCCGGCTGCCTCCACCAGTGCCACAAATGATTGTGGTGTGTACTTGTAAGAACTTTCCGTGTGCAAGGTTTCGCCGAGCGCAAACTCCACGGTGCCGCCGTTACAGCGCACCGACTGCTCCCGCTCGCTGACCAAGTGCATTTCGATGCGCCGGACCTCGGTATTGTAAAACGCGTGGTGGCGAAAGCTGTCTTCTTCAAATTCCGCATTCATCACCTCATTTAGTCGGCGCAGCACATTGAGATTGAATTTTGCGGTAACGCCCTGGCTGTCGTTATACGCTGCGTTGAGACGATCAGTGGATTTATGCGTATCAACGCCAACGAGGGCACCACCGTTCTCACCCATCATATCGCGCACCCGGATCAGGAACTCTGCCGCCAGCTTCGGCTCCAAGTTGCCTATCGTTGAGCCAGGATAAAACACCACGCGTTTTCCTGTCGGTAAAGCGTCGAGAAAAGACCAGCCTTGGTTGAAATCAGCACATACCGCGTAGATATCGAGCCATGGGTACTCGCCACCGAGCTCAAGGGCTGCCGACTGTAGAAAATCTGCAGAGATATCCATTGGTACATAGGCTGCGGGCTGCAGGGTGTCGAGTAATATCCGCACCTTTTCGCTGGAGCCGCTACCAGGCTCAATAAACAGGCAGCCACGACCGCAGCGCGCGCTGATTTGTTCACGGTTCTCTGTGAGAATAGCGACCTCGGTGCGCGTTGGATAATACTCCGGCAGACGGGTAATTTGGTCGAATAATTGCGAGCCATACTCGTCGTAGAACCACTTCGGGTTCACCGTTTTTTGAGTAGTTTGCAAACCGGCGAGGATCTCCTCACGGCTGTGACTCAGGTCGGGATGCTCATTCCTGAACACCACCTTGTCGCTCTTGCGCGACGCTTGTTCTCTCATTGGTCTGCCTTTATGTCTAAGTTCGGGCCAGTCGAATACCGCTGAACTGCCAACGGTCTTGCGGGTAAAAAAAGTTTCGGTAACTGGGTCGAGCCTGACTGCTTTTTGTTACACAGGAGCCGCCGCGCAATACCCACTGGTTGCTCATAAATTTACCGTTGTACTCACCGATGGCTCCCGGGGAGGGCTTGTAGCCCGGATAGGGGGTATAGGCGCTGCGAGTCCATTGCCAGCACTCACCATAGAGTTGGCTTACGCCTTTATCATCGGCAGCCACTCGTGGATGATAGTGCCCATCGTCCATGCCGCCAAGGGAATCGGGCTGGTCAACAGCGACCTTCTCCCACTCCTGTTCCGTAGGCAACCGTGCGCCCGCCCATTGGGCATAGGCCTCAGCCTCATAGCCGCTGACATGGCACACCGGGCGAGCGGCATCACGCGGCTGTAATCCGTACAGCGTAAACTCCCGCTGCTCGCCGTCTCTGTTCAACCAATGCAGTGGTGCGGTCCAGCCTTCCGCCACTGCGATGGCCCAGCCGTCAGCCAGCCACAATTCTGGGCGCTGATATCCGCCATCATCAACAAAGGCCTGAAACTCACCGTTGCTTACCAGCCGACTGGCAAACTCGAAGGGCTCGACAAAATAGCGATGCCGTGGCAGTTCATTATCAAAACAGAAGCCTTGCCCCGAATGGCCAATGGTAATGAGGCCCCCTTCATCACGCAGCCACCGCAATGGGGGCGCAGTGACACTCGTGGATAGCGTTTGTGACAGGTACTCGGGGCATAGTGGGTTTGCACTCAGAGAATACTTGAAGTCGGTGAAAAACAACTCCTGATGTTGGCGCTCGTGTTCAATGCCCAACAGCATGCGCTCATGAATCGTTTTGCGCGCTGTATCACTCGCAGCAGCGGCCAGCGCTAGCACTGCGGCATCAACGAATTCACGGTAGGCCAGCACGTCCTCCAGTGGGGGACGAGACAACAAACCACGCTGATCGCGGGGGTGCTGCGCGCCAATGCCATTATAATAAGAATTAAACAACACCTCATACAGCGGCTGCGGCGACTCATAGCCGCTGGCGAAGGGCTTAAGAATGAAGGTTTCAAAAAACCAGCTGGTATGCGCCAGATGCCACTTGGGCGGACTGGCAAATGCGGCCGCCTGCAAGCTGTAATCTTCTGGCAACAGCGGCGCGCAGATAGTCACAGACTGCCGCCGGGTTTCCACAAACGCTGCGACTATTGCTTCATCGTCCATTGCCGACACTCTTTATCTCCAGCACTGCAGCGTTTCGAAACCAGTACACTCAAACACCCTCTGCCTCTACTCGACCGCCTACCCAAGTGATGCCGCCTTCTATGCGACTGAACAAATGACCACCCTCGACAGAACATTGCCATGCGCGCAGTTCATTATAACTGCCCTGCGCCTGCCAGAAATCCGCCAGTACCCGCATGGCAGAGCCGGTGGCAATATCTTCGGCGATGCCATGTTGCGGGGCAAAATACCGTTGTCTTATGTCCAGCGCTAGGCTTTGGGTATCAGCACAGGTGGCGATGATCGCTCGGCCGGTATGCTCTGCCAGTTCAGCGCCGGGCACGGTAAGATCTCTCAGGTCCACACCATCTGGCCAGCACAGTATCAGGTAGCCCGCTTCACCCCCAGCCACAGCGGCCGATTGGGGTGCGCTGCCAAAGACGTTCTTAACCCACTCTGGCACCACACTGGGCTCGCTAGCTATCGGGTCAAAACCGACCCAACTGATGCCTCGGTGCCGTGAAAATCGCACATTGGCATCGTTCATAACCATACGCGAGACTTCTCCTCCTCGCTGTGTCCATATTGTTCCACAACTCAATAACCCGTGACCACACAGGCTGATGGGCTGCCCCATCGGCGTCCAACAGCGTACTTGCGGCACGCCGTTTTCCCCTAGCCACGTGCAGCACTGAGTGACATTGCTGGGCTGCGGCGCTGTCTCCGGTTCTGCTTTCATCATCATCACGCGGCAAGGGTTACCCTGGGCCACGGGCATAGACATTGACAGTCCAGCGTCTGCAAACACGCGAACCGAGTGAATGTGGGGTACTTGCGTAATCGTTCTTCCTTGCCCGCAAGAACCTAAACTCAGCGGACACCAGTGGACATTAACGTTGCGTATGATAATGCCGTAACGCACATGCTGCAATCGTTTGAGTGGCCAACGAATAGCACGCTTTCACCTCATAGGGGCGTAAGAAAATGACCCATTTCTGCTGAATTCGCTATTGATCCTGCAGCCAAGCTTCGGCCTGAGCAGAGCCCAGGTCTACTAGGTTGCCCATCGGCAGCGTCATATCGACCAGATGCAGGCCCCACCCCGGGAAAATGACGAATTCGCCATTAAAGTCGTCTGCTCGGGGATCGAGCGGATCAGCGTGTGCTGTGGCTTCCAGATAGCTGATGCCATTCTCATCCAGCGCGCACTGCCCGCTGATGAAATCCGGCATGGCATAAAACGGCGTGGTTAGCGGTGGCGCCGATGTTGAGTCTGCATAGGGTCCGTCGGCACGCTTGACGATGAGTGCGTCGATAACACCCGGTACAGCGGCGACCGGGAAATAGCTATTAAGACTGGCGTCACCACCGGCCAGGGCCGCTGGGTTGGTGCACACAGCGGTTAATCCATTACTGGGAGTGCCAAATACGGCAAGGCCCGCTGCGAGTTCGGGGTCAGATTGACGATAGATAGAATAGTTTACAACGCAACCCGTTTGGTCGGAGGTGCGGCAGACAGACACTTGCTGGAAATCACCACCGACATCCGCTCCCTCGGGCGTGCGCACTGCGGAACCTATCAAATGTGCCGAGACCAGGTGCTGCAGCAGGTACTCATCATTCTCAACCGTCTCCGCTATCAGCTTTTTGAGGTGACCAGCGCCCTGAGAGTGTCCAATCAGCATGAAACCCCGGCCATTATTGTCGTTAGCCATATAATGCTGAAAACTGTCGAGAACATCGGCGTAGGCTATTGACCCACCTTCGCCAAAGGCGCCGCTAGCAATGGCGGCAAGCGTAATCTGGCGATACACCGGGGCAAACATACGGCAAAAGCGTGAGTAACGCGCCGCCTGATTCAGTGTCGTAAAAATTTCTTCGGCGCCCTCTTCCAGATCGGAGTTAGTGCCCGGATCGCCGCTGACAGTCGGGTAGACATAAAAGCAGTCCACTTTAGGGTCGGCTTCTCGGTTATGCCGCTCCACTTCGGTAGAACCATCGGCAAATACGAGGGTCGCATCGAGATTGCTGGCACAGACATTGTTCTCATCAGTCAGCGCAGGGTGGCATAGCCAGTTGTCACCACCACTGTAAACGGCGCTAACGAATCCAGCAAAGGGGTTGGGTGGGCCCTGATCCAGCTGTGGGTCATTGTTATTACTGTCGCTGCAGGCTACGAGCAAGGAACTCAAAACAAGGGCGGAGGCAATCAAAATACGATTCATGTTTATGTCTCACAGTGGTGAATAGTCTAAATTCCTTTTGTGACATCCACAGCCTTTGGCAAACAGCCAGCTGGATCCCCCAAAAATGCTACAGTATCGAAGTGACAGCAATTATGTGCGCGTATTTTGCGTCCGCCAACGTCGTCCGTCACATGTTTCAGTTCGATAGCCGTCCCTTTAATACTGATAAATCAGTTGCTGATAGCACTGATATGCGCAATGACACCGTTCATGTGCGACATGCCTGATGCGGGCTCTATGGAGTCCGGCCCACTGGGCATCAATCGATTAATATTAGCACCGTGAGTTTTATTGGCAATGCTGAGACCACTGGCCTGCTGATGGCCCCAGCCATGGGGGATGGCGATGGTCCCTGGCATCATGTCGTCGTCGACTTTTACCGGGACTTCAATGCTGTGTTCCCCGACGCGGGCTAACGCTCTGTCGCCATCGACAAGGCCGCATGCTTTGGCATCCGTTTCGTTGATGTAGAGATAGTTGGTATTGCGTTCACCTTTAACAAAGGCGTCTACATTGTGTGCCCAGCTGTTATGGCTAAACCGTTCTCGCTTTTGAATCAACTTTAACGCACCACTATTGGCCAGCTCCTGTGCAAAGGTGGACTCCAGTGTCTGCTCCGCGCGAGTCACCAGATCTGCGGGTGCCAGCTCTATTTTACCCGATGCGGTCATCACCCGCTGACCCAGATAGTCGCCGGGTTGATTGGGCTCCAGCAGCAGCCCGTCAGGGTGTTTGCGCATATTGCTAATGCCGCCCAATTTGGCTGATCGCAGCAATAAGCCCAAAAACAGTTTTTCCATTGTTGCCAATTGGCCAATAAACGGAATTTTTTTGAGCCACACGCCGGCGTTACTTGCCCACTGTAGCCATCGTGAACCCGCAAGGTGGACCCCTGCGGCATTGCAAATCTGTCGCAGTATCAGACCTTCATCACGACAACTGCCCGGTGGTGCGATGACAGCATCGGTATAGGAAAAGCTGCGCGTTGGCATTAACCCCATCATAGTAAAAAAGTAAAATGGAATGTCAGCGCGTTCGAGTGAATGCAGCCCGGGCAAGATATAATCGGCATGCGCTGCGGTTTCGTTACGCACGATATCCAGGCACACAAACAACTCTAAGTCATCGAATGCTTGTGCTAGTCGGTCACTGCCGCTGCAGGTCAGCAAAGGGTTGCCTGACATATTAAACATGGCACGAACCTTACCTTTGCCAGGTGTCAGTATTTCTTCAGCCATAATGCCTGCTGGAATAGTGGAATTGACATAGGGTATATCGTTGATTCGTGACGTTAAGGTTTCTGTGGGCAAATCAATGCGTGGTACAACACCTCTGCCGGCTAACACGCCACCACGCTTATCCAAATTGCCACTGATGGCGTTAATCGCTTCTTGTATCCAGTAGACCAGCAAGCCAAATCGGCCCTGGTTGACGCCGGTGGAAAAGTACATAGCTGCCCCGTCGGCGGCCATATAGTCCTGCACCATGCGTCGTAGCGTATTAGCCGGTATTCGCGTCACCTGTGCGACTCGGTCGGCGGTCCAGGCCTGCGCAACGTGGGCCAGTGTGTCATAGCCGTTCATATAGGTCGCAACACGTTGTTGATCAACTCCGCCACAGCGAATCAGTTCATTGAGAAAGCCGAGCGCGAAAAAGATATCGGTATCAGGCCTGATGGCAATGTGTTCACCTAGGCGTTTGGCTGATTCGGTCTTTCTTGGGTTGACCCAATACACCTTGCCGCCCCGTTGCTCTATGGCCTGCAATTTTTCCATAGGGTGGGGCATTGAAATAAAACTCATTTTTGAAATGACAGGATTGCTGCCAATGGCTATCAATAACTGGGTGTGCTCGATATCGGGAAACACTTGGTCGTTGGCAGAGCCAAACAGGCGTTCGCCGCCGGCAAATTTGTTGGCACAATCCTGGGTGCCGGGTGTAAACAGCTTATTAGCACCAAAGGCTTTCAGGAACAGGGTCATGGCCGTTGTTGGCCAAAAGCTGAAACTGATGGGGTTGCCCATATATGCGGCGATTGCTTCACCGCCGTGTTCACCGTGTACGGCCTTTAGCTTGGCTCCAATTTCGCTCAGGGCTTGTGGCCAGCTGATAGCCTGAAACTCGCCGTCTATCTTTTTCAGGGGTGAAGTGAGTCGATCAGGATTATGAGCGAATTCACCCATCTTTAAACCTTTAATGCAGGCATAACCCTTGCTTGCAACATGATCGGAGTTGGGCTCAATACTAATGATTTTCTCATTATCAGTATTAACAATGAGGCCGCATTGCGCTTCGCATATTCTGCAAAACGTTTTTTGGGTTTTCATAAACTCTAGCCCTACCGATAGTCGCGCAATGAAAAATTTGACGGTTTATTAGAACATGATTGCTAAGCGCGTATAAAATTGGTCGTGGGCGTGCAGGGGAGATCAAGCGTGCTGATCAATCCTGGTGCATGCTGACACACGGCTTCAATGGCGTTGATCATTCTTAGGGCAGTGCATTGTACGCCGCCGGTGTTGTAGTCCCCATCACTTCCTTCGAGGAAACACTCTACCGTAACACTGGGGCTACCTTTGATCACGCATCTGTGAACACCTTGCTTGCCCGCTGGTGGCATCGGCCAGTGGGGCGCAATGTCGTCACGAAGCCGGTTAACGTGCTCGGTAACGATCACGGGGCGACCGTAAGCCATACCCTCTAGGCGGAAGCGAACTGCCGCGCAAGTATCCTTAGGCACATGCATCATAGGGGTGTCGAAGGCCTCGTCTGTGAAGCAACGCTCGTAGCTCTCTTTGATCTCGTCTAACGGTATACCCACGCGATCAGCCATCATTTGTACCATGCCGCCCCACCCTGAACGAAGCACGCCCTCTAGCGCCATGATTGGTGTGGCAGATTCAGGCTGACCAAAGCCGAACGCGACACCCGTGAATTCGGGGTCCTCATAGGTTGAGTAATCGACAAGCTCTTGCACCAGTAACTGGTCTACATTGTCGGCCATCTGCAATCCCGCCAAGGGCAATATGTCGCCGCTAAATCCGGGGTCAACGCCACTAATGAACATCGTTGATTGTCCCTCAAGCGCAGCCTTTTCGAGAGGCTCGCGCAAGCCAGCTTCTGCAAATGAGGGGTAGACCAAGAAAATCATCGAGGTAGACAACAGATTTATCCCTGCACTGAGAATAGCAGACATGTCCGCAATCGCTTCGTCGGGACGGTTTTCCCCATTCGCATTGTAAAGAACGCAGTCAGGCTTGAGATTTAGCAATGCTTTTGCGTCGTTGGTCGCCGTAATGCCAGTTGTTATCGAAAGGCCAGCGATGTCACCCGCATCTTTGCCGACTTTGGCCGGGCTATGCGCGTGAAGACCAACAAGCTCGTAATCAGGATGTTCGATGAGGTGTCTTAGACTGTGGTAACCAACATTGCCGGTGCCCCACTGCACAACGCGAAAGCTCATAAAATGTACTCCAATAGTGATGAATCTTGTATAACCATGCCGAGGATCATTGCGCCATCAGTGCCTGCACAACCAAGGCCCTACACTTTCTCAAGAACGACAAAGAAAAACAAGGAAACCAGATTTAGAGGCTTGAGAAGTATAGAAACTATAACCGGGTACTGACAAGTTCACTTCTTGAGCCCAAGATAAACCAGCCCCGCGATCTCAAGCCATCGCCCTACTCCATTCTTCGAACGCACTGACCCTGAGATCTCGGTAATGTTCAGCTCGAACAAGATGCCTCCCAAGATTAAACAGATTGGAGACTGCGGCATGAGTACCCAAAAACCGTTGCGCCTGACGCACTGATTTGAACTTCCGCATCCCTCGCTCCCTTACCCTGATCGCCTCGTGAGATTGCTCTGCCCGATTACTCTCATACTGCTTAGTATTGTGAATCGACTCTGGGGTCAGCTCTCGATGAGAGACGCCACAGGTGCGTAACTTATCGATCACGACCTTCCTCGTTTCACCACCATGGTTTCGCAATAGACGCTTGAAAACTCGCTTCGCAGCTGCCCCATCGCGCTTTGCCTGAAGATAGACATCAACAACCTCACCATCTTGATCGACGGCTCTCCACAAGCAATGCTGCTTACCGTTGATCTTTACGAACACTTCACCAATTGTTCAGGCGCTGGCCTTGGCTAAGGAGGCTGGAGTAGAAACCGAGCAGGCATTGGCACTGGTGAACTGGAAAGACTGAGGGTCTGCTTTGTGCCAAGAGCGGTCGTTCGCGGGTTGCTAGGACGAACTTCTCTCATCGCCTAAAAGCGGTCGTTAGCAGCATCTGTGTAAAGCTTGCTGGTCATAAACATCTCCAATAGCGTTAGATTTTAACGCTATTAGGTGTCTAGCAAACCTTGGAAAGTCCACCCTGCTATAATCTGTCTGTTTACGTTTCACAATGAAGTTACTAATGATATATAACTCCTGTGCGTCGTCAGCTCATTTGGGACCACTAACCCGGTTTTCCAAAAGACACTTTGCTGCCGGTTACTCATTTAGTTTAGCCTGCTAATTTCAAATTGTGTATTTTTCTTTGGCTCAGCGTACGTGATAAGCTAACGCTCGTTGATTCGATACGTAATTGCGCCTCCCTTGGCATACATCGGCTGGCGTAACATTATCCAATGACTCGTGGTAGCGCTCATTATATTCGCTACTACAACAATGACCGGCCACACACCGCCAATGGTGACTTGTCGCCAGTCAAATACGAACTGTCTCAATTGAAGGTGTCCGGTATCGGTTGACCAGAACTGTAGTTACCGGCTCGCTTGCTGCGGGCAGCACCGTTATTTTGGCCGAGTCATACGAAACCGCGCCGCTTCCGAAATGGTAAAATAGTCTGCAGGCCCCCCGCCGCGCAAGATTGGTTGCGCCGCCACGGTGTTATACACACCGTCATGAATCAGCCCGGTCTCAATGTGAACACCAACCACTTCACCAAAGACCACATGGGCATCCAAAGCCGTCCCACTTGCATCATTTAGCTGAATGATTTGAGTGACCTTGCATTCAAATGACACGGGACTCTCTGCAACATGAGGCACATCTATTACCTGTGATGCGCGTGGCGTGAGACCCGCCAGTTGAAACTCATCTACGTCAGGTGTGACCCCAGCGCTTGTTTGGTTCATTGCCTCAGCGAG
>TARA_B110000503_G_scaffold27315_1_pt1 | contig 13340 bp, 11 predicted proteins | sample TARA_B110000503 | Tara Oceans TARA_B110000503 (sample SAMEA4397472) | marine metagenome | biome: Polar Biome; feature: [SRF] surface water layer (ENVO:00010504); material: water (ENVO:00002006), including particulate matter (ENVO:01000060) such as... | depth 5 m | reverse complement strand
TGTCCCTTCGTTTGCCACCATGCGCATTTCATGCTGTAGCAAATAGATCGCATCGTTGCTAGCTGCTTGGCGCACAGCAAAGGGAAAGTGGCTCAGTAATCGACCATTAGCCTCCGTCACTTGGCGCACTAAGCTCAAAGGGCTGTAGAAGCCATTACCTGCAATGGTCTGATACACTTGATTCACTTGTAACGGAGACATCTCAACGGCACCCAATAATACTGAAGGATAAGCAGGTATCACCTGCTCTACACCCATTCGTCTCAACTGCTGCAACACATTATCCACACCTACCTGCAAACCTAAGCGTACATTAGCCTGATTATAAGACTTTACCAAGGCCTCATACATAGGCACCTTGCCATGAGATTTTAGGTCATAATTTTGTGGTTTCCATAAACTCCCATCGGGTTGCGGCAACGAGATGGGGGCATCATCAATAATAGTTCCAAGGCTATAACGACCTGTTTCTAAAGCTGCTAGGTGTATCGCAGGTTTTAATAACGAGCCTACTTGGCGACTGCGATCCAAGGCCCAATTATGACCTGCATAACCACCGTTATGATCGCCAACTAAAGCTAATAATTCACCACTGTCCCTATGACTAACCACTACTGCGCCTTGCAAACCCTCTATATCGCCATAGCGTTGCTTAATCTTACTCACTTGCTCAACCATAGCCCTGTCAGCTTGATGTTGCACCCAAGGGTCCAAACTAGTAAAAATACGCAAGCCATGACTTGATAAGGCTGATGCAGGGTAGAGTTGCTGCAACTGTTGTCTTACCACGTCCATATAGGCTGGGTAGCGGCTCACCTGACTGGCCTCGGTAAGGTCTAATGGCAATCCTTGATAGTTCACTTTTTGGATGTCTGAGATTAAACCTTGCTGAGCTAAAACCGACAATACCAAGTTACGTCTTTTGGTGGCTCTTTTAGGGTGTCTTTGAGGGTTGTAGTAGGAAGGCCCTTTAACCAAACCAACCAACAATGCCATTTGGTGTAACTTTAGTTCATTTAAAGGCTGACCAAAATAGAAACGGCTAGCAAGGCCAAAGCCATGAATCGCTCGTTTTCCTGACTGCCCAACAAATACTTCATTGAGGTAAACTTCTAGCACTTCATCTTTGGTGTAATGGATATTTAGCAACAGTGCCATCGGTGCCTCAATGAGCTTACGCCATAAAGTCTGCCGGTCTGAAAGGTAGAAATTCTTAACCAATTGCTGGGTTAAGGTGCTACCGCCTTGAACCACAGCACCCGCCTTGACATTAGCCCACATAGCTCGCGCAATACCCCAAGGAGAGACTCCAAAATGAGAGTAATAATTACGATCTTCTACCGCTAACAAGGTTTCAATAAAACCATTCGGCAAGTCATCCAACTGGATTAGCTCTCGATCTTCATTGTGTGATGGATATATACCACCCACTAGTTGTGGCTCAAGCCTTAACAACGCCATACTGGCGCCATTAGTTTGGCGTAACCGTGTAACTTTATTGCTTTGCAAGCTCACTTCTACCAACTGACCGTGTTGATCACCATCTGCGAATCTAAACCCTCGACTATAAATGACCAAGCCTTGGTTAGTTTTTTGTACCTGACCTGGAGCTTTAGCCTGCTTTACAAAGCGGTAACCTAATTGAGTCAGTTCATAGTCTAGTTGTCCAACAGCCAGCTGTTGGCCACTAAAAATTTCAAGCGGCCGCGCGTACACTTTAGCAGGCAAGGACCAGCGATGCCCCTCAAAGCGATGCCTAATTTGCGCGTCAAGATACACCAGTGACACAGCACCCAATACCAATAATACGGTAGAAAACTTGGCTATCCACAACCACGATATCCAACCTACAGAAGATTTTACGCTGGCTTTATTACTCGTTCGTTGCTTAGTCAATGTACGGTCTCGATTCTGTTATGCTACACATCAATTCATGTCTTTATGCTGGTCAAAACTTATGCCTCTCACTCTAAAATCCACGCTACTTATAAGCAGCCAAGAGCTTAAGGAAGGACAAAGTAAAGGGTTTATAGTTAACAACACCAATCTGTTTATTCTGCGCCATAATGGCAAGGTAGTGGCCTATCTGAATAGCTGCCCTCACCGTAAAATCCCTTTAGAATGGCTGCCCGATCAATTCTTAGATTACGATAAACAGTTTATCCACTGCGCCACTCACGGGGCCTTATTTACAATTGATACTGGCCTTTGTATTAGCGGGCCATGTAATAAAAAATTCCTTACTAGCTTAAGCGTAGAAGAACATAATGGAGAAATCTATTGCACCATTCCAGAAAATTAAGTTAGGGCATCATATTTATTGGCACCACACGCTCTAAACTCATCTGGGTTAGGCTGATTTCTGCACCATACGCCATTACTTCAACACCTTGCTCTATAGCCCAAACCAAAGTTTCAGCATATGCTGGGTCTACATCCCATGCAGGCGACACCTTAGTGATGCCAGTATGTGCCACACAATACACCAGCACCGCTCTCTGACCTTGAGTAACCATGTACACTAACTCACGTAAGTGCTTTCGGCCTCGTTCTGTCACTGCATCAGGAAATAAGCCTTGCCCTTGAGCTGCCATTAACGTGACATTTTTCACTTCTACATAACAATCTGGTAAGTACTTATGATGGCTTAAAAATATATCTATACGACTTTTTTCTTGGCCGTATTTTACCTCAGTTTGCAACTGGCCATAGCCTTGCAATTGGGTAATTGTGGCGTTATTGATAGCTTCCACAACCAAACCGTTAGCTCTTTGGGTATTAATACAAGCCAAAAAACGTTGCTCAACCTCTACCAACTCCCACGTACAAGGATATTTACGCTTTTCGTTGGCCGAGTCCCAGAACCAAACTCGGCTATTAGGTTCAGCACAATTTTTCATAGACCCCGTATTAGGACAGTGTAAGGTCAATGCCGTTCCATCTTGCGTCTCCACATCTGCCAAAAAACGTTTGTATCGTCGCTGTAAGGTGGCCGCCTTTAATGGAAAAGAAAAGTACATTTAATATATCCAATGACTAGAACTGTGGAGTACATAATATTTATAGGCATTATTGCTTATAGTAACTACTTTTGTAAAAAAGCAGCTATACAGTGCAAAGCCCATGAATTGTAACTGAAAAAAAACTGAACTGGCGGCATTAGTATGAATAGTATGTTGAAAAACATCTAACACAGGCGCATTTTTAACTAGATTTAGTGAAATTATTCTGCTATTTTGTTGGCCTTAAATTATCTCCAGAAATTGGGCCGTATGTTTTAGTTATTAACACTAAAGATTACCTCCCTCAAACAACGAATCAAGTTATGGCAAACTCAAACGCATCACTGCTAAAGCATTTTACCCCATATAAGGTAAAAAACAGTGAAGAGTACATGAATTCAGACCAGCGAGATCACTTTAAAGCGATCTTACACGCTTGGAAACAAGACTTAATGGAAGAAGTTGACCGTACTGTTAATCACTTAAAGGAAGACGCTGCAAACTTTGCCGACCCTAATGACCGTGCTAGCCAAGAAGAAGAGTTCTCTCTTGAGCTTCGAGCCCGTGATCGTGAACGTAAGTTGACCAACAAAATCAACGACACGTTAGAGCTTATTGAGCAAGACGAATATGGCTATTGCGACACTTGTGGTGTTGAAATTGGCATCCGTCGATTAGAAGCCCGCCCCACTGCAACTTTATGTATTGACTGCAAAACCCTTGCAGAAATCAAAGAGAAGCAGCTAGGAAAGTAGGTTTAGCATGAGCTATATAGGCCGCTTTGCTCCAACGCCAAGCGGCCCTTTACACTTTGGTTCTTTAGTTGCTGCTCTTGCCAGTTACTTAGATGCCCGTGCTAATAAGGGCCTCTGGCTAGTTCGCATAGAAGACTTAGATCCACCACGCACCGTACCTGGGTCCATTGACTCCATTCTCTCCTGCCTAGACACTTTTGGGCTACACTGGGACGGCGAGCCCATGTTTCAAAGCCACCGCCAAGAAGCCTACCAAGAAGCCTTAGAGCAACTATTACAGCAAGGGCTAATTTATACTTGCAGCTGTAGCCGAGCGCAATTTCAAACCGACCCACTTTATATCTGCCGCTGCTTAACTAATCCTCCTTCTGCACAAAGTTTAGCAAGGCGCATTGCTCTGCCCTATCAAAGCATTACCGTAGACGATATTATTATTGGCCCCCAAACCCAAAATCTAGCCGATGATGTGGGTGATTTTGTAGTACAACGAAAAGACCAGCTATTTTCCTATCAGTTGGCTGTAGTGGTAGATGACGCTGAGCAAAGTATAAGCCATATCATTCGTGGCAGTGATCTTTATGACCAAACACCCCGGCAAGTATGGTTACAAACCTGCTTAAACTACGCACTACCTGTTTATGGGCACCTGTCCATCATTACTAATAACCAAGGACAAAAACTCAGCAAACAAAATTTAGCGCAGCCATTAGATATAGCGCAAGCACCCGCTTTATTGTCGGAAGCCCTAGAACGCCTTGGTCAAGCTACTCCATGCACCTTGCGTCAAGCTCCTGTTGCAGAACAATTATCCTGGGCAGTTGAGCAATGGGACATCAACAAAGTGCCCAAACGCATGCAAGATCCTGTGGCCTTTGTCTAGCTAGCAAGTAGCCTTTGTCTAGCTAGCTAGGCAATGGTAGAATGCGCGCTATATTTGTTTTTTGATTTTCCACCAAACTGAGTCGACGACCTCTATGGGTTTTATTTCTAAGCTGGTTAACATGGTCAAAGGTGACCGACCGGCAGCAGCAAAAGCGCCAACAGGCCCCAATATCATCACTCGCGATCATCATGATATTTCTCGCCGCGACATTAGTGACAATGCCCTTAAGGTGCTTTATCGACTAAAAGATGCAGGCTACCAAGCATTTTTGGTAGGTGGGGGCGTGCGTGATATTCTCCTGGGCAAGCAGCCCAAAGATTTCGACATCGCCACCGATGCACATCCCGAACAAGTACATAAGCTATTTAGGAACTCCATTCTTATTGGCCGACGCTTTCGCTTAGTGCACGTTCGCTTTGGCCGTGAAATCATCGAAGTGGCTACATTTAGAGCCAGTCACCTGTCCAGCGAAAACAGCAACCAAGCCAAACAAGCCGAAAGTGGTATGTTATTGCGTGACAACGTTTATGGCACCGTAGATGACGATGCTATGCGTCGAGATTTCACCATCAATGCCATGTATTACAACATTAATGGTTTTACTATCCATGACTTCGCTGGCGGTATTGAAGACATAGAAAAACGCAGTATCCGCATGATTGGAGACCCACAAGCTCGCTACAGAGAGGACCCTGTGCGCATGCTTAGAGCCATTCGTTTTGCTGCTAAGCTAGACTTTGAAATAGACCCAGCAACAGCAGAGCCAATGTATAACTTAGGCCATCTGTTAGAGCCTATTCCTGCAGCCCGCATGTTTGAAGAAATATTAAAGCTTCTGTTATCTGGTAATGGTGAACAGACCTACTATTTATTACGTGATTACGACTTATTTAAGTTCTTATTCCCAGCCACCGACGCTGCCATTGAGAACGACCAATCGGAAGACTTGCAAGTTGAAGAGTTTGTTGTTTTAGCCCTACGCAACTCAGACGAACGAATTGCTCAAGGAAAGAGTGTCACACCTGCTTATTTATTGGCTGCCTTACTGTGGCACCCACTGCAGCAAAGACTATCTCAAATTCGTAATATGCCACCCATTCCAGCCATGCACCAAGCTGCACAAGATGTCATATTACAACAGGTTAAGCGCACCTCCATTCCACGACGCTTTAGCACCCCCATGAAGGAAATTTGGGATATGCAGCTAAGACTACCAAGACGCCATGGAAGTCGAGCAGCAGAACTAGTAGACAACAAACGCTTTAGAGCCGCCTATGACTTTATATTATTACGTGAAGCCAGTGGTGAAAACCTAGAAAATTTAGGCGAATGGTGGACAGAGTATCAATTTGCCAGCAGCGAAAGACGCGAGCAAATGACTAAAGAACTAGGCAAAGCTGCGCCGAAAAAACGCGCACCTAAAAAGCCAAAAGAGCCAACAGCGCCAACAAAGAGCGAAGATGGTTAACGCATATATTGGCCTAGGCAGTAATCTTGACAACCCCCAAGAGCATATTAAACAGGCTTTAGAAGATCTAAAAAAACTGCCACAAAGCCAATTAATATTAGCTTCCAAGCTTTACTTGAGCAAGCCTGTAGGCCCTCAAGACCAAGATGACTTTGTCAATGCTGTGGTTTTACTGGTGACCGAGTTAGAGCCTTTAGCCTTGCTGGATCAATTACAGGCTATAGAACAACGCCACCAACGTGTGCGTGAACGCCACTGGGGGCCACGCACCCTTGATTTAGACTTACTATTATTTGGTGATCAATGCATTGAAACCTCGCGTTTAACTGTGCCTCACGCCGAACTAGCCAACCGCGATTTTGTTGTTGGCCCATTGTTCGAGTTATGCCCAGAGTTAATCCTGCCTGGTGGCACCAGATTACAAGAGCTCTTACAACAATGCCCTATAGATGGTTTAATTTGCATTGACGCCTAATTCACCACCACTTTACAGTACTGGCCAGTCCCTAGCCAAGCCTAGCTAACCCAACCATTCGGAGCTAATGCACCATGTCCAGAACTACGCTACACAGCTTAACCAGCCTTAAGCAGGCCGGAGAGAAGGCTACCTGTATTACCAGCTACGATGCTAGCTTTACTCAGCGAGTGAACCAAGCCGGCATAGATATCATCTTAGTGGGTGACTCTTTAGGTATGGTATTACAAGGACATAATTCCACACTTCCAGTGACTATGGAGCAAATGGTGTATCACACGCAATGTGTAGAGGCTGGTAATAGCAACGCCCTTATCATGGCCGATATGCCCTTTATGAGCTACCGCACAGTGGAGCAAGCCATGACCAATGCCACAGACTTGATGCAGGCCGGCGCTCAAATCGTAAAATTAGAAGGTGGGTTGTGGCTCAAAGACACCGTTAATAAACTCTTTGAGCAAGGTATTCCCGTATGTGCCCACTTAGGGCTCACACCTCAAGCTGTTCATAAGCTAGGTGGCTATAGAGTGCAAGGAAAAACTCCAGAGCAAGCAGCTAGCCTACTCAATGAAGCTGTAGAGTTAGAAGCAGCAGGTGCTAGTATGATTTTATTAGAGTGTGTACCTAGCAGCTTAGGCAAGGCCATTACTCAAGCTGTTTCTATACCTGTTATTGGTATTGGAGCAGGGCCAGACACCGACGCACAAGTGCTAGTAATTTATGACATGCTAGGCATTACACCCAGTAAGCCTGCACGATTTGTGAAAGACTTCTTACAACAAGAAGGCGATGTTCTCAAAGCCTTAGAAGCCTATGTTTTGGAAGTAAAAACTGGTCTTTTCCCTGCCCCTGAACATTGCTTTAGCTAAACCTGCGACATCGTAACTATGCATACCATCGACAGCATCAGCCAGCTTCGCAGCCACCTTTGGCAAGCCAAATTAGACCATAAGGTCATCGCTTTTGTACCCACTATGGGCAACCTCCATGAAGGTCATTTACAGCTCATCGACCGCGCTTTAGAAGAAGCTGATTTAGTAGTTTCAAGTATTTTTGTGAACCCGCTTCAATTTGGCCCAGGCGAAGACTTTAATGGCTACCCACGTACATTTATGGCCGACCAAGAGAAATTAATGAGCCGTGGCTGCCATGTGTTGTTTGCACCCACCGTAGATGAAATGTACCCCACCACCAACATTAGCTCTACTGTAGTAAAAGTACCTCACCTCGATCATCTTTTGTGTGGTGCTAGCCGACCAGGACATTTCACAGGTGTAGCTACTGTAGTGAGTAAATTGTTCGGCATTGTTCAGCCCGATATCGCTATTTTTGGACTCAAAGATTACCAACAGTTCTTGGTGATTAAACAACTCACCAATGACCTTTGCCTACCTGTGAAAATCATTGGTGCACCAATTGCCCGTGCAGAAAGTGGCCTAGCGTTAAGCTCACGAAATGGTTACCTAAGTGATCAGGAATTAAAGCAAGCTGCACAACTATATGCTTGCTTAATAGCTTGCCGAGTAGCTCTTGAGGCAGGTGAAACAGACCAATCAAAACTAGAAGAGCAGTCTCAATGCCAGCTCGAAGCCACTGGATTTACGCGCGACTACTTCAAAATTTGTCGCCAAAGTGACTTACAGCCCGCCACCACCGAAGACAAAGACCTGGTAATTGTAGCCGCCGCTTATTTAGGCAAAGCAAGGCTCATTGATAACATCCGTTTCACTTTGGATTTATAGACACCCTCTCTTCTCTGAATTGGCAGCATTTTCCTATTTATGTGCAATAAAAAGCCCCAGAGACATCTCTGTCCACGGGGCTTTTTATTACCTTAAGGTTATTGGTTTTAGGCTAAGCTGCGAAGCGAAGCTAACCTAAGCCAAGCCAAGCTTACACTCCATACATATCAGCCATAGCTTCTAGGCCAATAGCGCGGATCTTACTGGCATTACCCGCCGCACCAAATGACTCATAACGATTTTGACACAAGGCCTGCATCGCACCCATGGTCACCTTAAGGAATTTTCGAGGGTCAAACTCACTTGGATTTTCGGCCAAGAATTTACGTACGGCACCAGTAGAGGCTAAACGCAAATCTGTATCAATATTTATTTTACGCACACCATGCTTAATGCCTTCTACAATTTGTTCTACTGGCACACCATAGGTCTCTGGAATAGCTCCACCAAATTCATTAATAACAGCTAACCATTCTTGTGGCACTGAAGAGGAACCGTGCATTACAAGGTGAGTGTTAGGGATTTTGCTGTGAATTTCACGAATACGATCAATCGCTAAAATATCACCTGTTGGTGGACGGGTAAATTTATAAGCACCGTGGCTAGTTCCGCAAGCAATTGCTAGGGCATCTACTTTAGTTTGGGCTACAAAATCTACAGCTTCATCTGGGTCTGTGAGCATTTGTTCCATAGTCAGCTTGCCCACTGCGCCAACGCCATCTTCTTCGCCTGCTTCGCCAGTTTCTAAAGAACCTAAACAACCCAGCTCGCCTTCTACGGAAACACCGCAAGCATGAGCCATTTCTACAGTGCGCTTAGTCACTGCAACGTTGTACTCATAGCTAGTTGGTGTTTTAGAATCTTCACCTAAAGAGCCATCCATCATTACTGAAGAGAAGCCCATAGCAATCGCACGCTGGCATGTAGATGCTGAGTTACCGTGGTCTAAATGCATACACACAGGAATATGAGGAAACTCTTCAATGGCCGCTAATATCAGGTGCCTTAAAAAATTTGACCCAGCATACTTACGAGCACCGGCGGAGGCTTGCACAATAACAGGGCTATCTGTTACATCTGCAGCCTGCATAATGGCACGCATTTGCTCTAGGTTATTCACATTGTAAGCTGGAATACCGTAATTATGTTCTGCGGCGTGATCCAATAGTTGACGCATGCTAACTAAAGCCATGGGTGTTCTCCATTCTATCTAATATAATATAAGCTGGCTGAGTTGGCCTGAGTTAGGCTAAGCTAGCTTAAGTAAATTTCTAATTACAGGCCACGTTGCTCTAAAATGGCCACTGCAGGCAATTCTTTGCCTTCTACAAACTCAAGGAATGCACCGCCACCTGTGGATATATAAGACACTTGGTCAGCAATCTCGTACTTGTCTACAGCAGCTAGTGTATCACCGCCACCAGCGATAGAAAATGCAGGTGATGCAGCAATAGCACGTGACAATATTTCGGTACCACCGCCAAACTGGTCAAATTCAAATACGCCCAAAGGGCCATTCCAAATAATAGTACCTGCATTTTCAAGAATGCTGGCTAGATGGTGAGCGGTTGCTGGGCCCACGTCCATAATCATATCGTCTGCTGACACATCCGCTGCATTTTTACTGGTTGCCGTAGAAGTTTCGCTAAATTCTTTGGCTGTCACTACATCTGTAGGTAAGGGAATGGAGGTTTTTTCCATCAGTGCTTTTGCATTGGCTACTAAACTAGGCTCATATAGAGACTTGCCTACTGGGAACCCTGCGGCAGCCAAAAAGGTATTGGCTATACCACCACCCACAATCAGCTGGTCCACTTTATCTGATAAGGTTTCCAATACAGTAAGCTTAGTAGACACCTTAGAACCACCTACAATGGCAACCAGTGGTCGCTTAGGGTTGTCTAAGGCTTTGCCTAAGGCATCTAGCTCGGCCACTAACAAAGGCCCTGCACAAGCGATCTTTACGAATTTGGCGATGCCATGAGTGCTTGCCTGCGCACGGTGGGCGGTGCCAAATGCATCGTTTACGTATACATCACATAGGGCAGCCATTTTTTTGGCCAAAGCATCATCATTGGCTTTTTCGCCTGCGTTAAAGCGGCAGTTTTCCAAAATAACCAATTCGCCTTCAGCGATATCTACTCCATCTAACCAATCTTTTTGCAAACGCACCGTACATTGTAAGTTTTCTGCAAGGTAGTTTGCCACCGGCGCTAAAGAAAACTGCTGATCATAAACACCTTCTGTAGGGCGGCCTAAGTGAGACGTCACCATCAATTTTGCGCCTAACTGCAACGCCATTTTAATGCTAGGCAGAGCGGCTCTTAGGCGAGCGTCGCTGGTTACAACGCCATTCTTAATAGGCACATTAAGGTCTTCACGGATCAGCACACGTTGGCCACGTAGGTCTAAGTCGGTCATTTTAATGATGGTCATGGATTTTCCTGAGAAATTTTATGATCTGTATCAAGCATTGATAGGGCAACATCAATCATACGATTAGCGTAGCCCCATTCGTTATCGTACCAAGCTAATATTTTGATGAGTTGTCCCATCTTCATTGTTTGAGTTGCGTCAAAAGTGGCCGATTTTGAACAGTGATTGAAATCGATAGACACTAACGGTTGTTCGTTATAGCCCAAGACATCATGCTCATCATTAGCCACGGCATCTGCCATGATGTTATTAATTTCTTCTACCGTTACATCACGGCTGGGGCGGAATACTAAATCCACTACAGACACGTTGATCGTTGGCACTCGCATGGAGATGCCGGTAATTTTATCCGCTAATTCTGGCAACACCCAGCCCAAGGCTTCTGTAGCATGGGTAGACGTAGGAATCATAGATTGCGTTGCAGAACGACCACGGCGTAAGTCGGTCTTATCGATCACTGTATCGGTGAGCACTTGGCCATTAGTATAGGCGTGAATGGTGGTCATTAAACCATCTTCAATCCCTATAGCGTCATTTAATGGTTTCAGTACCGGTGCCATACAATTAGTAGTGCAAGACGCGTTGGAAACAATGCGGTGCCAAGGCTTAAGCTGATCATGGTTAATACCATAAACTACCGTGATGTCTACATCGGTGCCTGCCGCAGCACCAATTAAAACCTTGTCCGCACCGGCTGTTAGATGTTGTTCGGCGAGTTTACGCTCACTCATCTTGCCAGAACACTCCATCACTAGGTCTATGTCTAAATCACCCCAAGGTAACGCCTGCGCATTACTTACTTGTAGTAAATCGATATTAATAGTGTCTGCAACACTCATGCCTCGCTCAGTAGCTTCTATGGTGGCAGGAAAAGCACCATGCACAGAGTCATAGCGTGTTTCATAAACTACGGATTCGGCAATGCCTAAGTCATTAATGGCCACCACCTGCAACTGATGTTGTAGGCCGCGTTCCACAATGGCGCGCAGCACTGCACGACCAATGCGACCATAACCATTGATCGCAATGCGTTTTGCTTTATGCATAATAATGAACGAGTTACAGTAGTTCAGTTACGGTAGCAGCAATTTTTTCTGCTGTGAAACCATACATCTCGAACAATTCATTAGCTGGTGCAGATGCACCAAAATCAGTCATACCAATCACTTTGCCAGTTAAACCAACATACTTGTACCAGTAATCAGCATGAGCTGCTTCAACCGCAACACGGGCCGTAACAGAAGCGGGAAGCACCTGTGCTTGATAGGCAGCATCTTGGCGTTCAAATAATTCAGTACATGGAATAGACACTAAACGCACCTTGTGGCCTTGAGCAGTCAGAGCATCTGTAGCTTGTTGGGCAATACCCACTTCAGAACCCGTAGCAATAACGATGGCTTCTGGAGTACCGTCACAATCTTGCAATATGTACCCACCGCGAGCCACATTGGCTAGTTGGGCGGCGTCGCGTTGCTGGTGTGGCAGGTTTTGACGCGAGAAGATCAAGGCTGAAGGGCCATCTGTGCGCTGTAGAGAGGTCTTCCAAGCCACGGCAGATTCAACTGTGTCACATGGGCGCCATGTGTCTAAATGTGGCGTTAAACGTAGATTGGCAATCTGTTCAACAGGCTGGTGAGTTGGGCCATCTTCGCCCAAACCAATAGAGTCGTGGGTATAAACAAACAACACACGCTGGCGCATCAAAGCGGCCATACGTACAGCATTACGCGCGTATTCCATAAACACTAGGAAGGTTGCACCGTAAGGAATAAAACCGCCGTGTAAAGCCATACCATTCATCATGGCCGACATAGCGAATTCACGTACGCCGTAATACACGTAGTTACCACTCGCGTCGTCTTTAGTGATGCCTTTAGTGCCAGCCCATTTGGTCAGGTTAGAACCTGCAAGGTCGGCAGAACCACCTAATAATTCTGGCAACATAGGGCCAAAAGCATTAATCGTATTTTGTGAGGCTTTACGGCTGGCAATAGTAGAGCCTTCCGCTTGTAGTTGCTCAACATAAGCTTGAGCCTTAGCTTCAAAGTCTGCTGGCAAATCACCGGCTACACGACGCAACAACTCTGTAGCTAATTCTGGGTGAGCTTGATGATAAGCATTAAAAGCTTGGTTCCAAATCTGCTCAGCATCATCACCTGCATCACGGGCATTCCATTCTTCGTAAATATCTGTTGGAATATCAAACGCACCGTGGGTCCAGCCTAACTGTTTACGGGCTAACGCAATTTCGTCTGCGCCTAGTGGAGCACCATGGCAATCTTCTTTGCCTTCTTTATTTGGTGAACCAAAACCAATAATTGTTTTACAGCAAATTAAGGTAGGTTGATCAATATTAGCCTTAGCTTCTTCAACGGCAGCAAACAACGCATCTGCATCGTGGCCATCAATAGCAGGGATTACCTGCCAACCATAAGCTTCAAAACGCTTAGGAGTATCGTCAGTGAACCAGCCTTCTACTTCGCCATCGATAGAGATACCGTTGTCGTCATAAAATGCAATTAACTTACCTAAGCCTAAAGTGCCAGCAAGTGAACAGGCTTCGTGAGAAACGCCTTCCA
>TARA_B110000503_G_scaffold143768_1_pt1 | contig 13346 bp, 14 predicted proteins | sample TARA_B110000503 | Tara Oceans TARA_B110000503 (sample SAMEA4397472) | marine metagenome | biome: Polar Biome; feature: [SRF] surface water layer (ENVO:00010504); material: water (ENVO:00002006), including particulate matter (ENVO:01000060) such as... | depth 5 m | reverse complement strand
GGTTATGAGCCCGACGAGCTACCAACTGCTCCATCCCGCGATGTAAGCGCAAAAGTAATGACGTCTTGGCAATAAACAAGTGTTTAGTTAATATTTAATAATCTATTAAGTGATTTGGGGTCGATTTATCCAAATCCAATCACTAAGAAATGAATGACTGCAAAGCATACCCAACTTAGGTTCAATTAGCAGTATCTTTGCACCGTTGTTATCTCGATAATAAGTTATTATTTTTAAATGTCAGTAGAAACCAATCCCTTCAAAGCAGGCTTCATAAGTATTTTGGGTAAACCAAACGTCGGTAAATCCACTTTGATGAATGCCCTTATTGGTGAGCGTATTTCAATTATGACATCCAAAGCTCAAACTACGAGACATCGTATTTTTGGGATTCTATCAGGTCCCGATTTTCAAATGGTCTATAGCGATACGCCTGGCTTAATTGATCCTCAATACAAGCTACAGGAAAGCATGATGAAATTTGTCAAAGCTTCCCTTGACGACGCCGACCTGATTATATATATGGTAGAGCTAGGAGAGAAATTTGATGACAACGAAATCGTCAAACACCTCTTTGCCAATTCAACCCCCAAATTGCTCATTATCAATAAAATTGACACCTCCAAGGGGTCGCAAATTGAAGACAAAATCACCTATTGGCAAAGCATCTTCCCTGAGGCCACTATATTAACCATTTCAGCACTCAATAAAATAAATATTGATGGATTATTTGGTGCAATCAAATCAGCGCTCCCCGTGCATCCCCCCTATTTTCCTGCAGATCAAATTACCGATAAATCAGAAAGGTTTGTTACTTCAGAAATTATCAGGGAGAAGATTTTCATGAATTACAAAAAAGAAATCCCCTACAGTTGCCAAGTAGAAATTGAAGAATTCAAAGAGGCCGACGACATCATTAGGATCAGGGCCCTCATCTATGTAGAACGGGATAGTCAAAAAGGAATCATTATCGGCAAAAAGGGCGCAAGCCTCAAAAAAGTGGGTATTGAATCTAGAGAAGAATTAGAGAAATTTTTTGAAAAGAAGATTCATTTGGAGACTTATGTCAAAATCGAAAAAGACTGGCGTAAGAAGGATAAGTCTTTGAGGAAATTTGGATATCAAAATTAAATAATACGGTATTTTACCAACGAAATTATAAAAATACATGGCCAATATAGTAGCAATCGTCGGAAGACCCAATGTAGGTAAATCAACGCTCTTTAATAGGCTGATCGAACGCAAACAAGCTATCATGGACAATGAATCGGGAGTTACTCGTGATCGTCATTATGGCCTATGCGAGTGGAACGGCAAAATCTTCACGGTCATCGATACCGGAGGATATGTACAAGGTTCCTCTGATATATTTGAAGGTGCTATTCGCAAACAAGTACAACAAGCATTATCCGAAGCTACTGTCATTCTGTTTATGGTAGATTGTCACACGGGCGTGCACAGCCTAGATGAGGAATTTGCCCGTGTCTTGAGAGAAGTAAATAAGCCACTCTTTTTGGTAACCAATAAGGCGGATAATCAAGGCAGGATCAACGATTCAACCGAATTTTACTCCTTAGGTATCGCCGATAAGCTCTATCCAGTATCTTCGGCGAGTGGCTGGGGTACCGGTGATCTACTAGATGAGCTAGTTAAGAAACTTGAAGACGATGCGGATCCCGTAGAGAGCGAATTACCGAAGATCGCTATTTTGGGTCGTCCAAATGCTGGAAAATCTTCTTTTTTGAATGCCTTATTAGGGGTAGAAAGAACCATTGTTACCGACATTCCTGGCACCACAAGAGATGCCATCAATACCCGCTATAATTTGTTTGGTAAAGATTTCATTCTGACCGATACGGCAGGGATCCGTAAAAAGGCCAAAGTACACGAGGATATCGAATTTTATTCGGTTTTAAGGGCCATTCAAGCCCTTCAAGATAGTGATGTATGTGTGGTTATGATTGATGCTGAAAGGGGCTTAGAAGCCCAAGATATGAGTATTTTATCGCTAGTCAACAAGTACAAAAAGGGCTGCGTGATCATGATCAATAAATGGGATCTTATTGCCAAGGAAACCAACACCGCCGTAAAGTTGGAGCAAGAAATCAAAAACAAACTCGGCCCGCTCTCCTACATACCTGTGATTTTTGCCAGTGTCCTTGAGAAACAGCGCATTTTCAAAGTCATCGAAAAAGCCATAGAGATTTATGACAACAAAACCACCAAAATCGCGACCTCTAAGCTCAATGAGATTTTACTCCCAGAAATTGAAAGAAATCCACCTCCTGCGATTAGAGGCAAAAGTATTGGCATAAAATACATCACCCAATTACCCACCCACTCTGCGGTTTTTGCTTTTTTCTGCAATCACCCAAAGGATATTGCTGAATCCTATGAGCGTTTTTTGGTGAATAAGATAAGAAGTCATTTCAATTTTGAAGGCATTCCGGTTAAAGTGGTATTTAGAAGCAAATAATTGAAGACACGGTATTTACATATATTTCAACGATTCGTGCCGGAATCTGCCGCTTTATACTGTCATCAATTGTATGAAAAGTATGGCTTTGAATTTCAAATTAAAAAAAGCAGACAAACCAAATTAGGTGATTATCGGTTTGACCCTGTCTCCAAAAAAAACATCATCACCATCAACAATGACCTGAATCCTTATGGGTTTCTGATTACCTACTTACATGAAGTAGCCCACCTAATCACACACAATCAATTCAAAAGCTCTGTGAAACCTCACGGAATTGAATGGAAAAATCATTTCAAAATACTTGCCGCTCCCGTTTTAAACAACTTGGTATTTCCCGATCTTTTATTAAGAAAACTTGCGGCATATCTCAAAAGCCCAAAGGCCTCAAGTTGTTCAGATCCCCAGTTATATGCCGTTTTAAAACAATATGACGCCCCTGACGATACCTTATTGCTCAAGGATTTAAAAGCGGGCGATGTCTTTGAATTCAAAGACAATACTTTTACTTATTTGGAGCTTCGCCGAACCAGGGTCCTTTGTCAACAACATCAAGATGATCGAAAATATCTAATCACTAAAATCGCATCCGTCAAGAAAATAGACACCTAATTCAATCTTCGCTGAATTAAGTTAGCCAGTAAGTCACAAAAAAGCGTCGGCTTTAACGTCCGCCAATTGGGTATCTCTAGGGTACCTCCCATATTGAGGTATACATCCAAACCAAATGTGGCCATTTCGTCTCGAACAAAATGAGGAAAATTGACACAAGCAATCCAGCCTTCGGCTACCTCTTCGAACCATTCTTCATAATAGCTATCGTCACTACCGTGAAAATTCAAGATGTTTTCTCCAATCAAAATGTATTTATGGATTCCATACATAGAGAGCACCTCAAGAATATTTCTTTTCAAAAGCATAATGTCATTATTCAATGCATCATTCCATTCACCAATAAACTCAATAATGGTAAATCCACACTCGTAGTCACAAAAAAGCAATTTCATGTATAGGGTTTCTGAACCAAAGGAGTCCCATGCTGGGTCAATATAATACCCATAAATGGTTTCTGAATAGGAATTATAGTCATAGGATTTTCCTCTGAAAGGTGATCGAATATCCTTACTAGAATCGTACAACTTCAACCAATTGTAAAAAGGCTCAATTTGATGCATTAGATTATTTAATCAAATAAATATATCAAACTCATTATCATGTATTTATAATGTAGAAATTGCCTGAATCGCACTACGAACTGATCCATGCTTATTTAACATTTCCAGGGCTACTTCCCTTGTCACATTCGTCTCAGAGAGGATCATTTTCACCCCTCTATCGACCAACTTTTGGTTGCTCAGCTGCATGTCTACCATTTTATTGCCTTTGACCCTACCTAACTGAATCATCACGGCAGTTGATATCATATTAAGAATCAATTTCTGAGCCGTCCCTGACTTCATACGGGTACTTCCTGTCACAAATTCCGGTCCCACAACCACTTCTATTGGATAATCTACAACCGCTCCCAATGCCGAATCGGGATTGCAGCTGATGCAACCTGTAAGCAATCCAAATTCTTTGGCAGCTCGTACCCCACCTATCACATAGGGTGTCCGACCGGATGCCGCCAATCCAATCACGGTATCCATGGGTGTTGGGGCGTAGCCAGTTAAATCGTTCCATGCTTGTCCAGCATCATCTTCTGCAAATTCAACTGCCTTTCGGATGGCCTGATCCCCTCCGGCAATGATGCCAATGACCCGGTCGTGACCTACACCAAAAGTCGGCGGACACTCAGAAGCATCTACAATACCTAATCGACCGCTCGTTCCTGCGCCTATATAAAAGAGCCTCCCTCCTTGCTTCATTCTTTTGACTACGGCTACGATCAACCTTTCGATTTCGGGCAATCTTTCCCTTACGGCAAATGCTACTTTTTGGTCTTCTTGGTTGATGAAATCAATCAATTCCGACGCAGTAAGCTGATCCAAGTGCTGATAATGTGAGGATGATTCAGTGACAGACATTAAATTTTTGTGTTGTGAAAAGTAACTAGACCCTCGATGGGCGTCGCTGTGATCGTTCCTATCGTGATCCTCATTATTTTGGCTGCCTCAATCAATAAATTGCTAAAATTAAAGGCAATAGACCCTGTATAACTCACCGAACTAGACAGATCATAGTTCACCGCCATCGCATTAAAATGATCCAAAAAAGATTGATAAACCAATTGTTTGCAATAAGAATGGTCCATGTGCTGATGCAAGAATGGTGTAAATCCTGCCAAAAAACTCTTCGCACCTGTCGGATCATAAACCTTTGCTAACAAGGTAGGTTCATCCATTTTATACGCCCTCCTAAACTTATTTTCAATATCGGCAGGTAGTCGGTTCCTACCAAAATCTGTTAATAATTTTTTACCCATATAGGCACCACTTCCTTCATCGCCCAGTATGTAGCCTAGTGTAGCGATCCTTTGATCGATCAAACGTCCATTATAAAAGGCAAAATTGGCCCCTGTCCCCAGGATACCGACCCATCCTGAACGTTCTTGTAAGGCACCCCGAGCTGCTGCCAATAGGTCATTTTCGATTTCAATCTTAGATGTCGGAAATACTTTTTGAATTTCATTTATCACACTACGTCGCCGACTTTTGACATCCACCAATCCAGCGAAATACATAAACACCTGATCCGCATGGGTATAAGGAGCAATCGACTTGTGAACTTTTTTCAAAAAAGAAGATACGGAGTCATGGATCAGATTGACGCCAATAGTTTTAAACTGGCGAATGACCGAATCTTCGATCACGCGCCATTCAGTACTTGAACCACCAACTTCGCCAATCAATATCATGGTACCTGTTATTTAGTTATTTATACTCGATCGGTCAAAGGAATCCGGTATTCATTTGATCAATTGCATGCAATTTCGTTATTATTTGATTTAAAAAAAACCGCATCGAACTCAACTACTGGCAAAACAGCGCTCACTGCCAATGCCATTAATTCGGTAAGGCACTATTTATCCCAAATCAACCAAAGTGACACCACTACCCCCTCTTTCAATGTGTTCGTCTTGAAGCTTGCGCACACTCGGATAGCTCGTCAGATGATTGCGGACGACTTCACGCAACACCCCATGCCCCTTGCCATGTATAATGCGCAAATTGACGGTACCGAGGAGCAACGCATCATCCATGAAATTATCTAATAAACCCAGCACCTCTTCAACACGCTTTCCCCTCAAGTCTAGTTCAAATTTAAAATTCTTTTGCCGCTGAGCCAGATTTAAGCCCCCGATATGCTTCAGGGACTGGTTAGTTGATGACGACGTACCTATCTTTTCTAGTTGCTCTAGACTGACCAACGAGGTCAGTCCTCCAAAAGCCACCTGCGCCCGCTTACCCTTTACTTGAAGTACACTTCCTGAACCTTCTTGATCTTTGATCCTCACCTGATCACCCACCGAAATGGCCGCAGCCAAGGTCATTTTCTTAGCAGATTGAACGGCAAGTTTTGCTTTTAAGTCAGCGAGTGTTTGACGTCCCGAAAGGGCTGCTTCCTTATCCGCATTGGTCTCTTTGATGTCGCGAATCACTTTTTCGATTTGTTTATTAGCACCCTCGATAATTCTACCAGCCTCAAGTTTGGCCTCTTGTATGATACGCCTCTTGTCAGACTCAACCATCTCTTTTAAGGCTAGGTAATCCTTACGCAAATCCTTCAACTGAAGCTCTTTGAACTCTAGTGCCTTATTGAGTCTTTCATACTTGGTTTTATCTCCCTCTAGTTCGGTGAGCATTTTATCATAATCCACTTGACTAGATCCGATTTTTGATTTGGCATAGTCAATCAGACCCGCAGGCAACCCTATTTTTCGAGCGATCTCCAATGCGAAAGAACTACCCGGTTTGCCTATCTCCAATTGATACAAAGGCAATAACTTTTCGGTATCATATCGCATCGCTCCGTTAACCATCCCTGGTGCAGTATCCGCGTATTTTTTAATGTTGGCATAATGCGTGGTAATGATTCCATAAGATTGCTGCTTCAATAAGCGATCAAGCAATGCTTCAGCTATCGCACCGCCAAACTGTGGCTCAGTACCCGTACCGAATTCATCCATTAACACCAAGGTCTTGCGATCCGCAAACTCGCTGAAATATTTCATCGCAGTCAATCGGCTACTATAGGTACTCAAATCATTTTCAAGAGACTGAGCATCTCCAATATCCAAAAATATTCGGTCAAAGATCCCAAAAACAGCGCTTTCATCCACCGTCACCGGAAATCCACATTGCACCATGTACTGGAGCAACCCTGCCGTTTTCATTGCAACTGATTTACCACCGGCATTTGGCCCTGAAATAATCAAAAAACGATGGGTTTGATGAGACAATTCAAGATTCAATGGGATGACTGGCTTCTTTTGTTCATGGTTGACTTTCCACAGCAAAGGATGCACGGCTTTGATCAATTTGGTACCTGGTGTTTTACTCAGTATGGGCACACTACCCCCAAATTCTTTGGCAAATTTGGCCTTTGCTTTGATGAAATCAAGGACGCGCACAAACCCAGCCCCTAAAGTCAATTGCACCAAGTGCGAACGGGTGATATCCGACAACTTGGTCAATATCCTTAACACTTCGCGCTGCTCCTGATATCCTAGCTCCCTCACTTCATTATTCAAAGTCAAAACCTCCGTTGGCTCCATATAGACTGTATGACCTGTCGACGATTCGTCATGAACAAAACCCGACACTTTTCTTTTGAACTCCGCCCTTACCGGAATCACCAATCTGCCTTCACGAATGGTGATTTGACTTTCGCCATCTGTATAATTATCTTTTTTGACCTTTTCAAGTACGGATCGGATGGACTTTCTGACCCTTTGGGCAGCTTTTACCATTTCCTGCCTGATTTTTGCCAATGCCGGACTAGCCGCATCCCGCACCTCACCGCGCTCATCAATAACAGCATCTATCTGATCAGACAAAGCTTCATTTGATTCAAATCCACTAGTCAAAGTGGCCATAGTAGGATAAACTGTCTGATGTTGATGTAAAAACAATTTCCACCTACTCAATATCCGATTCCCCCTACTCAATAAATAAAAATCCTCTGGCTTCAGAAAACTCCCTTTTACTTTAATTTTAACCAATAGTGGATGAATATCCTCCAATGCCTCTTTGGGATAGGGCGTCTCACTTGTTAGAATTTTGAGCATTTCAGCAGTTTCTGCCAACTTCTCTTGAATAACGGTATAGGAAACCGATGGCAAGGCTTTATCAACAAGTTTCTGCGCAGCTTCTATCTGGCAAAATCCCTTGATTAAATGCCTGACTTCATCTACCTCCAGTCGTTGTTCTATATTAATCGGATATACTTGCACTAATCGATACGGTAATTTTTTTGTCTCACAACCAAACTATCAATAATGGCGGTATAGACCGTCTCCATGAATGCCGAATTATTCATATAATAATCCAAGCTATTGACATAAGTCAAGGAATCTACCCCATGCTTTTCAAGTATTAATTTCTCAAAATGATCATAAATCTGAAAAGCCGTATCTCCTTTTTTACCTAAAGTATTGATTTTTGATTCCAAAAGATGTACATCAATTAAAACATTACTCATCTCAATTTCGTTAAGTAGTTCCTTAGGTACCTCCTTGGTCGAATTGCAGCTGATAAACGTAAATAATAAAAAATATAAAGGGTACCTCATAAGATTAATATCAATGTATATATATTTTTGCCCCTAAATTAGACTGAATGAAGGAAATCCTCAAGAAGTTACGAAAATATGAGATAAGAGTGCGAAAAGCAATCAACTCGCAGATGCAAGGTGATTTTAAATCCATATTTAAAGGATCCGGGCTTGAGTTTGACGATGTCCGTGCCTATCAATATGGTGATGACATCAGGTCCATTGACTGGAACGTGACGGCCAAAGGTCAGGGTACCTTTGTCAAAACCTTTAAAGAAGAGAAAGAACAAACCGTTTTTTTTATACTGGATGTGTCCGCCTCACAAGAAATCGGACAAGAAAACAAACAAAAAATAGACATTGGCAAGGAAATCACCGCGTTGCTATGTATGTCCGCCATCAAAGAAAATAGTCAAGTCGGATTGATGTGCCATTCCGATCAAGTAGAATGCTTTATCCGACCGGCCAAAGGATCGATTCACAGCTATGAGATAATCAATGCCCTTTTCAAGCTGCAACCCGCCTCAAAAAAAACCGATCTCAATAAAGGGCTCAAATACGCATTGAACTTTCTCAAAAGAAGAAGTGTGATTTTCGTGATTTCAGATTTCATTGACCAGGAGTATCTCCATAGTTTAAAAGGAATGGCCAGAAAACATGACTTGATTGTCATTCAGCTATATGACCAACGAGAAACGCTATTTCCCAAGGTCGGAATAGTGCCTCTGTATGAAAATGAAACACAAAGAAATATCTGGGTCAATAGCTCCTCTAGTAAATTTCGAGAAATGATGGATCAGACCCATCAAGATAAGGCAGTGGCGCTCGAAGATTTTTGTAGCCGAAATGATGCCAATTATCTCTCCCTATCTACGCAAGAAGATTACGTGCCACAATTATTGAAATTATTCACCAGAAGAAATAAAAAATCATCACAACGTGCGAGGTAAATTAGTAAGCTTAACGCTGTTTTTGATATTCCAATCATCTTTTATTAGTGCGCAAGAAGTTCAAATAAAAGGCGGATTTGTACAAGATAGTCTGGGATTAGGTACTGACATTCATTTTTGGATTACCGCAGCCTATCCCGCACAAATGGAAATATTTTTCGCAGACAGCAATGCCAATTTTAGTCCCTTTGAATATGCCAGCAAATACTATCAACCTACCCAACTCAGGGGTGATATTGCCTTTGATTCGACAGTATACGCGTTACAATCCTTCGAAATTGACTTGGTTCAGTATCTGCAGTTGCCTGCCTATTTGGTAGCAGCAAAAGATTCCTTGACCCTTTTCACCCCCCTCGATTCTATCTATTTTCAAGAACTTGTCCCCATAGCGGCTGTAAGTGACACCACGGGACTCATTCAAAACACTGCATACGTCAGCGTCACGCGCTTTTTCAACTTTCCGCTTTTTTGGATCATTATAGCTGTGATTATCCTCATAGTGATCCTGGTGGCCGCGATTTACGGAAAACGTATTCGACGTGCATTTATCGTCAGAAGATTAAAGAAAGAACAACGCTTATTTTCAAATTCCTTCGCCCCAATTGTAGAGAACCTAAAAACAAGTCCCGATCAACAAGGTGCAGAAAAAGGACTGATCGTGTGGAAAAAATACATGGAACGATTAGAGGCAAAACCCATTTCAAAATTGACCACCAAGGAAATATTGGCCTTTGAATTTACAAACGAACTAGAAAATCCCCTAAATAGCATTGACAGAAGTGTTTATGGGCGATTTATCAATGAAGAGCTTTATAAAAGTTTTCAAGCCCTTGACGAATATGCCCAACACCGGTGCAATGTCCAAATTGAATATTTGAAAAATGGAAAATAATCAAAGCGACTGGTTCTCAATTAATTGGTTTACCCTCGAAAGATTGGAATCTTTTGAATATCAAAATCAGCTATGGCTCTATGGATTGTTATTGATTCCGGTCATCTTACTGATCCGATGGCTACTTTTAAAGCTCAATCACCAAAAACTACCGATCGCCCTAACCAAGCAATACATTAAAAATGACCCTATAAGCCTGCTAAGGCACCTACCCCCAATGATCATGGCATGTGTTATCGCCTTGCTGTTTATTGCCTTGGCACGCCCTCAAACCACCGATGAGCAGGTCGAGCAATGGAGTGAAGGCATTGACATTATGATGGTCATAGATATTTCGGAATCCATGCAAATCCAAGATTTCCAACCCAATCGACTGGAAGCTGCCAAAGAAGTCGCCCGTAACTTTGTCAAAGGGCGGTTCCAAGATCGAATAGGGCTGGTTGTTTTTTCAGGAGACGCCTACTCACGCTCCCCCCTGACCACCGACTACGAACTACTCAATACCTATATCGATGGTATCGACTTTAGTTTGATTGAAAATCGTGGTACCGCCATCGGTAGCGCATTGGCCGTCGGGACCAATAGGTTGAGAGAGTCTGAATCAGCATCCAAAGTGATGATCTTGCTCTCCGATGGAGACAATACCGCCGGTAATATCGATCCCCTTACCGCCGCTAAGCTAGCCTCAGCCTATGACATCACCATCTATGCCATCGCCATCGGAAAAGAAGGCCAAGTGCCCTTTGGTCAAGATTTTTTTGGGCGTACCCGATACGTCGAAAACACCCTTGATGAGACCAATCTGAGAGAAATTGCCAAAATCGGAGAAGGCAAATTTTACCGCGTCTCTGACCAGCAAGCCTTAGAAGCCGTTTTTAGTGAGATCGATCAGCTCGAAAAAGCAGAAATCAAAGAAACGAGGTATAAAGACACCAATGATTTCTATTACATCTATCTCAAATGGGCGATTGTTTTGCTGCTCATCTGGCTATTTCTCAAAACCACCTTTGTTTCCAACTTTATGTTGGATTGATGGCGATGTTCCTTATTTTTACTTCATAACCAACATAAAAATGACCTCAGAACTGCTCCCCCTATTTATCAGAGACCTGGAAAAATTGGCTAAGGAAATCAATAATTATCAAAACGAAAGTGACCTTTGGGTGGTTTCCAAAGAAGTGAACAATTCGGCAGGAAATTTGGCCAAACACCTTACGGGCAATCTCCGTCATTTTATAGGTCATCTATTGGGGGGTTCTGCGTACGTGCGAGACCGAAAGGCCGAATTTGAAACCAAAGATGAACCTGTGGCAGCCCTATTGACAGAAATTGAACTAGCCAAAGCCGAAATATCCGCGGCCCTTACCGATTTGGATACGGACACCTTGGCCAACAGCTATCCGATCAATGTCTTGGGCTACGACATGACCATTCAATATTTTTTGATGCATTTATATGGCCACTTTAATTATCACCTAGGTCAAATCTCCTATCACAGAAGACTTTTGGACAGGGCTGTTTAGGCCGACAAGATTTGATAACCCACCCGTAAACTTACCAGCAGCAGCGTGGCGCCCAATATTTTATTGAGCCAACCCAACATTTTGGGTGTGAAAAAAGCCTTCAATTTATGCGCTAGTAATGTTTTGGTGATGTCTAAGCACAGAGAAGTTGTCAATACACCACTGAAAAAAAACCATTTTTGATGTGCCTCCAAATGAAACTTGTTTGTGGCAATAGCGACCATTGAAACCCAAAAAATTAATATAAAAGGATTGAATAGATTCAAAAATACCCCTTTGAAAAAATATTTGATCCCCGAGCTCCATTTGGCTGCCTTGTCTACGCGCTCACTTACTACTGGCGGCTTCTTCCAAAGAAAATACCCCCCGGCAGATGCCAGTAAGATCATGGCAAACCAATGTGACCCATACAAGATCGATGGATGGCTCAATAGATCTGAGAGACCATTCAGCGCCAAGGTGACAAACAGCCAATCGATTAGGGCAGTACCCAACACAAACAAAAGACCCTTTTGGATCCCCTGCTGGATGACCGTCTGAATCAAACCAAAAAAATTGGGACCCGCCGCCAACAGCAGCACCCATCCAAATAATAGTCCTAAAAAATAGAAGGAAAGCATCTCGCAAAGATAGGCGGGTGTCCTACTCAAAATGATGGCTCACGAGTGAAATAATTCCTTTAGATTCAAAAATATTTTGAATGGCCCATCGGATATTGGCAAGCGAGGCTATTTATTGAAAACCCATGACTAAATTTGCCCTGGCAAGGACCCTAGCTGGGAGGATGTTTTGCAGATACGCGTGACCAACAAAAAAAATCAGCCCTTATGATCCCTGCATTTTTTTAAGAAAATCAACATTGAGATGCCTGCAAATAACTTAACAATCCGTCAATACCTCTCTGAATTGACACCCTACAAGGCCACCTTGATCGCCGTGTCCAAGACCAAGCCGGATGCCCTGATTCAGGCGTTTTATGATCAAGTAGGTCAAAGAGATTTTGGCGAAAACAAAGTACAAGAACTGGTGGGTAAATACGAGCGCCTACCCAAGGACATCCGCTGGCACATGATTGGGCATCTTCAAACCAATAAAGTCAAATACCTCGCCCCCTTTGTGCATTTGATCCACTCGGTGGACTCAGAAAAACTACTTCGAGAAATCAACAAGGAAGCTAGGAAAAACAACAGAACAATCAAGGTATTGCTACAGGTCCATATCGCCCAAGAGACCGAGAAGTTTGGATTTTCTATGGAAGAAGCCCAACGACTCTTAGAAGGAAATACGGTCCAAGAACTAGTGCATGTCAACGTCGTGGGCCTGATGGGTATGGCAACCAATACCACGGACGAGCAGCAAATCCATCACGAGTTCGCACAATTAAAAGCTTTTCAAGACACACTCGGACCACGCCTAAAAGGTCCCAACATTCACCTTGATGCGCTTTCTATAGGGATGAGTGGTGACTATCGCATCGCCCTGCAAAATGGCGGGACGCTGATCCGCATCGGCACTGCTCTTTTCGGGTCAAGAGATTAAAACCAAACACCAAAAGCCTCACGCCATAACATCAAAAGCTGATCATTATAACATAAAAAAAGGAGGACACCCCGCCCTCCAAAACTAACATTGACCGCTCCTCAGTAATAAATAGTTAAAAAGACCGAACTGCACGCACATAGACCGCCCAGGTGACATCATTCATGGCGTCCTGACGACCATTGTAGAAATTCTGGCACCACGCGAAAGTGAAAACGGAAAGGTTGTACTCCGTAGAATTCCAATACCAG
>TARA_B110000503_G_scaffold34405_1_pt1 | contig 13351 bp, 14 predicted proteins | sample TARA_B110000503 | Tara Oceans TARA_B110000503 (sample SAMEA4397472) | marine metagenome | biome: Polar Biome; feature: [SRF] surface water layer (ENVO:00010504); material: water (ENVO:00002006), including particulate matter (ENVO:01000060) such as... | depth 5 m | reverse complement strand
ACTGATTATGAAAAAAAAACTGTTGAAAAAAGGCTATTGGGCAGCATTATTCTCTATATTAATGATCGTTATTGGACCATTAGTATCTCAGACTATTTCAGCAAGTGTTTTGGAGGTGGTATGTACATCTTCAGGGATTAAACTCATTGCTTTAGATAGCTCCGATGAAACAGACAACAATACCTCATCACTCAGTCGATGTGATTATTGTAAGCTCTCTTTAAAAGCTTTACAAAATATCAGCCACGAAGATGGCAACATCTTTCATCTTAACGTAAATAACGTTTTGCTCGAACAAGAAACTGACATCCCGCCTGCATCAATAGCATTGCTTACTTATGATAAGCAAGCTCCTCCTGTAAGTCCTTAATAATTTTAGCGCTCTAAAAGAGCTTGTTTTATATAAATTTATTCAGGGACTTCAAAAATGAAGTGGCTACACATAGCGGTCTATGTATTACTTTTTAATGCAACATTTGTATTTTCAGAAACAATTACCAGATCAATTGGTATTGAGGTTGTTGATAACAAAGAAACACCTTTTTCGGATACGAGCCTTGACCTAGGATTTATGAACATTAAAAAGACTATCAGTGTCGACACTGGTAATTTACTTAATGAATTCTTGGGTGTAAATGCCATTAAGAGTGGCGGGTTTTCAAGCTTACCTTCGGTTCAAGGTTTATCTGGTGATAGGATTAGTATAAAAATTGACGGTATGAGCCTTATATCATCATGCGCTAACCACATGAACCCTCCATTATCTTATACCAGTCCAGCAAATATAAACGATATAGATGTTTTGGCCGGACTGTCTTCTGTTAGCCAGGGAGGGGACAATATTGGTGGTGTCATTAACATAAAATCACATAATATGATGTTTGGGGAAGATGAAAAGCCAGTGACAAAAGGCAGCATTCAATCCTTTTTTCAAAGTAATAATGATTCGGCGGGCATCAACCTCAACCTAACAGCAGCTAGCGAGGACAAGTCCTTTAAATACTTTGGGTCTTTTGTTGAGGCAAATAACTCCTATACCGGAGCTTCCTTCAAGGACCCAGGAGCTTCTGCTAGTGGAAGGGGATATTTAGCTGGAGATGAGATTGGATCGTCTCGATTTAAAAATCAAAACCATCAATTCACCTTAGCTAAAAAGGATGGACAGCATTATTATGAAGCCATGTTTGCATACCAAGACAGCCCCTATCAGTCATTTCCTAATCAGAGGATGGATTCCGTGGGAAATACAAACTACCAATTTAATATGAGATATCGGGCAGAATATGATTGGGGTAAAGTAAGCTCACAAATATATTATGAAGACACCAACCATAAGCATAACTTCGCAGATGACAAGCAATTTCTCTATCCCAATAGTTATGGCATGCCTATGGAGGCAAATGGAAAAACATTTGGGTTCTTGGCAGGGGGAGATGTATTTATGGATGATAAAAGCACCCTAAAGATAGGCGCTGAGATACAGCTATATGGATTAGATGACAAGTGGGAGTCGAATCCCTCAGGCCAAGGCATGATGAGCGGGAATGACTTCTATAATATTAATGATGGTGAACGAGATAGGTATGATATTTATACTCAACTGGATACGCTCTGGTCTGATAGGTGGCTGTCCTCCATTGGATTAAGATATGGATTGGTTCAGACTGACAGCGGCTATGTGCAGGGCTATAATCCTAATAACAACATGGGCTCCAATCAGTTAGATGATTCTGTCGCGTTCAACAACAGAGATCGGTCTAAAACAGATAACAATATCAATTTAAGTATGCTGGGAAAATATACGCCCAATAAATTATCCTCATTAGAGTTTGGGTATACTATAAAAAGTAAAAGCCCGAATCTTTACCAACGATATACCTGGTCTACGTGGACAATGGCCGCTAATATGAACAATCTTTATGGTGATGGTAATGGTTATGTTGGTAATGTGGATCTTAAACCCGAAACAGCGCATAAGATTGGTTTTTTAATCGATCATGCCGGATCAGACGGGAGGTGGATGATTAAAATAAACCCATACTATTCCTTCATAGATGACTATATCGATGTCGAATCTCTTTCCTATCGCACTGATGACGGATATAGCAATTTACAGTTTAATAATCATGATGCTACGATTGCAGGCATAGATATTGCTGCTAAGAGAAATATTTTTGAGTCATGGGGTTATGGAAAATATAACCTATCCGCTAAATTCAATTATCAGCGTGGAAGGAATCTAGATAACAGCACCGACCTATACAATCTTATGCCGGCTAACTTAACCATGGGTTTTAATCAAGAGCTTGGTAAATGGCAAAATAGCTTTGTGGTGAGGATGGTAGATAAAAAAACGTATACCGATGGCGTAAGACAGGAAAGAGAAACCGCTGCATTCACTATTGCAGATCTTTATTCATCCTATCAATTTAAGGATTTAAAGATCGTTGGTAGCGTTGAAAATATTTTTAATCGAGCATACGATAACCCTAATGGGGGCGAGTATCTTGGGCAAGGAGCTACCATGAGCACAGGTATATCAAGGTCATCTTCTTCTCAGGTACCCGGTATTGGACGCTCCCTTAATCTTTCTTTGTCTTATTCATTTTAATTGTTATGGTATTTACGATAAGGAGCGATAAATTAGATGCAACAATTTTTCCATGAACTAAAAAAATCAACATCAGGACGGAGTCTCTATGATATTACGGAAGATATTGGAATGTGGGTCCAATCTCAATCGGTTTCCAATGGACTACTAACCCTTCACATACAGCACACATCCGCCAGCCTTCTTATAAATGAGAACTATGATAGCGATGTTTTAGTAGACCTAGAAAATTTTTTTTCGAGACTTGTAGTGGATGGAGATAACCACTTTATTCATACAACAGAAGGGCCTGACGATATGCCGGCTCATATTAGAACTGCATTAACCCAAACATCATTATCAATTCCGGTGAAGGACAAGCGAGCATTACTGGGACAATGGCAAGGCATATTTATTTATGAGCATCGCTATGGCGAATTTAATCGTAGAGTCAATCTTCATTTAATTGGAGAGTAAGTTACTTTAGTGTAGTCCATGACATAGGGTTAAATGGCTTACTATTTTTTCGTAGTTCGTAATACAGCCCATTAGAGTTATTACCCCCACTATTGCCAACGGTAGCTATTTGATCGCCACCATTAACCATATCGTTTTGTTTCTTTAGTAATGATTCATTGTTTCCATAAAGGCTCATATAGTTCCCCCCATGATCAATAATAAGAATGTTTCCAAAGCCCCTTAACCAGTCTGAGAAAACTACCCGGCCTTTAGCAACGGCATATACAGGATCAGCTTCGTTTGCTTTAATAAAGACACCCTTCCAAACAATACCTGTATCAGGTCTTTTTTCTCCAAATTTATGAATAATTTTACCTTTGACTGGAAGTTTTAATTGTTTCTTTAATTTTTGAAAGTTTAACTTGTCCAGAGAACTGTCAGGTAAGGACTTGTTGTCTGCAACAATCTTCTCTTGTTTTACCCTTTTTTTAGTTTCTGCTCGTGATTTTTCTATGAGACTCCTAATGATACTAGTAAGTTTTTTTTCGTCAGCAATAAGCTTTTCTTTTATTTTTTTCTGTGACTTTATTTCAGAATTAATTTTTTTAAGAATATTTTTTTTCTTTGCTTTTTCTTTTTCCAAAGCCTTAGCTTTTTTTTCTGTTTCTTTTTTTAATGAAGCAATTTTCTTAATGGTGACCCCAATATTTTCTTTATTTTTCTCTACCTTAAGAAAGTCGCGCTTAATTTCTTTAATATTATTGCTTTGAGCTTTTGACAAAAAACCTAAGTATCTTTGCTCTCTTGATATTTGGTTAGGATTAATTCCCTCCAACAGCATTTGAAGCGTACTTAATTGACCTTGCGTATAGCTATGGTAGTAATTAAGGGATAGATCATTTTTTCTTTTTTCAATATTTTGCTCTAATTCACTTAGTTCTTTTTTAAGGCTAGCTAATTTTTTCTTGGTATCTTTTGCCTTCTTTTTAATTTTATAGATTTCTTTTTTAGTCTTGCTGATCTTTTTTTCTTCCTTTTTCAGCTCTTGCGTAATACCTTTTTTAACTTTAGTTTTTTTATCAATCTGTTTATCTAGATCATTAATTTTTTGTTGGATATTTTCTAAATCACTTTGCGTGCCATTGACGGTTTCATTTGCATAGATATTGCTGGTATTAAAAATAGCGATAATAAGAAAACTAAGTGTAAGACTAGCTAAAGAAAATATTTTTTTTTGCATTAAATTTTTATGAGATTTGTTCCAGTCATTTCTGATGGCACTTTTTCATTCATAAGCATTAGTATAGTGGGAGCTATATCCGATAGGTTACCCGCCTCTCTTAAGGAGATTTTTTCATTCATATACAAAAATGGAACAAGATTGGTCGTGTGTTGGGTGTGCGGTTGGTTATTAGCTTCGTCTTGCATCATTTCAGCATTACCGTGATCCGCAGTGATCAAAAGATCACCGCTACTTTTTACTACTGAATCAGCCACTATTCCTATGCATTTATCTAATGCCTCAATGGCTTTGATAGCTGCAGCCATAATTCCTGTATGACCAACCATATCACCATTCGCATAATTGCAAATAATTAAATCGTATTTTCCTGAATCTATCGCCTCGGTAAGTTTATCCGTTAACTCAAAAGCACTCATCTCAGGCTGTAGGTCATAAGTTGCCACTTTCGGTGACGGTATTAGCATTCTTTCTTCACCTGCGTAAACTTTTTCTTCACCACCATTAAAGAAAAAAGTCACATGTGGGTATTTTTCCGTTTCAGCTATGCGAAGTTGCTTCCTTCCGATTTTAGAAACTATTTCGCCTAATGTATTTTTTATTTCAATTGGTTTGAATATGGGGATTGCTCTCAATTGATTTTTGTCATGACTTGTTAGGGAGAAGTATTTTAAGTTTTTAGGTCTATACATACGAGTAAATCCATCGAATGTGTCATTTAATATGCTGTTGGTTAGCTGCCTTGCACGATCCGACCTAAAATTCATAAATACTATTGCGTCATGCTCCTCTATCTTAAGGCCTGTATTGTTAATCGATGTGGGCGATATAAACTCGTCATTTTCATCACGAGCATATCCCGCTTCTAGGGCATCTAATGCAGATTTAGCAGAAAACTTCGCACTATGGTTGACCACTAAATTGTATGCAGCCTCTGTCCTCTCCCATCGGCCATCCCTATCCATTGCATAAAAACGACCACAAACGGACACTATCTCTCCAATGCCATTTTTCTTACAAAAAGCCTCTAATTTAGCAATGTATTTCATTGCGCTTCTAGGCGGTGTATCACGACCATCTAGAAAAACATGTATAAAAACCTTGTTCACCTTGTTCATTTTAGCAAGCTTCAATATAGCGTCGTAATGATCGATATGGCTATGAACACCGCCATCAGAAATGAGGCCAAAAAGATGGAGGGATTGGTTGGTTAAATGTAAGTCTGTGAGGGCTTTATTAAGCTCGTCGTTGGAAAAAAAAGATAGGTCGATAATGCTGTTGTTAATTCTTTCCAGATCATGATAAATAATCCTTCCAGAGCCAATAGTAAGATGACCAACCTCCGAGTTTCCCATCTGCCCTCGAGGAAGCCCCACATAGGACTCTGATGCATTTATTAAGGTGTGGGGGTACTTGGATCTTAAATTATCCCAGTTTGGAGTATGTGCTGCTGCAATGGCATTATTTTTGGTTTCTGCATTATGGCCAAAGCCATCTAAAATTAAAAGAACCACTGTTTTTTTTTGCATTACCGACACTTCATTAATTTTTTAAAAAATTCCAATTAATCAATTATAATGCCTCTTTTAAAATTAGCCATGAAAATAGCTAATTGATTTTTTTTGGAGCCGGAATTGAATTTTTTTGCTAATAATATTGCTTTAGTTTTTCTTGTTTTAGTTTCTGGTGGACTACTATTGTTTCCAAAGCTCCTCTCTTCCTCTCAGAAAGCAATTTCAGTGAGAGAATCTGTGATTCTTATGAATAAAGAAAATATTGTTCTTGTAGATGTAAGAAGCCCTGAAGATTTTATTGCAGGAAAAATTACTAATGCTATAAATATACCGTTAGATAAGATAGCAGACCAAGCAGAACAGCTTCAAAAACACTCAAAAAAACAACTACTTTTCTATTGCCAAAAAGGCTTTCGTTCTTCGCAAGCGGTCAAGATTGTTTCTAAGCTAGGTTTGAGTAATAGTGTCAGCATTGATGGCGGAATGGATGCTTGGGCTAAAGAAAATTTACCAATAGTTTCAGGAGCTTAAACATGAAAAAAATTCTTATGTACACTAGCAATCATTGCCCTTATTGCAGTAATGCTGAGCAGTTGTTAAAAAATAAAGGTGTTACCGTTGTTGATAAATTATATGTGGATCAAGACCCAGATGTTCTATCGGAGATGATGGAAAAAACGGGTAAAAGAACCGTGCCACAAATTTTTATTGGGGATATTTATGTTGGGGGTTTTGACGATTTACGAAAAAGTGATTTATCAGGGGAGCTTGAAAAAATCTTAGTGGGCTAATTATTTGCTGCTTAAAGGTTCATACTTTATGTATAAAGCGATAGAATAGCCTTTAATTTATTTATAATACTGGAAAAAATATGGCTGAAGACAAAAAATTAAAAAATGTTGCGGCAAAGAAACCTGCAGCAAAAAAAACAAAAGTAAATACTTCCTCGGTGAGAAATGAGGCGCAGGAACAGGGACCTGGCTTTGGAATTGAAAAACTTTTCTTAAAAGATGTGTCTGTAGAGGTACCAAATTCACCGGAGATATTTACTTCACGCGAGGCTCCTCAGATAAGCATTGAGCTTAACAATAACGCTAAACCACTTTCGGATGGGTTTTTTGAAGTTGCACTTCAAATAACCGTTACTTCAAAACAGGCTGATAAGACAGCTTTCTTGATTGATGTTACTCAGGCTGGTATTTTTGCCATAAAAAATGTTCCAGAGCAAGGTTTAGAGCCAATACTGGCCATCACATGTCCGAATATACTTTTTCCTTATGCAAGGGAAGCTATATCAGACTTAGTAATTAAGGCAGGATTTAGCCCTGTTTTACTTAACCCAATTAATTTTGAAACTCTTTATATGCAACAAAAAGAACAGCAAGCAGGTGGATCTTCACCGAATGTCAATTAATCGATTTTTTCAAACGCCTCTATTTGTAATCTTATTAGTCGCTGTATTTATTCAGCCAGTATCATCGGCTGAATTTATAGCAGTTAAATCTAAAAAAACTATTCTTTACGAAGGCCCGTCAGACACAACCAGCAAAGAGTTCATTGTTACAGAGTCCTATCCATTACAAGTGCTTGTCAAGCTCAAGGACTGGGTAAAAGTTAAGGATCATGTGGGTAGGATGAGTTGGGTAAAAGTTCAGGATACATCCATCGAAAGAACCATCATGACTTTGAAACCAAATGTTATCGTGTTTTATAAAGCCTCTTTTTCAAGTGTTAAATTAGCTGATGTGGGTCAAAATGTTGCTTTAAAACTTCTCTCAACAGTCCAAACAGACGGATGGATCGAAGTAAAAACGCTTACCCAAAATATTGAGGGCTTTATAAGGGCTCAGGATGTTTGGGGCATATAAGTCATGAAAATATCAGTATTAGGAGCCGGCGCATGGGGAACAGCGTTAGCTATACATTTAGCAAAAAAGCATCAAGTTATATTGTGGGCAAGAAATGGGTCGCATATCTCCGGGATGAGAAAAGCGCGTAGCAACCCTAAATATCTTGGAAATTTTCAATTTCCAGAGCAATTATTTTTAGATAATGATCTACAAAGCGCTGTAGTATCTGCGGACTTAATAATCTCTGCAGTTCCTACCTCTGCTTTCCGTGATTTGCTGTCAGAGTTAAAAAAATTGAATAATCTTCCTATCATATGGGCTAATAAGGGGCTTGAGGTTGGCACTGGTATGTTGCCACATGAGGTCGCTTTAGATGTCTTGGGTGATCCAGGATCAACTAATAGAAATTTTGGGGTTATTTCGGGCCCGAGCTTCGCGGCAGAGCTAGTAAGAGAGCTTCCAACAGCAGTAACATTAGCTGCAACCAGCGATGATTTGAGTAAGCTTGCTGCCAATGCATTCCATCATGGCAGCATGCGTATATACACCAGTAAAGATGTTGCGGGTGTGTCTGTCGGAGGAGCTCTTAAAAATGTAATCGCTATCGCAGCAGGAATATCAGATGGTATGGGTTTTGGTAACAACGCCAGAGCTGCAATCATTACAAGAGGTTTAGCTGAAATTTCTCGATTTGGCGAGGCAATAGGAGCAAGCCCTGATACTTTTGGTGGCTTGGCCGGCGCAGGTGATTTGGTTTTAACTTGTACAGGAGAATATTCCCGAAATAGGGAGGTAGGCATACGTCTGGCGCAAGGCCGACCTATTAGAGAAATTCTGGATGGATTGGGTCATGTAGCAGAGGGTGTTTATACTGCGAAAGAGGTTATAAGTAGGAGCGGCCTCCTTAGCATTGATATGCCAATAACCTATGAAGTTTCTCAGGTGATTCACAATAGTAAGCCCCCTAAAGACGCTGTACAGGATTTATTAGGAAGAGACATAAAGTCTGAGCATTAAACTCCTTCAATAAAGTTTATTTGGCGCCACGCTTCAAACATTACTACCGCTACAGTATTTGATAAATTCATACTTCGATTACTCGCTACCATAGGGATTCTTATGTTGGCATAGTTTCTTTCATCCTTAAGCCTTTCTGGAGGTAAGCCTCTTGTCTCAGGACCAAAGATAAAAACATCTCCCACTTCATAGCTTAGCTGATGGTAGTGTTTTTTTGCTTTAGTTGTAACCGCAAAATGACGATGTTGTTTTAAGTCCTTGTAGCATTCTTCATAATTTTCATATACTTTAACATTAGCCATGTCATGGTAGTCGAGCCCAGCTCTCCTAACTGGTTTTTCGTCTAAGCTAAAGCCCATGGGTTTTATTATATGAAGATTAGATTTAGTATTTACGCATAAGCGGATGATATTCCCAGTATTGGGAGGTATTTCTGGCTCAAATAATACTATATTAAACATATGATTAATTTTTATACAGTTGTTAAAAAATAGTGTAAAATTACTTAACCAATCAATTTTTGGTTAATTTTATAATATAATCAGTTAGTTAGGATTAACCATGACGAAAATAAATAGTGAATCTAACCATGAAACAGTGCATTTTTTAAGAGCTAAGACAGCCTCTGGTCAAAGTGTAAAGCAAAAATGGTCCAAGGATGCAATTTCTCAATTATTTAATTTAAGCTTTAATGATTTGTTGTATAAGGCCCACACCACGCATAGAGAAAACTTTGACCCCAATAGCGTTCAATTAAGTACATTGCTATCTATTAAAACTGGAGGGTGCTCTGAAGATTGCAGCTATTGCCCTCAGTCAGCCAGATATGATACGGAGGTTGAAAATACTCCGATATTAGATATAGATGAGGTTATGAGGGCAGCATTAGCAGCTAAAGAAGCAGGTGCAACAAGGTTTTGCATGGGGGCTGCTTGGAGAAGTCCTAAGCAAAGAGATTTAGACCTGGTGAAAACAATGGTTACTTCTGTAAAGTCACTTGGTATGGAAACATGTGCAACATTAGGTATGCTTAAAGATGGCCAAGCGGAGCAGCTTAAGGAAGCAGGCCTGGATTACTATAATCATAACCTTGATACCGCACCCGAGTTATATGGGGACATTATCTCAACACGGACATATCAGGACAGGCTGGATACACTAGACCGAGTTCGGGCTGCTGACATTAATGTTTGTTGTGGAGGTATAGTCGGACTTGGAGAATCGTTGTCAGAAAGAGCTGGGTTAATCGAGCAGTTAGCAAATTTACCGGAACCTCCTGAAAGCGTCCCAATAAACTTGCTAACCCAAGTGGAAGGTACTCCGGCAATGGGTACTGAACCACTAGACCACCTTGATTTCATAAGAACTATAGCTGTGGCACGAATCACTATGCCTAAAAGTTTCGTTCGCCTATCAGCAGGAAGGGAGGTTATGGATGACGGTATACAAGCTTTAGCTTTTTTTGCAGGAGCAAATTCTATATTTTATGGGGATGAACTTCTTACAACAGGTAACCCGAATGTAGAAAAAGATAAGCTATTATTTAAACGACTTGGTATAAAAAATATTTAAATATGTTGGATGAAAAAGTAGCTAAGGAATTAGCTTTTCTTAAGCAAGAAAATCTATATAGAAAGGTAAAGACTGTAACCAGTATTAAAAAAAATAAAATTCTCATCAATTCTCAATGGCAAATCAACTTTGCAAGCAATGATTATCTCGGTTTGTCACAAAATAATTCCATAAAAAAAACTATAATTGCTGGAATTAGAAAGTTTGGTGCGGGTGCCGGAGCATCACACCTGATATCAGGTCATTACTCATCACACGATGAAGTCGAAAAAAAAGCAGCTAAGTATCTTAAGTTTGATCAGGGTTTATTTTTCTCATCTGGCTATTTGGCTAACCTGACGGTTTTTGGAGGGCTTTTAAAAAAAGGTGACGCGATATTTTCTGATAAATTAAATCATGCATCGCTAAATGACGGAGCAATACTATCTCGTGCTAAATTTTATAGATTTAATCATTTGAACCTTACTCACCTGGAAGGTTTGCTAAAGAAATCTAAAGAAAAAAATAAGATGATTGTTACTGACGGAGTTTTTAGCATGGATGGTGAGATAGCAGACGTAAGGTCATTATTATCATTGTGTCATAAATACGACGCCCATCTATTTATTGATGATGCTCATGGGTATGGAGTTCTTGGAAAAAAAGGCCAGGGTATTTTGGAATATGTTGCCATGAAAAAAACCTTATCAGAAAAGGATAGAAGGCGAATTATTTATATGTTTACATTAGGTAAGTCTGTTGGAGTATCCGGGGCAATTATATGCGCCAGAAAAAATATCATAGATTACCTAATCCAGAAAGGAAAGCCCTATATTTATACTACAGCAAGCATGCCTGGTATAGCAGAAGGTATTTCAAAATCCTTAGATTTAATTAAAGACGGAAAAATTTTAAGAGAAAAACTGGATGCAAATATTCAATTATTTAGGAAAACAATTAGCAAGAAAAGCCAGTTATTAGATTCGGTGACAGCAATACAGCCAATACTCATAGGCACTCCCGAACGAACCCTTTGGGCTTCAACAGCATTACTAGACCATGGATTTTATGTGCCTGCGATTCGACCCCCTACCGTACCTAAAAACTCATCAAGGTTGCGTGTTTCGCTTTCAGCAAATCATACCAAGAAAGATGTGATAGGTTTAGCAAAAACCATAAACAAGCTTCTAGTATAAATTGAACACTATAGAAATAGGGCAAGGCAGCCCATTGATACTAATTCATGGATGGGGAATGAATGCAAGCATTTGGGATGGAATTGAAGGTGAATTAAGCAAAAATAATAAATTAATTATTGTAAATTTACCCGGTATGGGAGGTTGTGAAATTATTAATAATTATTCTATGGACTCACTTGTCGATGAGTTAAATCTATTAATTCCAATAAACAGTATCATTATTGGTTGGTCGTTAGGAGGGCAGCTAGCAATTGCTTACCAAAGAAAATATTCAAAAAAAATTAAAAAACTCATTTTAGTGTCCACCACACCATGTTTTATAAGCAAACAAGGATGGGTCCATGGAATAAAAAAGGAAGTATTCGAGAAATTTTCAAAGCAACTGGTTTTAAATTGGAGAAAAACTATTGAACAGTTTTTCTTATTACAGCTTTACGGCATGCCTAATATGAGAAAGGTAGCTAATAATTTACAGCGAAAAATATTTGAATTGGGTGACCCAGAGCCTAATGCTTTAATTGATAGCCTAGAGCTTTTAACAACGAATGACTTAAGAAGTGATTTGTACAAAGTTGATGTTGAGACACTCATTATTTCAGGAGGAAGGGATAAAATAATTCCACCTACCGCTTCAGTCTATATGGCTGAAAAAATCTCAGGTGCTTCACTAGAGATATTTGAAAATGCCAATCATCTGCCTTTTTTAACAGAAAAACACCGTTTTGTTGATACGGTTCTTAGGTTTATAAAATAAGTAATGATAGATAAAACATATAAAAGAAAAGTTTTTAATCGTGCCGCAAGCTCATATGAGGATTACTGTGTCTTACAAGACAAGATATCAGATAATTTATTTGACAGACTTGAATTAATAAATATAGACCCTAAAACATTAGTAGATCTGGGCTGTGGAACAGGAAAAAATGGGATTAAGCTTAATAAGAAGTTTAAATCAGGTAGGTTAGTAAATTACGACTTGTCTGACAATATGCTTTATTTGGCTAAAGATAAGTTTTCGGGATTATTTTCTCAGCTTACAAGGCGATCATCATCTGTTAGTTACGTATGCGGAGATATTGAACAGCTTCCATTTCGAGAGGACTCGTTTGATTTGGTATGGACTTCAAGCGCTTTACAATGGTGCAATAGCCTCCCAGGAACTTTTGATGAAATTAAACGAGTTCTTAAGCCTAACGGCCTTTTTATTTTTAGCACTTTTGGCCCAAGAACACTATACGAATTAAAAGAGGTTAATGAAAGAATTTCGGGGGTCAGTAAAGCTAATCAATTTATCGATATGCATAATATTGGCGACCTATTAGTATCATCAGGCTTTAGTGACCCTGTATTAGATGTTGAAAACTTTACATTAACGTATCCCTCTACAGAAAAATTATTATTAGATATAGGTAAAATTGGAGCAAGCAGTGGGAATGTTAATCGTGGGAAGGGTTTAAGGGGAAGAGGGTTTATGGAGTCAATAAAAAAAGAATATGAATTATTTAAGCATGATGGCATTTATCCAGCTACTTATGAGGTTATCTATGGACACGCATGGAATATAGAGCGAATCTCGGACTACCAACCCATTGAGTTCGTCAAAAAATGAAGGGTGGGAAATATTTTGTTACAGGAACAGACACCAATATAGGGAAAACGTATGTGACCCTATCTCTAATGAGCTTTTTGAAAAAAAAAGGGAATTCAGTTGTTGGAATGAAGCCTGTCTCGGCAGGCGTAGAATGTTTTAATGGGTTAGAAATTAACTCAGATGTGTTTCATATTATGCAATCAAATAGCCTAGAGATTGATCAGTCTATGGTTAATCAATACGCTTTAAAGGATGCAGCATCGCCGCACATATCAGCTGCAAGACAAGGTATTTCGATAGATTTCGAGTTAATCAAAAGCCAAGTAAAGGTCTTGGAAGG
>TARA_B110000503_G_scaffold17871_1_pt1 | contig 13378 bp, 16 predicted proteins | sample TARA_B110000503 | Tara Oceans TARA_B110000503 (sample SAMEA4397472) | marine metagenome | biome: Polar Biome; feature: [SRF] surface water layer (ENVO:00010504); material: water (ENVO:00002006), including particulate matter (ENVO:01000060) such as... | depth 5 m | reverse complement strand
GCCCACTTCTTGTCCACTTCTGTTGCGAGTAAGGTCAGAAAAAACAAGGAATGTGCTATAAAAATAATGGTACCGAAGGCCGGACTTGAACCGGCACTCTCTTGCGAGAATCGGATTTTGAATCCGACGTGTCTACCAATTTCACCACTCCGGCAAAGAGGGCTGGGATGACGCTACTATAGACGACGCTCCCTGCAGAGCGCGCGATTATAACAATCTAAAATGAAACTTCAATAAATTTTCTTAACCTTAGGAAATTTTGCCTGTACACTGCCCGCCGGTTCCGATGTGAACTGAATCTATGAATGTCGCTCACAGTGGAGCGATTAATCTGAGTATCTAGGGAGAAAAGAGCATGGCGATGAAATTAGTTAAAAAAACGGCGGAATACAGCATCTACAAACGTGGTGACGAGCGTTACGCTGTTAAAGATGCCAATAAAAAGGCCGTTAATGGCGAAGAAAAGGCACGCATCCTGTTGGCAGAAGGCTTGATCAAAGTCACACTGCCTGCCAAGCCTGTGCTTGAAGAAGAGGCAGCTGTTGAGGCGCCAGCGGAAGAAGCCGCTCTAGCAGAGGCTCCCGTTGAAGAGGCTGCTGTCGAAGAAGCACCCGCTGAAGAAGAGGCTCCTGTTGCAGAAGAGGCGCCTGCTGAAGCAGCTCCTGCCGAGGCAGAAGAGAAGTAAGCTTTCGGGCTTGCTTCCCAGAGCCGGCCCAGCGCCGGCTTTTTTATCTATGAAACGCAGCGACTTCAATTATCTTTTGCCCGCGCAATTGATTGCCCAGCATCCGCTGTCTGAACGCAGTGCGAGCAGGCTTTTGGTGCTGGATGGCGCTAAAGCAGCCGTGCGTCATCAGCGTTTTTACGAGCTGCCTGATTTTCTGAATTCTAACGATTTACTCGTCTTTAATGACACTCGGGTGATCCCCGCTAGGTTGTGGGGACAAAAAGTCACCGGCGGCAAAGTGGAGGTTCTGATTGAGCGGCTGACGGGTTCACACACCGCTGTGGCCCATATTCGAGCCAGTAAATCTCCTCGGGCCGGGTCGGTTATTCATCTGTGCGAAACGGCAGAGTGTGACCCCGGGCCTTTTCAGTTGGCTGTCACCGGGCGTGAGGGGGATCTGTTTTGTGTGTCCTGTGAGGGCAGCACTGCGCTGGCTGAGATTCTGCGGTACATTGGCCATATGCCCCTGCCCCCCTATATTGAGCGTGAGGATGACAGTGCTGACCAGAACCGTTACCAGACGGTCTATGCTGCGCGTGAAGGTGCGGTCGCTGCGCCTACTGCGGGCTTGCACTTTACTGAGGATTTACTGGCACAGATCGACGCCCTTGGGGTCAGACGAGTAGCCGTGACCCTGCATGTCGGCGCGGGTACGTTCCAGCCAGTGCGAGAAGAAGACATCGAACGACATGTAATGCACAGTGAATTTGTCGAGTTGAGTGAGGTCGTGTGTGCGGCGGTACGAGAAACACGCGCGCGTGGAGGTCGAGTCATTGCGGTGGGTACAACAGCTGTGCGCTCGCTGGAGTCTGCTAGTATGGCCACCGGCGATATACAGCCCTTCGTTGGGGACACCAACATTTTTATTTACCCTGGATATCGTTTTCAGAGTGTAGACGCCATTGTTACCAACTTTCATTTGCCTGAATCAACACTGCTGATGTTGGTGAGTGCCTTTGCAGGTAGGGAGGCTATAATGGCGGCATATTCAAAGGCCATAGAGGAGGGGTACCGCTTTTTTAGTTACGGTGACGCCATGTTTATAACGAGTGCACAGAAGGATCAGAGTTAACCATGAGCGGCCATTGTGACATGCATTTTGAGCAGTTAGGCAACGATGGTTCGGCCAGACGCGGACGTTTAGTTTTTCCGCGCGGCAAAGTAGAAACGCCTGCGTTTATGCCGGTTGGGACTTACGGTACTGTTAAGGGGATGTCGCCGCGGGACATACTCGCCACGGGTTCCGAGATCATTTTGGGTAACACCTTCCATCTGTGGTTGCGTCCGGGTACCGCGATCATCGAGCAGCATGGGGATCTGCATGATTTTATGGGTTGGGATGGACCTATTCTGACAGATTCAGGCGGGTTCCAGGTTTTCAGTCTGGGTGCTATGCGAAAAATTTCAGAGGCTGGCGTCGCATTCCAGTCACCGGTTGATGGCGCTAAGGTTTTCCTGGATCCCGAGACGTCGATGCAGATCCAGCGCAGTTTGGGCTCGGATATTGTCATGATCTTTGATGAGTGTACGCCCTATCCGGCGACTGAAACAGAGGCGCGTCAGTCGATGGAGCTGTCCCTGCGCTGGGCGCTGCGCAGCAAGTCTGCGCATGGAGATAGTTTGGCCTCGCTGTTTGGTATTGTGCAGGGCGGGATGTATCCGCAATTGCGTCGGGAATCTCTCGCCGGACTGGTCGATATCGGTTTTGACGGTTATGCCATCGGTGGGCTGTCGGTTGGAGAACCTAAAGACGAGATGCTCAGTGTGCTTGATACTCTGGGTCCTATTTTGCCGGTTGATAAGCCGCGTTATCTAATGGGTGTCGGAACACCTGTAGATCTGTTGGAGGGGGTGCGACGAGGAATTGATTTGTTCGACTGTGTAATGCCTACGCGTAACGCCCGTAACGGCAATCTGTTTACCTCGCACGGGTCGCTTAAATTGCGTAATGCCTGTCATAAGACAAGCACGTTGCCACTTGATGTGGAGTGCGATTGTTATACCTGTCAGAATTTTAGCCGTGCGTATCTGCATCACCTGGATAAGTGCAACGAGATTCTTGGTTCCCAGCTGAATACCGTTCATAATCTGCATTTTTATCAGCAGCACATGGCGGCGATTCGCACTGCGATTGACGACGGCGTTCTGGAGCAATTTTCCCAGGAATTTTATGTGCGGCAGGCACGGGGTGTGTAATGTATAAACTGTGCTTCTATGTGCCAGAATCTCATGTAGAGCAGGTTAAGACCGCTGTTTTTGCAGCTGGGGGAGGGCGGATCGGAACTTACGACAGATGCTGCTGGCAGGTGCTTGGTGAGGGAGAATTTCGGCCTTTGCAGGGTAGTAGCCCTTTTTTGGGCCAACAGGGCGAGCGTAAAAAAGTGGCGGAGTATCGAGTGGAATTGGTGTGTGAGGCTGAATGTATCCGAGCTGCAGTAGCAGCACTGCTGGATGCCCATCCTTATGAACAGCCCGCCTGGGATGTTGTTGTGTTGGCCACTGAGTTGCCACATTCATGATTCATTCTACTGAGCTGCTAGGGCGTATCGACGCGGGTCTACCGCTGTATAAAAAGGGCTGGAAGCGCCCGTTGGGAGAAGGTCAGTGGCCACAGGCTGCTGTGCTGGTGGCGCTTACTGAAGAAACTGAGCCTCGTGTGTTGCTGGGTCGCCGCGCGATGCATTTGCCACTGCACCCCGGAGAAATCGCCTTTGCCGGCGGTAAGCGCGAGGTGGAAGACCTCTCGCCTTGGGAGACTGCAACACGTGAGGCGATGGAGGAAGTTGGCCTGTCATTGGGAATGATTCAGCCGTTGGGAGAGTTAGAGCCGCTGATGACGCGTACTGGCTTCGAGGTCTTCCCCTGTGTAGCCAGTGTGCCTGCCGCCCCTGAATTAGTGGTTGATCCTGGCGAATTTGACAGCGTATTTTTTGTGCCACTTGCTGTTTTTGGCGATCCCGCTATATTTCGCCTGAAAACGATGTCCTATGGCAGCGAGTCTTGCCTTGTGCCGCATTATCAAGTGGGCAAGGACAATGTTTGGGGTGTCACCGCGGCTATACTGGCGCTGCTGGCCAATGTCGCCTACGATGCGGGTTTTGATTTGCAGCGCGATTGGAAACAACAACCATGAAATACAGTCTGGGTGATAAACGAGTGACGCTGGTGGGTGAAGGACATTTTATTGCGCCAAATGCAGTGGTTATCGGTGATGTCATTTTGCATGAGAACGCCAGTGTATGGTTCAGTTGCGTGCTGCGCGGTGATGCTGATCGTATTGAAGTGGGGGCGGGTAGTAATATCCAAGACGGTACGGTGATGCACGCGGATCCAGGCTTCCCGCTGACAGTGGGGAAGAACGTAACGGTGGGTCACAATGCGATGTTGCATGGCTGCACCATTGGAGATGGCTCACTGGTGGGGATTAATGCTGTCGTTCTTAACGGGGCGAAGGTAGGAAAAGGCTGTCTGATAGGCGCCAATGCATTGGTGACGGAGGGTATGGAAATTCCCGACGGTTCTCTTGTGTTAGGATCGCCCGCTAAAATAAAGTCCCAATTATCTCAGGAGCAGCAACTGGGCTTGATCTACAGTGCAGATCATTACATTCGCAACGGTCAACTTTATAGTGCGAATCTCAAGGAGCAGGAATGAGCATTGATGATTCGAAATCACCTTGCATTTCGATATGTGCTTTGGACGAGAATGACATCTGTATGGGGTGTTACCGCTCTGCGGAGGAAATCACCGACTGGTTCATGTCCACCAATGAGCAAAAACAGGAAGTATTGCGTCTTGCACGTGAGCGCTGTCAGGCAAGCACCACTATCCGACTTATGTAAATGTATGTGTTCGTGGAGTCTTGGGTGATTTGCAGTGCACCGTCGCGGGCAGAATTCCGGTGAATCAGACGAGAGGTTGAGCCCTCACCAACCGCACAACATTCCCTTCAAGTTCGAGAATTTCCAGACGGTAGTCGCCTATGGTCAGCCCCGCAGGGGCAGCGGGGAACGACTCCAGATATTCCAGTATCAGGCCGCTTAGCGTTTTCGGGCCATCTTTGGGCAGAGACCATCCAAGCGTTTTGTTGATGTCGCGAATATTCTCTGTGCCATCGATGATGTAACTGCCATCGCGTTCCAACAGAATACTCTCTGTTGTTTCAGCCATATTGGAAGTAAAGTCTCCGACGATTTCCTCTAAAATGTCTCCCAGTGCGACCACGCCTCGCACTTCGCCATATTCGTCAACAACGACGGCCAGCGGTTTTTTCATTTCTTGAAAATTTATGAGCTGAGTATGTAGGGGCGTGCTCTCTGGGACAAAATAAGGTTTTTCCATCTCTCGTTCCAGTGCGACCCGGTCCAGTGTCAGCCCGTTCACTACGCGACTGATGCTGCGCATGTGCAACACGCCAATGATATTGTTGATGTCATCGCGCCAGACCGGCAATCGTGTGTGCGCGGTCGATTGGATCTTAAGCAGTATCTCTTGGTCAGTGTTGTCGAGATTAATGCCGTACACTTCATTGCGAGGCACCATAATGTCATCGACCGAAACCTGCACCAGATCCATGATGTTGATCAATAATTCTCTGTGCCTTGCAGGAATTAACTTCCCGGCGTCGGTGACGATGGTTCGCAACTCATCAGCGGAGACGTGTTCATAGGCCTCTTTCTTTGGATCAAAGCCGAGCAGTCGCGACAACCTATTGGTCACTGCGTTAACCATTGCAACGACAGGGCTCATGAGTGTCATTAGTGGGAGCAAAATCACGCTTGCGGGGAATGCCACCCTTTCTGGGTGTAGAGCCGCAATCGTTTTTGGCGTAACTTCAGCAAAAACAAGAATGACCACTGTCAGTGCGGCTGTGGCGATGTAGACGCCGGCATCTCCCCACAGTCGAATGGAGATGACTGTTGCGACGGCTGAGGCGAAAATATTGACCATGTTGTTGCCGATCAGGATCAAGCCAATCAGACGGTCTGGACGATCCAGTAATTTTCCGGCACGAATAGCGCCTCGGATCTTGTTTTTCTGCAGGTGCCTCAATTTATGACGATTGAGCGTCATCATCGCGGTTTCTGCACTAGAGAAGAAGGCCGAGAGAATGACGAGTACAGCAAGAAGTGAAAACAATAAACCCAGCGGTGCTTCGTTCAAAGCCGGTTTGAACCTCGTAGGAAAGAACGACCGTTATCTTGAAGAAAAACCAGCGGCGGAGCAAGCCCCATTGTCTTTTTTAGCAATGGATCAGACACGGTGCAAGATCACTTCCAGGACCAACTTGGAGCCGAAAAAAGCCAGCACCAACAGCCCAAAGCCAACAAGCGTAAAGCGCACAGCAGTATTGCTGCGCCATCCCAGCTGATAATGTCCCCACAACAATGTGGAAAATAGCAACCAGGCGGCGATGGTCAGAGTAGTCTTGTGCACTAAACTTTGGGCGAAAATATTGTCAATAAATACAACGCCTGAAGCGATAGCGATCGTCAGCAGAGCCACACCAATCCACAGAAGTTCAAATAACATAGCTTCCATCAGTTGTAGTGGCGGCAACACTTGGATAATTCCACGGGTGTGTCGATTCTTCAGTTGATGGTCCTGTAGGGCAAGTACTGTGGCCTGGATGGCCGCTAGTGTGAGTATCGCGTAGGCCAAGATCGAACTGCTAATGTGTAATATCATCCCGCCACTAAGATGGCTCAGAAGCGGCGTCGTGTCGGGTGCAAAAGTGGCTACCAGTACCGTTAGGGCCGACAGCGGGAATAGCACGATCAGTAAGTTCTGTAATGGCCTACGAGTCAAAGATGTGACGCAGGCCAGATTGATCACCAGAGAAATAAGCGCGGCAACTTTGAAGAATCCTAAGTCGACCCCCTCGCCGGGGAACACAATTTTCCAGACGATAAGCGCATGCGACGCGAGCGCAAACAGACCGAGTGCGAAGACACCGCGACCGAGTTGCTTGTGCTGTTGTGACAGGTGCAGCAATTGCAGGCCGGTGGCGGCCAGATACAGCAGTGCGCAGAGCGGGGCGAGTAATGAAATTGACATCGGTTTGGGGCTTGGGCCGGAGTAAAGTATACTGCGTCCTTTGTACCGACTTGTCACAGTAGAATCAATAACAATTGCCGCCTCGGTTTTTAATGACCCCGGAGATATAGATGTTTGAGAGTTTGAGTGATCGATTGTCCCACAGCCTGCGCACTGTTTCGGGGAAGGCGCGACTGAATGAGGAGAATATCCAAGACACGATGCGTGAAGTGCGTATGGCCCTGTTAGAGGCCGATGTTGCGATGCCAGTGGTCAAGGGCTTTGTAGACGCTGTCAAGGAGCGCGCGCTGGGTGAAGACGTGATGCAGAGCCTCAGCCCCGGCCAGGCATTTCTCAAGATTGTGCAGTCCGAACTCGAGGCCACGATGGGTTCAGCCAATGAAGGGCTGAATCTGGCTACCACGCCCCCAGCGGTCATTATGATGGCAGGCCTTCAGGGCGCGGGTAAAACCACGACAGTCGCCAAGCTGGCAAGGTTGCTCAAGGAGCGGGACAAGAAGAAGGTCACTGTTGTCAGTGCTGACGTATACAGGCCCGCTGCGATCAGGCAGTTGGAAGTGCTGGCCGAAGAAGTTGGCGTGGATTTTTTCCCCAGCGACATTGGGCAAAAGCCAGTGGCGATTGTGCAGGCGGCTTTGGCGCATGCCAGAATTAAATTCAGTGATGTGCTGATCGTCGATACCGCGGGCCGGTTAGCGGTTGACGCGGACATGATGGCTGAGATCGGTGAGTTGCATGCGGCGGTAAAGCCGGTGGAGACCCTGTTTGTGGTGGACGCCATGACAGGCCAGGATGCGGCCATTACAGCAAAGGCGTTCGGTGAGGCGCTGCCGCTGACCGGCGTGATACTGACCAAGGTCGATGCGGATACGCGCGGTGGCGCGGCCCTGTCAGTCAGATCGATTACCGGTAAGCCAATCAAGTTCCTCGGTGTGGGGGAGAAGACCACTGCGCTGGACCCCTTTCATCCGGACCGGTTGGCTTCGCGCATCCTTGGGATGGGCGACGTACTCTCCCTGATTGAGGAAGTAGAGAGTAAAGTTGATAAAAAGAAAGCCGACAAGCTGGCGCGCAAGATCAAAAAGGGTAAGAAATTCGACCTTGAAGACTTCCGTGAGCAGTTGCAGCAAATGAATAATATGGGCGGGATAACCGGCATGCTCGATAAATTGCCGGGTATGGGCAAGATGGCCCAGGTGGCGCAGCAGAATGTCGATACGAAAATGTTTACACGAATGGAGGTTATGATCGACTCTATGACCCCCAAGGAGCGCCGTAACCCTGAGCTGATTCAGGGTAGCCGCAAGCGGCGTATCACCCAAGGTTCTGGCACTCAGGTCCAGGATCTCAATCGTCTCCTGAAGCAGCATAAGCAAATGCAGAAGATGATGAAGAAGCTGAAGGGCGGGGGCATGGAAAAGATGATGCGTGGTCTGGGCGGAATGATGCCCCCCGGAGGTGCGGGCGGCCCTGGCGGAAGTTTCCCCACGCGCTGAGCGATCCGTGCAGGGTTAGATTAAAAATAACGTGTTCTGGGGTTTAATACTCGACGTATTTTCCGTATGATACGCCACCTTTCCGGCTTGCCAGCTGGTTTTTGTTGTGGGTGTTACTGCAATATCGCAGCGTGTCCCCGCTTATTTTTAGGAAATTACGTAAAATGGTAACAATTCGTCTTGCTAGAGGTGGCGCCAAGAAGCGCCCTTTTTACCACCTTACCGTGACTGATAGCCGTTGCTCGCGTAACGGACGCTTTATAGAGCGTGTCGGTTTTTTTAATCCGACCGCACGCGGTCAGGAGGAGCGTTTGCGCGTCGATACTGACCGCGTTGAGTACTGGCGAGGCCAGGGCGCGCAGGTTTCAGACCGTGTGGCCAAGTTGCTCAAGGATATCGCTGTCGCGGCCTGATAGGTCAGTCTGGCTGAACACGGACTAGTTTAATGAAAGAGTCCGCTGTTAAAGAGATGTTGGTGGTCGGTAAAGTGACTGGCTGCTATGGCCTTAAAGGTTGGGTAAAAATCCATTCGTATACGGAACCGCTGGAAAATTTCCAAGGCTTTGGCGCTTGGCAGGTGATGCGCCGGGGAATCTTTGAGCCGATTGAGTTTGATACGCTTAAGCGCCACGGCAGGGGCCTCGTTGCCCACATCGCAGGTGTGGATGATCGGACCCTCGCGGAATCCTACAAAGGATTGGAGGTTTCGGTACCGGTAAGCGCTTTACCTGTCTTGCCGCAAGGAGAGTACTACTGGCGTGATCTGCAGGGCTTGCGGGTCCAGTGTCAGGACGGCGATGACACGGTGTTGGTGGGTTTAGTGGACCATCTGATTGAAACGGGCGCCAACGATGTGCTGGTCGTCAAAGCCTGTGAAGGCAGTATAGATATGCGGGAACGCCTGATTCCCTATTTGCCCGGCAATACAGTGATTCGGGTAGATCTTGATGAGGCGGTGATTGAGGTTGATTGGTTCCTCGACGACGACTGAGGGGCCAACTGAGCGCCCTGGGCGGGACACAATGCGGATTGCACTGGTGAGTCTGTTTCCAGAAATGTTTGCCGCGGTAGGCGACTATGGAGTTGTCGGAAGGGCGGTCAGGCAGGGTCAGGTTAACCTGAGCGTCTGTAATCCTCGTGATTATACGGTGGACGCCCATCGAACGGTGGATGATAGGCCTTACGGCGGCGGCCCGGGAATGTTAATGAAAATTGATCCCTTGCAGCAGGCGATTGCCGCAGCAAGGATGACGGCAGGATCGAATACGCGGGTGGTCTATCTCTCGCCCCAGGGACAGGCATTCGATCATGGCAAAGCCATGGAGCTGGCTGGCCTGGAAGGACTGATTCTGGTTGCAGGGCGCTACGAAGGGGTTGACGAGCGCTTGATAGAGGCCGAGGTGGATGAAGAGCTGTCCATTGGAGATTATGTATTGAGTGGTGGCGAATTGGCCGCCATGGTGGTCATCGATGCGGTGACGCGGCAACTGCCTGGTGTATTGAGGCATGAGGCGTCTGCGCTTGAGGACTCTTTTGTAGACGGGCTGTTGGACTGTCCGCATTACACTCGGCCCGAAACCTATCAGGGAAGGAGTGTGCCGGACGTGTTGTTAAGCGGTAATCATGAAGAGATTCGCCGCTGGCGCTTGAAGCAAGCATTGGGAAGGACCTATGAGCGTCGCCCGGAGCTGTTGCAGGGTAGGCTTATGAGAGTCGAAGAAGAGACATTGTTGGCGGAATATATCCGCGAACGGACATTATCAACAGAGCACTAGCTGTGAAGCTGCAGAGTTATTTAACAGGAGTACCACATGAGCACTAACAAGATCATATCCGAGCTTGATGCAGAGCAGATGGGCAAGGAGCTTCCAGAGTTCAGCCCCGGTGATACCGTGGTTGTTCAGGTGAAAGTCATCGAGGGTACCCGTGAGCGTTTGCAGGGTTTTGAAGGCGTTTGTATCGCCAAACGCAACCGCGGGCTGAACTCTGCGTTTACCGTGCGCAAGATCTCTCACGGTGTGGGCGTAGAGCGTACGTTTCAGACGTACAGTCCAATGGTGCAGAGTATTGCTGTCAAACGTCGAGGAGACGTGCGTCAGGCAAAATTGTATTACTTGCGAGAGTTGAGCGGTCGCGCTGCGCGCATTAAGGAAAAGCTGTAGCACGTTACCACGGTTAGTGTGGGTGCTGAAGGCGGCCTAAGGGCCGCTTTTTTGTGTTTGATGCAATGAGTCTGCCGGATGGTGAGAGAAGCGGGTTCGGTGGTAAGCTCAATGCAACCATTGTGATAGGGTAAATACATGCCTTTGGACCCCCTGATACACCCGGATATCGAACGTTATATCGACGCCATGTGGATGGAAAAGGGCCTAAGTAACAATACTTTATCCTCCTATCGTCGTGATCTCAGGCAGTTTAATGAGTGGCTGCTGAAGAGGGACGGTAGCACGATTACTCAGGCGACACGGTCAACCCTTCAGGCTTACTTGGGAGCCCGCCTACAGCAGGGCCAGTCACCCCGCTCCAGTGCCCGATTCTTATCCTGTGTGCGGGGTTTCTATCACTATCTGTTGCGCGAAGGGAGTCTTAGCCTCGATCCCACGCTGGATGTGGACAGCCCTCGTTTGGGGCGGCCTCTGCCAAAGGCGTTGTCCGAAGCGGAAGTGGATCGGCTGTTACAGGCTCCAGATTTGGATGTCGTGCTCGAATTGCGTGATCGCACCATGCTGGAATTGTTGTACGCCTGCGGTTTGCGGGTGAGTGAACTGACGAGTTTGCAAATGGTGCAACTGAGTATGAATCAGGGTGTTGTGCGGGTATTCGGTAAGGGCAGTAAAGAAAGGCTGGTGCCGGTCGGTGAAGAGGCCCTGCGTTGGTTGCAGCGTTATCTGGCCGGTCCACGGGCAGAGTTACTGAAGGATATTCCATGCGAGGCATTGTTTCCCAGTCGCCGAGGGACACAAATGACTCGCCAGACCTTCTGGTATCGTATTAAAATCTATGCAGAGCGAGCAGGCATCAAGAAACACTTGTCACCTCATACTCTGCGCCATGCATTTGCCACGCATTTGCTGAATCATGGCGCTGACCTTAGAGTAGTGCAAATGCTGCTGGGGCACAGCGATCTCTCCACAACACAGATTTATACTCATGTCGCACAGCAGCGCATGCAGGAGTTACACGAGCAACATCATCCTCGCGGTTGAGGAACTAATGGGGCGAACCCTGCTCCAATGAACGTGGTTTTTAAACAATGATTGTGGGGAAGAAGCCCACGCAGAAAAGGAACAGAGAATGACTTACCGAACTTTGAAGTTGGCATTGATGGCGATACTGATGACGGTTGCACCGCTTGGATTGGCCGCAGAGCCGTTGGACAAGGCCGAGCTGGATGCGTTGCGCACTGCACTGAATGTGGGGGGAGTCGAGGTGATCAGTGCTCAAATGAGCGAAATGCCGGGTGTGGTCGAGGTGCAATTGAAAGAAGGTCCGCTAGTATACTCTACCTTAAAGGGTGATTTTTTCATTGTGGGTGATCTCTACTCTGTCGGCCCGGCAGGCTATGTTAATTTGGCTGAGCAACGTCGCGATCAGGAGCGAGTGGAAATACTGGCAAAAGTAGATCGGGATGACATGATCATTTTTTCTCCGGAAGGCGAGACCCGCGCTTATATCTACGTGTTTACCGATGTCACCTGTTTCTATTGTCAGAAGCTGCACCAGGAGGTACCTGAACTCAACAAGAATGGCATCGAAGTGCGCTACTTGGCGTATCCGCGAGCGGGTGCAGGCTCGCCTGGATTCAATCAGCTTGTCAGTGCCTGGTGTGCCGATAATCCGCAGGAAACATTGACCCAGTTAAAGAGCAAACAGTCAGTGCCTGAGAACATCTGTAAGGACAACCCGGTCGCTGCACAATTTAAGCTTGGTCAGGAGATGGGGGTGAACGGTACGCCAGCCATCATTACCGAGACGGGAGAAATGATTCCCGGTTATAGGCCGGCTGATCAATTGATTACTATCCTGGGATTGAACTCAGAATCTGGTCAATAATGCCCGACTGGGCCTTGCCGCGTTGACAGTAGGAGGCTGACTCAGTACTGTTTGCTTCGTTTTTTTAATTATGGCGCTACTGCTGGAGCGCCCAGCAGAGTCAAATAATTGTGGATGACCAATTTCGGCGTATCGAACGCCTGCCGCCATACGTCTTTAATATTATCGGTGACCTCAAACAGCAGGCTCGCGCCGCTGGGCAAGACATTATCGACTTCGGTATGGGCAATCCTGATCAGCCCACGCCCGAGCATATTGTGGATAAACTGGTGGAAACAGCCCGTCGTGGCGACACTCATGGCTATTCGCAGTCCAAGGGCATACCGCGCCTGCGTAAGGCCATCTGCGACTGGTATCAGCGGCGCTTTGATGTCTTACTGGATCCTACTACTGAAGCAATAGTGACGCTCGGATCGAAGGAAGGCCTGGCCCATCTGGCATTGGCCACGACCGGCCCTGGTGATGCCATATTGGTGCCGAATCCGTCTTACCCCATTCATCCCTATGGCTTTGTGATTTCTGGTGCAGATATCCGTCATGTTCCTATGGGTGAGAATGAGGAAGAGTTTTTTGCGGAGCTGGAAAAGGCGATATTCACTAGCTGGCCGCGCCCCAAGATGTTGGTGCTGAACTTCCCTTCCAATCCTACTGCACAGTGTGTGGAATTAGAATTCTATGAAAGGGTGATCAAAATTGCGCGGGAGCATTCGATCTGGGTGGTCCAGGATTTGGCGTATGCCGATTTGTGTTATGACGGTTATGTGGCTCCTTCGATTCTGCAAGTGGAAGGCGCGCGGGATATCGCCGTTGAGTTCTTTAGTATGTCCAAAAGCTACAACATGCCGGGTTGGCGCGTCGGTTTTTGCGTTGGAAACAAAGTACTGATTAGTGCTCTGGCGCGGATGAAGTCCTATCTTGATTACGGTATGTTCACGCCCATTCAAGTTGCGGCCATTGCTGCATTAGAGGGTGATCAAAGTTGTGTGGCGCAAATTGTCGCGATGTATCAGTCCCGCCGGGATGTGTTGTGCAGCGGCCTCAACGC
>TARA_B110000503_G_scaffold57177_1_pt1 | contig 13387 bp, 29 predicted proteins | sample TARA_B110000503 | Tara Oceans TARA_B110000503 (sample SAMEA4397472) | marine metagenome | biome: Polar Biome; feature: [SRF] surface water layer (ENVO:00010504); material: water (ENVO:00002006), including particulate matter (ENVO:01000060) such as... | depth 5 m | reverse complement strand
TTGGTGTCAAGCATTGTTGATGTGTTGGCCAACGGTTGTAGTTTACCTGGAGGAGTTGCACCGTTGATGGTTGTTATTGGGTACGTCCATTGTGGTGTGCTGGTACAGGCACTTGACAACATCAACACACTAGCTAGTAATATTAATTTTTTCATACAGTTATTTAAACAATAATCAAGTGTTTGAAATATTCATAATGATTTTCCAAAGTCCAAGTTTCTGTATCAATTGCTGTGCCGTCGTGTGTTTCAAACTTGGCATCAAACACTTGCGTATACCTGCGGAACGGGCGCCACATGTCAGGTGTGGTGCTGCCCCACCCTGCTTCCCTCAGCTGGGCGTGTTTGACACGACTCAGCCGTACTGTGGGAACGTTGAGTGCTTGTTCTACAGTGATTGATTGTGCCAACAGCAGGTCTCGAATACGTGCAGCAGGAATAAGGTGCTCAAAATCAGTTTCAGCATCTGCACCCACTTCGTGATAGTGAGCACCCATTCCGTCTCGTTGTTCGATGCAGTATTCGTGATACCTGCGCAATGCGCGATCAATATCGTTCCGAATCTCACGCAACAGTTGTTGATCATTTTTTACACTACGGTATTCTTCCAAAAATCTTGTGATGTTGCAATTACAACGGGTTGCCACAGTTCGGTAAGTGTCCGGTGTACGTTTTGTTTTACCGTACACCGGAGCAATAAATTGATTTAGAGATTCTTGTAACATGTTATTTTGCCAACTCACACAGTTCATCAAAAGAGTCAACTTGGTAGTGCCACCACTGACTTGGCCTGGGTTCTCCATCTTTTCCAAACGAGATATTGATGCAATTTCCACGTAGATGCCTAAATGCACGATATGGAATATGAAGATAGTACTGTTTGTTATTAAGCACAGGATTAGTGATCACGCACAGTATAGGGGCAGTGGTGTTGATACCGATATACGCTAGATAACGGTCTAAACTTGCAGGTTTTGTTACAGTAGAATATTTGACCTGTACCCCCGACACTAAATCAATGTTGGATGTATTTTTACCGCACATTGCAACACCTGATTTTTTACTAATTGCCTGCTCGGCTAATTCACCTACATTTATCAAATTCTTAGAAAGCAAGAGATTGATAGCATTCTCTAGAGACATTGTTGTGAAAAGCTCGTTGCCAAAAAGTGTTTGGGTTAATGCATTGCTCATTTTAGTTTTCCTCAGGAAACAAACCCGGAGCAACGTTGCCTTCTTCAATGCCCATCTTGCTGCCTGCGCCGTGGTATGGCAAGTTTAAACTGCCACCGTTGCGAATGTAAATTTCACGGATAAAGTTGCTCATTGCGCTGGGAGCACTCCAAGTGGCACCGGGATTGACATGTGCCCACTGATCCTTGGCTTTGTTGTGAACAATGTGAGAGGACTTAAAAGTCTTGCTACATTCGTACAGCACTTCTTTCATCCAACCTTTGGGCAAACTGTTGACTTCGGCACTGGCCAATCTGTGCAGTTCTAACAGGCCAATGTAAACACCTTGATCAATTTCTTCTTGCTTGGAAAAAACATCTTGCATTGCTGCCAGTATGTCAAACAACACTCGACCTTTTTGGTCCGCTTCGATGCCTTTTTGTGCATACTTAAAGTGACTCATGAAGTATTTGTGGTCGCCGCACAAGGCAGCGCTTCCGCGGCTTCCTTTGTCCTGCAAGTCAATGCCCACTGTATCAAACTGATTTTGCATGATTCTAGCACGAACCACTTTGGTATCTCGGCTACCATTTTTGTAACGCACCAAAGCATTGCGGTGCAGGTCCCCGGGAGTAAGTCGTTTGACGCCGGTGTCATTCAACAGTTCAAACGCATAGCTGGCAAAGTTGACATCGTCGTCGATAACTATTGCACACGGAATTTGTGTAAATCCCAACAGTCCTGCGGCCACAGTGCGATGTTGTGCATCGTAAAGATAAATGTTGCTGTTTGCTTTGGTAGTACGGCAAGCGGATCCGGAACTGCAAACTCGTGGATCCCAGTTCTTCATGATGTTGATGATGTGCTTGTACAACACATCTCGTTGAACTTCGTAGTCGATCCACAAGTCTTCAATAGCCACCATTGTGCTGACTGGGAACTTGAAAGGTTGAGCTTGAGCTCTGATGCGCCAAGCATCAAGTTGCGCTTGTGTGACGCCGTAGTGTGCTTTGAGTTGTGTTTCGACTTCAGCAATAACGTCGACTAATTTTCGTGTGAGGCGTTTTTGTGCCATTTTGTTTTCCTTCTTTACCCGACACAATGCGGGATTGGTTACTAAAAATATAGTGTACCGGGTACACTGTCAATTGTCAACTGGTTATTTCACCATATTGATAATTTTTTTGGCTTGATCAACATTCTTAACTTGATCACTGAGTTCATAATACAGCATCAGTTTCAACAAGTCAGCTTCTTGCTGATCCCATGTATCCAGTGTTTCGTACCAGTCCAAGTAATCATCGGTTGAATCCAACGACCACATGATGTCCAACATTTCTTTTTGCTCAGGTGACACACCTTCAATGTAAATCATATCACGCATTTTCTAACTCCAAAGATAAATCAGACGCTTTGACAATCCTGCCATCACGCATCACATAAGTGCAGACATAGTTATCACGTTGGCTACCCATCATCATAGCCCACGTTTCGATCTTGCGGGATATTTCACTACGCATGTAACCATACTCACCGTTTTCAGTAACACGGGTGGCAGTCCAACAATTGCCCCAGCGGCTGTGTTTCCACTCCAACCAAATTGGACTTTCCCAGTCTTCACACAATGTAGTACTGTCTGGCTGTATGTGATGTCCAACAATGTATTCTTCATACATTGAGTTACGGGTTTCAATCATTGAAGTAAGAGTAGGCATGCCCAGCTCAACAATCTTGTCAGCATCCTCACGGTCCGAAGCCGCAATAATGTAAGTAGAGCCGCCCTTGAACTTCCAGTATGGCTCAGCTTCGCTGCCATAGTTTTCTTTGTACTGGGTGTTGATTACTATTTTCATCGTTAACTCCTGTTTTGCTTTGCTATGTGTATATTATAGCAGTTTGGGAATTATGGGTCAACCGTTTTATTCTTGTTCCAACACCAGTTCGACTTCGTACCCGCCCTGCTTCAGTAGTTTTTCTGTTTTGACCAAATGAGTCAGTGCTTGGGCCCAGGACATATTTTGATGTGCCATCAATGATGATGATGATTGTATTACAAAATCACCGTTGCTCTTGGTAGCAGTCAGTTGTGCAAACATTTTTAACCCTTTTTTACTGTTCATGTGTATATTATAGCAAAATGGGTATTTTGTGTCAAGCCCAAGGACGTTGGCTACGTAAAAAAGCAATCTGTTGTGTTATTACAACAACACGTTCGTGAATACTTGCTGGGGTGCTGACAGGCAACAGCACTCGCCAGTGGTTGATTGGGTTTTTTGGCCTTGCTGTAGGCAATATTTTATCACGCATTTACTACTTACGTATGACCATATAAAAGTAATACACAAGTATTACGAACATTTCATAACAAATGCAAGGCAATCAGCTTCGCTGTCAAAGTAAAAAATGTACTGCCCTGCGGCAGTGTCAGAACTGGTCTGGATCAACTGCCAGCGCCATTCGTCTGACATTTCTGCCTTGGCCCAGGCGATTATCGAATCGATAGAACCAAAAGGTTTGCTTATGTTGATTGCATGATTGAAACTTTCAGCAGTTCTTATTTCGAAACTAAAAGATGCAGGGTTCTTGACGAGAGTGGTTGGCATGTACCGCAGCCTCCAATGTGTTGCCGGGTATATTCCAATGTTTGTAACTGGCAGCTATGTCGTCGACATAAACATAACCCGGGGTACCAGAACTGTTTTCTGGTGTCATTTCATAAAAGAAAAATTCCACACCGTCTTGGATCCAAGTTTGTTTGGTGTAGTAAGTTGGATACCCTTCAAAGCAATCCAAGTTGTATTCGCAATCATCTGTGACGGTCCATAGTACGCCAGGAACCACTGCGCCTGCCTTGGGAAGAATTGTTGCATGATTGTAAAACTTCAATTCCCAGTCACGCAGGTCAACTTGTTTAACAGGTGTTGCACCGGGGCAACGATGTTGCATACTTTTGGGATGCATGTTGGCACCATAAGCAAAGTATAGTTTGGTTTTCATATTACAGATTCGCTGAATTTTAAACGGAACAACAAAGCATCTCTTTCATCGGCAAATGAAAAAGTCATGTCGTCAAATGTAGACTCGCTGAGCCAGCGGCTGGTGTCAGGGCCAAACAAATCAAGTGCGGACACAATCACTTGATCCCACTTGGAAAAATCGGCAATTGTTATTTTAACTTTGTGAGAGAAATCAACTCGCATATTTCTTTAGTGTTTTGTTGAACTTTGTCATGTCGGCACATGTGTATTTTTGATACGAGTCTTTGAGTATGTCCGGCATGGGAATTGTGTTTACAGGAACATTGTACAGATTGGCCACATCCATAAAACTTTGCGGACTTCCGGTTCCAACGTTCCATATACCAGATTCTGGAACATCCATGAACCCAACATGTGCTTCGATTATCTTGCTCACATGCACAAAGTCACGCTGGTACTGATCGCTGTTTTCAAACACGTTGATTTGTTTGTTTGTTTTGGCTTGCTTTTTGAATTGGTTATGCGGGCTTGCTTGATTGCCTTTGTGGTTTTCACCATCTGGTCCAAACACATTAAAATAACGAAAGCCTTGTGCCACTGAAGATTTTGGGGGAAACTTTTCAACAAATCGTTCAAACATGTATTTGCTCCAGGCATACGGAGTTCGTGGATCAACCGGACTTGTTTCTTTAAATTCACTTACTAGTCCATACACACTGGCAGAACTGGCGTATTGAAAGTTTATTTGTTGAAAGCGACATTCACGATACAGATCAACGCTGAAATCATAATTTTGACGCATTATTTTGTCAACGTTGCGTTCAGTTGTGCTGCTGATAGCACCCACATGCACAACCCAATCGTGCCCGGCCACTGTGGGTTTTGACACTTCGTCCCACTCGTAAGTGGTCACTGTGTGATCAGCTTGCTCAAATGCAGTCAGCATGTGACTGCCAATAAAGCCTTTATGTCCGGTTAGTAAGATTTTCAAAATATGTGTCCACGTTTATTGCTTTGTCGTCGATCCAAATGTCGTAAGCAGGTTTACCTAATTTTAAACTGGTGTGCTTTACATTCCATGCTGCCAGTTGTTGTGTAGTGACCACTGTCCAATCAATACCACTGTTGCCGCCACGGGCAGTCCAGTAATGTATTTCGTGTCCTTGGTCAAACAACATGTTGAAGTATTCTATTCGATACAATATAGGAACAGCATTGGGATAATCACTGTTGCTTGAATTGCAAATGGTACCGTCGATGTCAACTATGTATTTCATTTTTGACTGTCGCCTTTGCCCACACGATAGTTGTCTTCAACCGAGTCCGGAGTACTCACTTCTATCAGTGTTCCTTCTGCAATGCAAATCACCTGATGCGGCAGCAGTGGCGGATTATGCCAGGTATCCCCGGGATTCAAAATATATTCTGTTTGACTTGCGTTGGCAGTGTTGATAACAACAACTTTGAACTGTCCGTCAATCACATACCATGTTTCATCTTTTTCAGCATGGAAGTGCATACTGAATCTAGCATCCTTGTTGAACTTCAACAGTTTGCCGCAGTACTTGTCGTTGGTTGCAAAAATAAACTCGTGCCCCCAACCCTTTTCTACAAAACCTTCTAGTCTTGACATTGAATTTCCTCTAATGTTGGCGCATACACACCCATGTGTTGAACAGTCACTGCGGCTGCTCGATTAGCAAACGCAATGCTGTTGGTCATGTTGCGTGTATTTAAAAACTCTGTGACCAATGCAGATAAAAATGTATCGCCTGCTCCGCAAACATCGGCCACTTCAACGCTGGGCGATTTACAAGTTTGTTCCTTGTATCGTGCGCCATCTTTGCCACTGGTCACAATCAAATCGCTACATTCTGATTTCAACAGACTGTATTCCAGCAAGTTGATCTTTACAACAGCACCTTCCAATCGTACCAAGTCAGTTTTCTTTGTGTCAACAAAAACTGTGCCTGTAAACTGTTTGATCAACCATTCAATCAATTCGTAACTCACAACACCTTTGTTATAGTCAGACACCACAACTGCATCGTACTCATTGATATGATCAATGCATCCCACCGGCAGTGACAATGCTGCAACATCTGTGTCAATACGAACAATGTGCTGTTTGCTACGACTGTCAATCAATCTGGTCTTGGTACTGCACAGTTCATCGGTAAAAAACTTTACATTGCAACCAAGTGCTTCAAGGTTGGCCTTGACGTTGCCGGCCATTCCGGGCTTGGTTTCTTGGTGGCTAAATTTAAACACAGGTACCGGTGCTTCGGGACTGATACGATCTATAGTCCCGTACTGGTAGCAGTCGATGCAATTGTCACCTACCAGTAATATGTTGAATTTTTTCTGTTGTTGAGTAGCCATCAATCCTGCTGAACCATTCTGTTTGTTTACAGTGCTCTTGCCCTGTGTATCCTTTGTTTTGCCAGTCACTGCCTTTGACCATAATGTCGGCATTGTATTCTTGGAGTATGTTGGTTAGTTCTTCACTGGTATCAAAAATCTTAACTTCGTCTACAGCCCGCAAACTTTCCAACAACTCTTTGCGCTCTTGTTGTGTATTTACTGGCCTGTCGGCGCCTTTGATTTCTTTTACTCGTTGATCTGAGTCTATGCACACCAGTACATAACCGCCCAGTGCTTTGGCATGATTTAACATGCGCAAATGCCCAACATGCACAATATCAAATGTTCCGTTTAGTACAATTTTCATTTGATATAATATTTTTTTATATGTTTGTCTGCTCTGTCCGAATCAAAGCAGTAGTACAATATATAGTCAGTGATGTCGAAACAGTCACAAAAGTCTTGGCCATAACGGTTGCCAGTTTTTAGTGCATTGAATGTATATTGCTTGCACCATTGCTGATAATCTTTGTAATCCACACTGGATAGGCTACTGCTGGTATCGATCAATTGTGAAAATACACTATGACCAGCAGTGCTAATCATCCTGTATCATAGACTTTTGTTCACGCTGGTCTTCACGACCTTGATTGTATGCGGCCTCTAGCCATTTTACAACAACTTTCCATTGTTTGGGCTCCATGATTGCATGTAGCCGTTCTGAACGAAGACCAAACAGTTCTTGTTCGTTAAACCAGTCGTCGAATGTTTTCATTGTTCTGTTAACTAAGAATGTTGGTTCTGTTATTTCTTGATACGAGCGCCGCGGTCACGACTTTGTTCGTCAAGTGCACGAACAAAACTGCGAATAAATTCACCACGAGCATGTTTATCTAAAACTTGTGTGGCAGCAATTTTCATTAGCTTGGTGACCTTAACGGTCTTGGGGTCATATCCTCTGCATGTCATAATGTTTCCTTTAAAAATTATATTATACACTAGTTCTACTTGTTGGTCGACCAGCAATTCCAGTCTTTGTGTCCGATGCTGCCTATTCAACCATTGCTATAAGAATATGTACTACCCATATTGCAACCAATACTTCAATTATCATTTTTGTTCTCCCCAGCAATGCCCGTTGCCAACAATATTCACTTCTTTGTATTGTGTATCAATGTGGTCCAGTGCTGCATTGCATTGTGCTTGAGTAGCAAAATAATCCATAATAACAGGCTGGTTAAAATGCACGTTGCCCGGCACCAAAAACGAATATACCAAAATCCACGATGTCATTTATCAATCTTTCACAGTATCACTACAATACCTGTAACAATAGCCAGGTACCATACAACCATAATTGCTATCAATATCATTGAACATTTAAGAACAAAATCAGCCATCTATATCAATCCCACTCCATTGCACAAATTCTTCGCCAAAGTCCTGATCAGTTCGCGCATAATGCATTATGGCATCTTGTGTATCTTGTGTCAAGTTGTAAAACTCATCAGTGAAACAATCCTGTTGCTCCTGGCTGGCCAAGTCTCTTTGATCTTCGGCTTCCTCGGGCTTGCCTTCTTCTTCTAATTCGTCGGCCAATTCCCATGCCAAGGAAGCATCACGATGGGCTGCATCATTTAGCTCGCTAATAATTTGATATGCTTTGTCTTGTGTGATCATGATTATTTGATTCCGTAAACTTCTTTAACGGCATCAGGTGGCTGCGCAGAAGTTACAACTATATACTGATCTTTGGTATTAGGAACTTTGCGAATTAACCACCGTCCGTTTTTGTTGAACAACGCAATAAACTCTTCGTCGGTCAATGCGGTTTCTTCATACTTCATTTTCATATGTTAATCCCAGAGGCTCTCGTAGTACTTTCCAAACAAGCAAAAGCCATTTGTAATACGCTTCTGATATGCAGCACGACCTTTCATATCAAACTTGAAAGTATCTTTTGGACCTTTGATCATTTCACTGTTGCCGCCTTCAAGTTGCTTCCACTGTATGTCGTGTTCGCCTGTGTGGAATTGATCTTCCCAATCTTCTAAGCTGCCTACTTTTGTTTCAAACGCAAATATCATTTCATCAAGCACCCACTCCCAACGCTTGAAGTGATTTTCATCTGTGTCCCACTCGTTTTCTTTCGGTGGTGCAGCGGCACTACGCAGTTCCTTAGGAACGTCCTTGTCATCAACAAAGCCTGCGCCGTGTTTGCTAGCTTTTAGCTGTTTGAGCATAGGCAACACAACATAGCCAAGAGTATGATCCATACTCCAAGTGTCCCCACGATCAATGTGTACTTTGATGGTGCGATGTTGCTTGCTGTGAATCCAGGTCAGGAATTTACTCAGCACGGTGTCGTGTCGATCACGATTCCACGAAGTAATATCGCCTACTTTTTCATCAGGTTCCACACTACCGTGAGCAAGCCATTCTCCAAAGTTGTGTACCCACTGCGGCTTGCTTTCGATGTCGTACTTGTCTTTTACAGGCTTTGCCCAAAAGCAAAGTAGCTCTGCTAGTTGGTAAGGTCCGAGAAAGTTTTTATAACCACCAATTTTTATTTTCATAATTCACCTGTGTCGTAAAATTTAAACTCACTACCTTTGCCACTGGTGCTGTAGCCATCGTGTCCTTCGATGTCCACACCGTCGTATGTGACACCACTGATCAAACTCCAACCTTCAACATCCATGTAACTGATTGCAAGTTTGGCAGGGTCAAAAGGTGTAGTGAGTTCCAGTTCGCCTTCAAAGAAGCAACCCTTCTCAGTGCTTTGCCCAATGAATCCTACAGTATTTGCTCTGTCTTCTCTGTCAGAACACAAGTATTCATCTGACTCATCGACTTCAATGCCAGCATCTGTCAGCGTACTGTGTCCCAAATCGGACTGCCAATGCTGTTTGCTGTTTTCGTCATTGACTGTGATGTAATTGGAATCGCTTAGTTCACATCCGTTTTCGTGTGCAATATCGTCACACTCGTGCCAGCTGCCCGGCTCAAACGGTTGCATATCTTCCGGAACTTCGGTGGCATAATCTTCGTCCCAGGCAAACTGTTCGATATCAATTTTGTTGTCAACAAAGTACTGGTATTGTTCACGGGGCACACTGCCCAACACAATCTCGCCACCGTAGCCCGACAACATCACTGTGTATGTGCGTGGTGTAAATTTCAAAACTGCCACCAGCTGTTGTTGTTCTTTGAGCTTTTTCTTAGTAGTGTTATTCATTTTGATTCTCCGATTCTTTAGAAATTAAAACATAGGCAAAAAATGTTATTGCCAACATCAGTGCAATATAACTGCCGCCTGACAATATCAGTGCTGTCACCAGTGCCAACACAAACGTATTCATTGTGCTGTCTCCGGTGGTTCACATTGGACCTTCTTGCCGCACCATACCTGCTCAGTAAAGCCACTGAGACCTTTTTCGTTTATAGTTGACACAGCAGTAACCATTACGTACATCATAAAGATAACCCAACTGATCATAAGCACAACCACTGTGCCAAAGAACCATGGAAATAGTTTCAATCTTCAACTCCAAAGTGTCGTGCCACCGCAAGTCCAGCCCAAGAAGCACCTAATGCTTGCTCATCTTCGTTATCTGCTTTGTGTCCGTCACGAATCTTATCTATCTGTTCTAAACATTCTTTCACAATCAACTCGGCGAACTCTTGGTTATATAGTTGAAACCATGGCTGGTTGAAAGTATGAAAATCGGCCACGCCTTCTGACGCAATGTCATTGATTGGTTGAAATGCTGCCAGGGCAAGTTGTTTAATTCGTTCGTTCATATTCATCATTCCTCTGCTGTGCCCATTAATATAATCAAAGTAGCAGTGCTTTCCTGCCGCAAACCCACATAGTATTGTCTTCTGTTGTATCTACGTTGGCTGTCCGGTGAGCTGATGAAAGAGCGATTGGGGCAGTGACCCTCAATGTTTTCTACTTCCCGCTCCACACGGTAAAATGCACGAGAATATCCGCTGAAAACAAATGCCCAGTCATAACCAGCTGTGCGTTTCAAATGGTATCTGCGGTCTAGTTTAAGCAATTTCATTTCAATACTCTTCGGTTTCGATATCAATTCTGAGATCACCGTAAAACTCCAACAAGTCTCGATTGCTCCATTGATCCCACGGCTTGATGTCGTAATGGATGGGCACAAGTTGCATCAATCGTAAAATCTCGTCAATCACCAAGTTTCTCATTTTAATCCAATGCAACGTTTGGCATGTACTTTTTTCCGGTCCAATGATCGTATGTCACACAGATACCTTTAAAAGTCGACCCGCCAGCGCTGAACCCCAAAGTGGCAGCACGTCGAGCACACTCTTGCTGGGTGTTGATGGGACCTTCGGTGTACTGTCTAACCCAATTGCCGTCCTGGCCAAATATTGCAATAATCAAAACCCACGTATTCATTTAGTTCTCCAGAGTAAATATTAACAATATGTACAAATTTGGCTGAGTGTTAGCTGCCGTGTACAATTTTTCTCATTTCTGAACTTGCTTGCTCATGCCAATTTCTTTTCAACATCAACTGTTGATTGTGTTCCAGTATCGGCAATAACTTTTGATATATATCTTCAGGTTTTTGACTGCATACCAATCGAATTTGTTCAAACGCCATGTCCCATCTTTTGTGATCGTCTGATTCAGTATCGTAACTTTCGTCCATGACACAATCAAATGTCTTAAACCCAAGATGTCTAAGATCTTGCAAGGCGCCCATGGCACCGATATAGACAAACATTTTTTTTGCCAAAATAGCTTTGGCTGTTTTTTCTGTAAAAAAGTTACGTTGATATGAAGTTTCTGCTACAATACTAAACCAACTCTGGTTGTAGACTTTCCAAGGTATCCATGTAGCTATGTTTGCAGTTTGTAGGCCATTAAAAGGCATCAATGTCCCAGCCAGATTACCAAACAAATTATTGTATCCTGGAGCTGTTTTAAATTTTGTCAAATTTTGCTCGCTATCGGCATCAACACCGGATACCCATTTATCTTTATAGGCAACCAAACAACATTTTTTTGTATCTTGGTCGGTTGTTATTAAATTGTGGATATAATCACGGTGCGATCTGTCACTGCCCATGATGCAATCAAACACATAAGCAGGGTTAGACAAAAGTGGATTGGTCAACCGATTGATCAATTGCTGGTGGTGGTCAACTTGAACGGTCTGCCACCACCACCAGAAGTAACTGTAAAATCGATCCGTGCCGGGCTTTACCAAGCTGTCCCACACATGTATTCTTGAATCAAGATTGATCATATGATCAATGTCGCCCTCTTGCCCTACTAAGAAAATTCTATCAGCAGTTTTCCATTGTGGAGTATTGATTAATTCATCGTATGTCCAATATTTTTGGTGGAATGTATGCCAAAGTATTGTGTTGGTATTTTCTAAGCCAGCGTTGCCAAGATAACTGTCGACATTAGAAAAGTTGTTATAAAAGTACATTTTATTATTTTAAAAAATCAATAGATACATTTGTTTTTAAACATAGCTATATTTATTGGTAATTACATCCTCGAACATCAGTATTTAAGCTGGGTTGGTACATTTTGATCAGTTCACGTTCTTGTGTATGAGCCTCTGCTTTGCCACGTACAACTGAAACAATGGACTTGACAAAAGATTCAACACCGCGTTCACGCATGGTTTCGTAAAGTGCCCAGCTCTTGTCTTCGCTACGTGAGCGATAAACATGCTTGTTGAAACGGGTCAACACACTTTTGTTAACAGTGCTTTCTGTCTTGGCAGTTACACCAATGTAAAAGTCATTGCCTGACTCCAACATATAGATGATGTGTGTGCGGTCTACCCGTTTTTTGCGTGGTTGTTTTTTTGCTTCCATACATATATTATAGCAAAATGGGCATTTTATGTCAACCAAAATATGTGTTGTTTTTATGCAACATTTTTGCGTCGCAAATTGAAGAATTCCACGTTGGGAATCCATTTGTTGTTGACCAAAAACCCCCAATCTCGTTGCTGTGGGCCAGGCATAAACAACGTCCAAGGAGTGATTCCCGGCTCCAACTCCACACGATGATAGGTGTTTGCAGCCGCAGTTCTAAATGACCCGGGTGCACGCCAATGACGAGTTTCGCTGATCATTTTTCCGTTGCTGTCAAATTTGGGCACCCATTCCCAATATCCGCCACGCAGTATCAGTGTGGCATATGGCCAAGGATGATCATGCACCACATCTGGGTCCGATTTCAAAAACTTGTGCACAAAGATGTTGAAGGGAAAACGCTTGCGATCTCGAAGAAACAAGTAGTATCGTTCCAAATACGGTTGTTCTTCTGTACGATCTAGAATCAACCTGTGTCGGCCCAAACTTTGAAAGATTTGTTTTATCATGTGTACATTGTACTACATGCAGGATTTTAAGTCAAGAAAAAAGGCTACCAGGGCGGTAACCTTTTTGCGTGTGTCCAGGTTGAAATGGACAGCGACGGGATTTAGACCAAACCCAATGACATGGCTAGGTATCCGGCTGCAACAATCTTGCGGCTGGGTTTGCCAATTGCGTATTCGGTGACTTTGACACCGTTGCCAGCTTTACGGCTGTTTGCATAAACAGCAAAGCCCGAATGGCGGATACGTGACACTTCAGCAGAAATGTTCTTGATGCCAAAACGCTTTTCAGCTTGGCTAGCAGTCACTGTTTCGCCTGAGTTCAGGGCAGAAAACAATTTGTAAGTTTTTGTTTTAGGATTAAAACGCATAAAATGTTACCTTTCGTTGATAATTAAACATTAGCTGTTGTTCACAGCATGTACATAGTATACTACAATTGCTAGCAGATTGCAACACCTTTTGAATAGCATTTAGCCATAAATAA
>TARA_B110000503_G_scaffold81341_1_pt1 | contig 13397 bp, 11 predicted proteins | sample TARA_B110000503 | Tara Oceans TARA_B110000503 (sample SAMEA4397472) | marine metagenome | biome: Polar Biome; feature: [SRF] surface water layer (ENVO:00010504); material: water (ENVO:00002006), including particulate matter (ENVO:01000060) such as... | depth 5 m | reverse complement strand
CAATGCCAAACGTCCATCACGATAATCACTGCCCATGTTTGCACAACAGACAACTTCCAGTTTGCAGGCCAGCCAACATGAGGCAAGAGCCGCCCCAAAATGCCTGTTTCCGGATTGAGCAGGCTTAACCAGAGCGATGGGATCATGTTCCACGGTACCAGCAGCGGAAGCGCAATCACCGCAAGGGTCAGGCCCACCCAGATCCTACCTTTAGGAATGCACAGTGCAATTGCGACGCCAAGTGGGATTTGAATGGTCAAAATCAGCATGGAAAACAGGGTGCTGAGCCCAAAACTCGCCCAGAAACGGCCCGATTTGATGATCTCGGTATACCATTCTGTGCCGATCCAAAACCGCGCATCCAAAATGAAAATTTCAAAAAATGAATAATTGATAACTGTGATCAACGGGATCAATCCGACAAGCCCAAGAACCAACGTCGCAGGAAGTGCGAATAGCCAGCCGGTGTTGTCGCGGTATTTCATTTCACCGTCCCTAGTCCCTAGCATGATTTAACGCTTACACGACGACGACATCCGTTTCCCAAATTGCGCAATCCTCTATAAGTTGCGCGGGCAGAGTGCAATCTGTGAAAAGCACGGTAACTTCCGCGAGCGAGCAAATCGTTAGTGGCGCCTGGCGTTCAAACTTCAGCTGATCGGCGACCACCATCACCTTGCGGGTCCGTTGGATCGCCGTTTTACTCACCATAACTTCTTGGTCGTCAAAATCCTGTAAATCGCCATCTGCATCAATTGCGGAACACCCCAAAACCGAGTAGTCGAATTTGAATTGCTTGATCATTTCAGTAGTGAGCCCGCCGACGATACCCCCATCTGCGCGGCGCAACACGCCACCAGCTATGATGATTTGGCAGCTATGATTAACCGCCAGAATATTTGCGATATTTAGGTTATTGGTTACGACCAGTAGGTTTTCCCTATCCAGTAATTCACGAGCGACAGCCTCGGTACTTGTCCCGATGTCCATAAATACGGACGCACCATCAGGGATCGCCTGCGCACATTTTTCGGCAATTGTTTTTTTACCAGCTTCATTCATACGAGTGCGTTCTGCGTAGATAATGTTCACAAGTCCTGAGGGCACTACTGCGCCGCCATGGACACGTTCAAGTCGCCCAGTTTCAGCCAGATCAGAAAGGTCACGCCGGATTGTCTGAACTGAGACGGCGTACTGCGTGGCCAAGCCTTCCACTGTGACCTTGCCCTCTTTGCGGATGAGCTCAAGTATTTCTTTTTGTCTGAAATTCGAGACCATAGTTTACCTTTTTTCATCAGCACAGCGAATGACATTCTCTGGAATATGATTTGAAACATAAATCTATATTTTATACCTTAAGCGTCAAGGGGGCTGGGTTAGCAGAACCTGCATAAATGATCAAAAGGACGGCTCCACGAAACACAAATTACATAAATATCAATTTTTTATACAATAACGAACGCAAACGAACATTCGTTATTGATGTTTTCTCTACTTTAGTGTTAGATATACAAACGTCGCACGCTGGAAGGCTGCGCTGGAAAATAAAGCTGGGGAGGCTTCTTTGGATCAGCACGATAACAACGACATAGTTGACCTATTTGTCATCGGCGGCGGCATTAATGGATGCGGCATTGCCCGTGACGCGGCTGGTCGCGGTTTGAGTGTTGAACTGGCGGAAATGAACGATCTTGCCTCTGCGACATCATCCGCGTCAACCAAGCTTTTCCATGGCGGTTTGCGCTATCTTGAGTATTGGGAGTTCCGCCTTGTTCGTGAGGCGTTGATTGAGCGCGAGATACTGTTGCGAGCGATGCCACATATATCTTGGCCTATGCGGTTCGTGTTGCCTTACCATGAAGACATGCGTTTTGATGGCGATACGCCGACGTCCAAGGTGTTGAATTTTGTGATGCCGTGGATGAAGGGGCGCAGGCCTGCATGGCTCATTCGCTTTGGGCTGTTCCTTTACGACAATCTTGGTGGACGTAAGATTTTGACGGGGACGACCTCTTTGAGCCTGAACGGGACATCTGAGGGGGCGCCGCTTGAGGGCCGCTTTCAGAAGGCGTTTGAGTATTCTGATTGCTGGATAGAAGATAGCCGTTTGGTCGCTTTGAATGCACGCGATGCCGCAGCCCGCGGCGCAAAGATTAATGTCCGCACAAAGGTTGCGTCAGCCGAGAAAATCGACGGCATTTGGCATGTAGCACTTGAGCCGCAGGGTGGCACTCCGCGTGTCGTAAAGGCTCGTATGTTGGTGAATGCTGGTGGCCCTTGGGTGGAAAACATCATCCGCAACACCGTACGGATAAATTCCACCGAAGGTGTGCGGCTTGTGCGTGGTAGTCACATCGTGACCCGCAAACTTTATGACCATGACAAATGCTATTTCTTTCAAGGTGAAGATGGGCGGATCATTTTTACGATCCCTTACGAGACCGATTTCACGCTGATCGGCACGACAGATGCCGACCATTTGGATATCAACCAAAAGCCGGTTTGCACGCCCGAAGAGCAACACTACCTTTTGGAGTTCGCGTCCAAATACCTGAAAAAAGACGTCACAAAAGATGATGTCGTATGGACGTATTCCGGCGTGCGGCCGCTATATAATGACGGCGCGAGCTCGGCCACTGCGGCAACGCGCGATTATGTGTTAAAAGTAGATCAGTCAGCGGGCGCGCCAATCCTCAATGTCTTTGGCGGTAAAATCACGACCTACCGCAGACTCGCTGAGACCGCGTTGGAAAAGATCACACCATTCTTTCCAAAAGCAGGCAAGCCGTGGACCGCTGGTGTACCTTTGCCTGGCGGCAATTTTCCTGTCGACGGGGTTGACGCGCTGACACAGAGGCTGGCTGCGACGTATCCATTTCTCAGCGCCGCTTGGGTCACGCGTCTGATCAAAGCTTATGGTCTGGACGCGTTCAATGTGCTGGGCGACGCGAATGTCGAGACGGACCTTGGCAAACACTTTGGGGCAAACTTGACCGAGCGGGAAGTAAACTGGTTGGTTGAAAACGAATTTGCGCGAACTGCGGAGGATATCGTTTGGCGTCGCTCAAAACTGGGTCTTCGTCTTACACCACAAGAAATTGATGTGCTTGACGCATGGTTGGCAAAAGAGCCTGCTTCCTCGTCAAAGCAACACGCAGTGTAAGCTGTGAAAAGGGGAGAGAGAAATGTCACTTACGTTAGAGGGCGTGTCGAAGGTCATGAATGGCCAGACACATATTTACCCTACTGATTTGGAGCTGCAATCCGGCACAATGAACGTGCTGCTTGGACCAACGTCGTCTGGCAAGACGTCGTTGATGCGCCTTATGGCGGGTCTTGACGTTCCTAATACCGGCAAGGTGACTTGGGGCGGCAAGGATGTCACTGGCATGCGCGTGCAAGATCGTGGCGTGGCGATGGTATATCAGCAGTTCATCAACTATCCGTCGATGACTGTTTACGAGAATATTGCCAGCCCGATGCGGTTATTGAAACAATCCGCCGACCAGATTGATGCTGCCGTGAAAAAGGCGGCTGACCTGATGAAGCTCACCCCGTTTCTGGATCGCAAGCCGTTGGCGCTTTCTGGTGGTCAGCAACAGCGTTGTGCGCTTGCACGTGCGTTGGTGAAGGATGCAGGGCTGGTGTTGCTGGATGAGCCCTTGGCAAACCTCGACTACAAACTGCGGGAAGAATTGCGCGCAGAGATTCCGAAGATTTTTGAAGAAGCGGGTTCAATCTTTGTTTATGCCACGACCGAGCCGGAAGAGGCGCTGTTGTTGGGCGGCAATACGGCCACAATTTGGGAAGGCCGTATCACCCAATTTGACAAGACCCCGATCGTTTACCGCCAACCTGTAAATGCGACGACCGCACGCGTCTTTTCCGATCCGCCGATGAACTTTTTGAAATTTGACAAAGCGGGCGATCAGCTGCGTTTTGGGGATGGACAGGTTAGCAGCGCGACGTCCGGTGCTTTTGCAGGGCTCGGCGATGGCAGTTATGTGGCGGGCTTTCGGCCCAACCACCTCAAACTGGAAAAACAAGCGACTGATGCGCTTGAGTTTATGGGCAAGCTGACGGTGACAGAGATCACGGGGTCGGAAACATTTATTCACCTCAAACACCACGGCGAAAATTGGGTGGGCCTGGTGCATGGCGTCAAGAATTTGGAAATTGGCGCTGAACTTAGCGTTTATCTTGATCAAGCCCATGTTTATATTTTTGCGCAAGACGGCACTTCTGTCGCCCCTGCGTCTTATGCAACTGCAGCTTGAGGGAACAGAAAAATGGCAAAAATTACCCTCGAAAACCTGGCACATTCCTACCTGCCGAATCCAAAGCATGAAGACGATTATGCGCTTAAAGAGCTGAACCACGATTGGGTGGATGGCGAGGCTTATGCCCTGCTTGGATCATCGGGCTGCGGTAAATCCACTCTGCTCAATATCATTTCGGGCTTGTTGCACCCCAGTCAGGGACGCGTTCTGTTCAACGATAGGGATGTCACGGAACAGCCGACAACACAGCGCAATATCGCGCAGGTTTTTCAGTTTCCCGTGGTCTACGACACAATGACCGTGCGCGATAACCTGGCGTTTCCACTGCGCAACCGTGGCGCTGACTCCACCTACATCAAAGACCGCGTGCAGCAGATTGCCGCGATGATTGGGATGGAGGACAGCCTGAACCACAAGGCCCGTGGCCTGACTGCGGATGCCAAACAAAAGATCTCGCTTGGTCGTGGGATGGTACGTGAAGATGTGAATGCGTTGTTGTTTGACGAGCCGCTGACAGTGATCGATCCGCATATGAAGTGGGAACTGCGGACGCAGTTGAAATCGTTGCACCATGAATTTGGGCACACGATGATTTACGTTACCCACGACCAAACCGAGGCACTGACCTTCGCAGATAAAGTTGTTGTCATGTATGATGGCCGCGTTGTGCAAATGGGCACGCCGCAAGAGCTATTCGAGACGCCTGGGCATACTTTCGTCGGTTATTTCATTGGCTCGCCGGGCATGAATGTTCTGGCTGCCAAAGTGCAGGGCGACACCGCCATCATTGGCGGGACACAAATTGCACTGGGCAAAGGTTTTGGCAGCCCTGAGGGGAATATCGAACTTGGTGTGCGTCCTGAATTCACGTCGCTGACTGCGAGTGAGACAGGTTTGCCAGTGACCATCAAGCGGGTCGAGGATGTAGGTCGCCACAAAATCGTGCGCGCCGATTTCCAAGGCACAGAGATCAACATTTTGGCGGGTGAAGGCGAACATATATCACCGGATATGAACCGCGTTGTGTTCGATACCTCTGGCATTAACGTCTATTCCAATAGCTGGCGCGTCGCGCCTGAGGTGGCGTGATGACACACGTAATCTGCCCCCCTTCAAAAGGATTTTGCCATGAATAAGACAGTCAATCAAAAGGCTTGGTTCCTCATTTTACCAGTGCTTCTGCTCGTCGCGTTCTCGGCGGTTATTCCGTTGATGACGGTTGTGAATTATTCCGTCCAAGATACTTTTGGGCAAAACAAATTTTTCTGGGCTGGTCTTGACTGGTTTAGGGAAATGATGGCGTCCGAGCGCATGTGGGATGCACTGGGTCGCCAGATTGCATTTTCGGTCATCATCTTGGTGATTGAAATTCCACTCGGCATCTTTGTCGCGCTGAATATGCCGAAAAAAGGTTTTTGGGCCTCTACTTGCCTGATCCTGATGTCGTTACCTTTGCTTATTCCTTGGAATGTGGTTGGCACGATTTGGCAAATTTTCGGGCGCGTTGATATTGGCCTGCTTGGCTATACTCTGGCCGCTTTGGGAATCGACTATAACTATACCCAAGACTTCTATGCCGCATGGGCGACCGTGATCGTGATGGATGTTTGGCACTGGACATCGCTGGTAGCGTTGTTGGCCTATGCTGGTCTGCAATCTATCCCTGATGCCTATTACCAAGCGGCAAAGATCGACCAGGCGAGCCGTTGGAAAGTGTTCCGCTTTATCGAGCTGCCCAAGATCATGGGCGTGCTGATGATCGCAATCCTGCTGCGATTTATGGATAGTTTCATGATCTACACGGAGCCCTTTGTGGTGACAGGTGGTGGCCCAGGTAACTCAACGACGTTCTTGTCGATTGACTTGGTCAAGATGGCGCTTGGACAGTTCGACCTTGGTCCTGCAGCCGCGTTCTCGATTATGTATTACCTCGTGATCCTGCTGATTTCATACGTCTTCTACACTGTGATGACGAACCTCGACAAAAGGGATGGCCACTGATGTCTGACTTTACAAGCACAGCCACAAAGCGCGGCTTTGCCCTACCAAAGATCAAGGGCAATGCAATTGTGATGGGCATTTACCTGCTATTCCTCCTCTTGCCGATCTATTGGCTTTTGAACATGAGCCTGAAGAACAATTCGGAGATTTTGAACAGCTTCACCCTTTGGCCACGCGACCTGACGTTCGACAACTACACCACGATCCTGACGGACCCGTCGTGGTATATGGGATACCTGAACTCCATGACATATGTCGTCATGAACATGGTCATCTCATTGGTTGTCGCACTACCTGCCGCCTACGCCTTCAGCCGCTATACCTTTTTGGGTGACAAGCACTTGTTCTTTTGGTTGCTGACCAACCGGATGGCGCCACCTGCGGTTTTTGCCCTGCCGTTCTTTCAATTGTATAGCTCGGTCGGTTTGTTTGATACGCATATCGCCGTGGCCCTTGCGCATGCTTTGTTCAACGTGCCTTTGGCGGTTTGGATCCTCGAAGGGTTCATGCGCGGTGTACCAAAAGAAATCGATGAGACCGCCTATATCGATGGCTATTCGTTCCCGCGGTTCTTTATTCGAATTTTCACGCCGCTGGTTGCGTCCGGTATTGGTGTAACCGCGTTCTTCTTATTCATGTTCAGCTGGGTTGAGCTGTTGCTTAGCCGGACCCTGACCAGCGTGAATGCCAAACCAATCGCAGCAACAATGACACGCACCGTTGGTGCTGCTGGGATTGATTGGGGTGTCCTAGCTGCGGCTGGCGTTCTTACGATCCTGCCTGGTGCTTTGGTTATCTATTTTGTCCGCAACTACATCGCCAAGGGCTTTGCCCTTGGGCGCGTCTAAGGAGAATTCGCAATGGAATGGATGGCATGGACTTGGCCGACCGCAATTTTCTTCGCGGTAATCGCAACAACGTTGATCGTCTTTACGATCCTCGCAATCAAATTTCCCGAGGCGCCGCGTATAGGCATTCTTGGGATCGAAACGACGCGTGGTGACCGCTTATTCATCACGTTACTTGGCTCGGCCTTTTTGAATTTGGCTTGGCTTGGACTACTCAGCGCGCCCCAATGGGGAGCACTGATCGTATGTCTCTTTTACGCCACTGCGGTTTTCCGCTGGGTGTGAGCGGCAGCATAATGGGACGGTCTTGTTTGTAAGATCGGGGCTGTCTTGAATGTTCTATTTTTTGGGAGGAACAAAAATGAACTTACGACTTAAAGGAACGACTGCGCTTAGCATTGCGGCTTGCATGCTTGCCGTACCGGCGTTCGCAGATATGAATGCGGCAAATGCATTCCTTGACAGCGAAATCGACGGTCTTTCGACACTATCACGTGCGGAACAAGAGGCTGAGCTTCAGTTTTTCGTCGACGCGGCAGCACCCTACGCTGGTATGTCTATTAACGTTGTGTCCGAGACGATTGGTACTCACACGTATGAGTCCACCGTTCTGGCACCTGCGTTTGAAGCCATCACGGGTATCAAGGTCACACATGACCTGATCGGTGAAGGCGATGTTGTCGAAAAGCTGCAAACACAAATGCAGTCGGGCGAAAACATCTATGACGCCTATATCAACGACTCCGATCTGATCGGTACACATTGGCGCTATCAGCAGGCACGTAACCTGACTGACTGGATGGCTGGTGAAGGTGCTGCGGTAACCAACCCAGATCTTGATTTGGAAGACTTCATCGGTCTTTCGTTCACGACGGGTCCGGATGGCAAAGTCTATCAGTTGCCAGATCAGCAGTTCGCGAACCTTTACTGGTTCCGATATGATTGGTTCAACGACGCAACAAACATGGCCGACTTTAAAGCAAAGTACGGTTATGACCTTGGTGTGCCTGTGAACTGGTCTGCTTATGAAGACATTGCTGAATTCTTTACTGGTCGTGACTTGTCACGCATGGGTGTTGATGGCGACGTCTTTGGTAACATGGACTATGGTAAGAAAGACCCGTCTTTGGGTTGGCGCTATACTGATGCGTGGCTGTCCATGGCTGGAGCCGGCGACGTTGGTGAACCCAACGGCCTGCCAGTTGACGAATGGGGTATCCGCGTCAACGAAAAGTCGCAGCCGGTTGGATCTTGTGTTGCACGTGGCGGCGCTACCAACGGCCCAGCAGCTGTCTATGCTGTTACCAAAGCAATTGAATGGCTGGACAAGTATTCCCCGCCTGCCGCTGCCGGTATGACATTCTCTGAAGCAGGTCCAATTCCTGCCCAAGGTAACGTCGCACAGCAAATGTTCTGGTACACCGCGTTTACCGCAGCATCGATCGAACCTGATCTGCCCGTTATGAATGAAGATGGCACGCCAAAGTGGCGCATGGCACCTTCACCACACGGTGCATATTGGACTGAAGGCACAAAAATCGGCTATCAAGATGCTGGTTCTTGGACACTGATGGAATCCACACCAGTGGATCGTGCACAGGCAGCGTGGCTTTACGCGCAGTTCGTGACTTCCAAGACAGTGGACGTGAAGAAAAGCCATGTTGGTCTGACATTCATTCGTGAATCCACGATCCAGCACGAAAGCTTTACAGAGCGTGCACCGAAACTGGGCGGCCTGATCGAGTTTTATAGGTCACCTGCACGGGTTCAGTGGTCTCCAACTGGGACAAACGTTCCTGATTATCCAAAGCTGGCACAGCTGTGGTGGCAGAACATCGGCGACGCAATGTCTGGTGCAAAGACTCCACAAGAAGCACTCGATACGCTTTGCGAAGATCAAGAAAAAGTCATGATCCGTTTGGAGCGTGCTGGTGTCCAAGGCGACATTGGTCCGGTTATGAACGAAGAAAGTGACCCGTCTTTCTGGTTGAACCAACCTGGTTCGCCTAAAGCCAGACTGGCTAACGAAGACGAAGCGCCTGTGACGATCGCTTATGACGAGCTGATCAAATCTTGGCAGTAAGCTAAACATCTGGGGCCACGTTGTTGGCCCCAGATACCATCCCACACATATTTTAAAGACAGTCGAATGAGCCACCGCTTCGCGTAGCCTTGGCATTGCTGCGACCCTATTCACAGAGGCCTCAAATGACTCATATTCTCGCAATTGATCAAGGCACGACATCAACCCGTGCTATGGTGTTTGATAGAGCGATGGATGTCGTGGCCAGCGAACAGCAAGAGTTCGCACAGTATTTCCCAAACTCGGGCTGGGTCGAACATGATCCGCTCGATCTTTGGGATACAACGCTTGCCACCTGTCAAAACGCTTTGAGGTCCGAGGGCATCTCGGCGGACCAGATTTCCGCAATTGGCATCACCAATCAACGTGAAACTACGATTGCTTGGGATAAGACCACCGGCGAGCCCATTTACAATGCAATCGTCTGGCAAGACAGACGCACAGCCGATCAATGTCGCAACTTGCGCGATGCTGGTCATGAAGAGATGATCACCCAGCGCACAGGTCTTTTGGTTGACCCCTATTTTTCGAGCACCAAGCTAAGTTGGATTTTGGACCATGTTGACGGCGCGCGTGCGCGGGCAGTCAAAGGGGAGCTTTTGTTTGGCACGGTAGATAGTTTTTTGATTTGGAAGCTAACGGGCGGGGCCGTTCATGCGACGGACGCGACAAACGCCGCGCGCACCATGCTTTACGATATCCACAAGGGTTGCTGGAGCAAGACTATCTGCGACCTTCTCGATATACCGATGCAGATGCTTCCTGAGGTCAAAGACTGCGCCGCTGATTTTGGCAAAACGCAGGCTGGTCTATTTGGCACGCCGATCCCGATTTGTGGAGTTGCAGGTGATCAGCAAGCGGCCACAGTCGGGCAGGCCTGTTTTGAGCCAGGCATGATGAAATCGACTTATGGCACAGGCTGCTTTGCGCTTTTGAATACTGGTGAGACCCCCGTTATGTCGCAAAACCGGCTGCTGACAACGATTGCCTATCAACTTGATGGCAAGCCAACCTACGCGCTGGAAGGCTCTATCTTTGTCGCGGGTGCTGTCGTGCAATGGCTGCGTGACGGGCTGCAGATCATTGGGGACGCGGCCGAGACACAGGCGTTAGCCGCCCAAGCCGACCCCCATCAGGACGTTGTGATTGTCCCTGCCTTTGTGGGGCTGGGCGCACCCTATTGGAATGCCGAGTGTCGTGGTGCCACCTTTGGCTTGACGCGCAGCACCGGTCCCGCCGAAATGGCGAAAGCTGCGCTTGAGAGTGTGGGTTATCAAACGCGTGATTTGCTCGAAGCGATGTCTGCCGATTGGAAGGCGACGGGCGTGCATCCAACTCTGCGCGTTGATGGCGGTATGTCGGCCAGCGATTGGGCGATGCAGTTCTTATCCGACATTATTGGCGCACCCGTAGATCGTCCCAAAATCCGTGAAACAACTGCGCTTGGCGCCGCTTGGCTCGCTGGAATGCATGTTGGGCTTTATCCTGATCAAGCGACATTCGCCGCGCAATGGGTGTGTGAAACCGAATTTGTACCAGAAATGGACGACGCCATGCGTCAGGACAAATATGTGTCTTGGAAAAAGGCCGTCAACGCCACACTCAGTTTTTGAGGAAGCCAAATGACCGAGATGACACTTTGGCGCTTTTTAACGCAAAGCGTATTCGGCCCAAACCTAACCTTCTTGCTTGTGGCCCTCGAGTCAGAAAAAGTCGTGGGCTTTATCCAACACACAGGGCTGCAGCAATGGGTCCCCGTCATTCTTGGGTCGCGATCCAAGGTTGAACGGCTGGTCACTTATCACACGACAGTTCGCGCGACTGCGCAGAAGGAATTTACATCATGGCTCTCGTTTCACTTCGCCAATTACTCGATCATGCAGCAGATCATACTTATGCGCTCCCTGCATTTAACGTGAACAACATGGAGCAGATGTTGGCGATTATGGCTGCGGCCGATGCCACGGATAGTCCTGTGATTATGCAGGCCAGTCGGGGCGCACGCGCTTTTGCCAATGATATCGTTCTGTCGCACTTGATCCGCGCCGCGGTAGAGCTTTACCCACATATTCCTGTTTGTATGCACCAAGATCACGGCAATTCTCCGGCCACATGTATGTCCGCCATCACCAATGGGTTTTCGTCTGTGATGATGGATGGATCGTTGCAGAGTGATGGCAAAACGCCCGCTGATTTTGCCTATAACGTGGCCGTCACAGCAAAAGTGACTGAGATGGCGCACCTTGTTGGTGTCTCAGTTGAAGGGGAACTTGGGCATCTGGGTTCGCTTGAAACTGGCAAAGGCGAGGTCGAAGACGGCCACGGGTTTGACGGCGTCATGGACCGCGCGTCCTTGCTGACAGACCCTGATGAGGCCGCCGATTTTGTGCGGCTCACACAGGTTGACGCGCTGGCTGTCGCGATTGGCACATCGCATGGTGCTTACAAATTCTCTCGCAAGCCTGACGGTGAAATCTTGGCTATGGATGCGCTTCAGGCGATCCATGCGCGCATTCCTGACACTCATTTGGTGATGCATGGCTCGTCATCGGTGCCACAGGAACTCCAAGACATCATCAACGCCTATGGCGGTCAAATCGCACCAACATGGGGCGTGCCTGTCGAAGAAATCGAGCGGGGGATCAAACACGGCGTGCGCAAAGTGAATATTGATACCGACCTACGCATGGCGCTTACGGGGGCCATTCGTAAGGTCTTTGCCCAGAGCCCAAGCGAGTTTGATCCGCGCAAATATCTCGCACCGGGAGTGGATGCCATGTCAGCCGTCTGCAAGGATCGGTTCGAACGGTTTGGCGCCGCGGGGATGGCCGGCAAGATTGTTCCGGTCCCACTGTCGCACATGGCCAATCGCTACGCTTCTTCCAATCAGGTACTCGCATCATAAGGCAACCGACCAATGTTTTCATTTTCCAGTCCGCAAACCATCCACTTTGGACGCGGTCAAAGCCAACAAGCTGCGACCATTGCAAAATGCTATGGCGACGCCGCTCTTTTGGTTCATGGGGCGAATGCCCAGCGGGCCGAATGGCTGGTGACGTTATGTAATGATGCGGGGCTATCAATAAAACCGATAAGTTGCCAAAACGAGCCGTCTTTGCCCGACATAGAACGTGCCATGGCAGGGCTTCAAGGATTCCGTCCAGCAGTCGTGATCGGAATGGGTGGTGGGTCAGTCATTGACTTGGCCAAGGCGTTGGCCGCTCTGATCCCCTGCACTGGGCCTGTCCAAAGTTATCTTGAAGTCGTGGGGGATGGCCGCCCCTTGGACGCTCCACCAATTCCGATGATTGCGCTGCCAACTACGGCTGGGACCGGCGCGGAAGTGACAAAAAATGCCGTCATTTCGGTGCCAGAACACGGCTTGAAGGTGAGCCTGCGCGACCCACGCATGATCCCGCAGATCGCCATTGTTGACGCAGACCTGATGCAAGGTGCGCCGCAACGCGTGACCCTTGCCGCTGGATTGGATGCTGTGACGCAGGTGATTGAGCCTTACTTATCCATCAAATCTAACCCGATGACCGATGCCATCTGCCGCGCGGCTATTCCTGTAGGTTTGAGCGTGTTGCGTGACGTTGTCGAAAACGATTCCCCTGACGCATGGGACGCAATGGCTTGGGTCAGTACTTGTGGTGGCTTGGCTTTGGCAAATGCGGGGCTGGGCGCCATTCACGGCTTTGCGGGTGTCATCGGGGGGCAAACCAAGGCGCCACATGGCGAAATTTGCGGGACCATGCTGCCTGCCGTGCTCGAAAGTCATTTGCAAAAAGCAGAAAAAGACACTGACATTCACGAACGGATAAGTTGGGTGCGACGGCAAATTGACACCCACTTTGCAATGGATCGTCAAAGTTGCGGGATTGCCGAACTCAGAAAGTGGTCGGCAACGCTGGGCCTGCGCAGCCTTGAGGGTATGGGGCTTTCTTGCGATGATTATGACGAGGTCGCTAACGCCGCAGCCAAGGCGTCTTCTATGAAAGGCAACCCGTTCCCGCTAACTCACATGGATCTGCTCGAGATCTTGAGAGCCGCAAGTTAAACTAACAAACTGCACAGCAATTATAGTCCCATACAAAGTCTGATAAACGCAGCTTGCCGCTATGAAGCAATCGCACCTTGGGCTGGAGCAGACTTTCGCGGCAGAGTGGTTGAAAGGCAGCAATG
>TARA_B110000503_G_scaffold127784_1_pt1 | contig 13401 bp, 11 predicted proteins | sample TARA_B110000503 | Tara Oceans TARA_B110000503 (sample SAMEA4397472) | marine metagenome | biome: Polar Biome; feature: [SRF] surface water layer (ENVO:00010504); material: water (ENVO:00002006), including particulate matter (ENVO:01000060) such as... | depth 5 m | reverse complement strand
AGGCACCAATGATGTCATCGCTGCGATTACCAGGGATTTTGCCGTCATGCACGAGCGGTTATTCGGCCATGTCATGGACGATGACATCGAAATCACCACCGTACGGCTACGCGCTGTCGGACTCGTCGATAAGCCCGAACTTCCTCTCCACAAGGCGCGCACGAGTGGCGAACCGAGGGGCTATGGCCAACGCACGGTTTACGCGTTCTCTGACGATGGCAGCAAATATAACCTCATCACACGGGAGTCTATGATGGCAGGCGACGTCATCATCGGCCCGGCGGTCATCGCTGAACACACTGCGACAACTGTCATGCACGAAGGTGATCGACTCGAAGTCGGCAGCCACGGCGAACTCGTCATCACGATCGACTACAGCAAGGAGGCCTGACAATGGGCGACCCCATCATTATTGAAATCATCCGCCACGGGCTTCTCGCCGGCGCAGAAGAAATGGCGCGCAACCTTTGCCGCACTGCATACAACACGGTCGTTTACGAAATCCACGACTATGGAATCGGTATCCACGACGTTAACGGTGACGTGGTCGCCGATGCTCCTGGAATTGCGATCTTCACTCGCGGCAATGACCACGGCATCAAGAAGTCGATCGAGTTCATCGGCAAGGAAAAGATGCTCCCGGGAGATGTCTTCATTCTGAATTACCCGTATTGGTCCTGCGCCCACACCCTTGACCCGCTCGTGTTCGCGCCCATTCATTTCGAGGGCGAGCTCATCGGCTTCACCTCATGCCGCATCCACGTGCTCGACCTGAAGCAGAAAGACGCCGGCTACGTCCTCGACTCAACGGACATGTACCAAGAGGGGTTGGTCTTTCCGGTCTCCCGGCTTTACCGAGAGGGCGTTCAGAACGAGGACATAGTCAACATAATCCGTTTCAATAGCCGGATGCCAAAGCACACAATCGGTGACATTCAGGCCCAGGTCTCTGCCTGCGTCACCGGCGTGCGCCGCACTCAGGACGTCGCGGCCAAGTACGGCGTCGATGCCCTGCTTGACGCGATGGTCGCGATCAACGTCCACGGGGAGAAACTGGCTCGCCTCGCTCTTGCCCGCTTACCGAAGGGCACTTGGTCTGCCTATGACTTTGTCGATAGCGATGGCGTTGACCTCGACCGCCTGATCAAGATGAACGCGACCGTGACTATTACCGAGGACGAGATGATCGTCGATTGGACTGGGAGCGAGATGAACGTGCGAGGCCCTATTAACCTCCCGGTTGGACAAACGGAGGCACTTTGTAGTCTAATTTTCAAGTCGATCACGACGCCGAACTCACCTGTTGTCGCCGGCAACTTCGCGCCGCTTCGCGTCGTCACCGAGCCCGGCTCAGTAATGCATGCGGTGCCACCCATGCCAACCTTCACGCTGTGGACCGGTCTGCTTGCGGGTGAGGTAGTGCTGAAGGCGCTCGCCCAAGGCCTGCCAGACCGCATACCGGCCAGCTCGGGAGGTGACGTCTCATCGATGATGGGCCTCGGCGTCAACCCGCGCACCGGCGAATCCTGGCTCGAGGCGACCAACGAAGCCGTCGGGTTCGGTGGACACATGAACGGTGACGGCGAAGATGGGATCATGCATCTTTCCGAGCCGGGCTGCCGCAACAATCCCGTTGAAGTTTTGGAGACTAAGTCCACGATGATTATCGACTCTTACGGCTACGTGGCAGATAGCGGCGGAGCCGGCAAACACCGCGGCGGTGTCGGCGTGAGCCGCGTCTACCGATTCACAGCCGCCGCCACAGGGATCTGTCTCGTATACAAGACGAAGTCGCCGCCGTGGTCCATCGCGGGTGGTTATGAGGGCAAGAGTGCAAGAATCGTCCTCAACCCAGGAACCGAACGTGAGGTCGTCACCGCAGGAAGTTACAATTCATTACAGGCTGGCGACGTGCTCGCAAATATCACGGGCGGGGGCGGGGGCTACGGCTCTCCATTCGACCGGGCAGCCGAGCGCGTACTCGTCGATGTCGTCAATGGCTTCGTGGGCATCGAGTCAGCGCGACTCGACTATGGCGTCGTTATCAGCCCTGACTTCGTCATCGATACTGGTGCAACGAGATCACTGCGAGCCGCAAAGTGACCGCGCCTGCCCGCGTTGGCACCATCACGATAACGAACGCGCTCGTCTTCGACGGGGCCTCCGACGATCTCGTCGAGGCGCACATCCACGTTGTAGAAGGCATCATCCGTGAGATTGGCACCGCAGTCACGCCCGCAATTCATACGATCGATGCTAAGGGCCGCGTTGTGATGCCCGGCCTGATCGACGCTCATTTCCACGCTTACAGCTCGGCAATGGGTGGGCTCGAACTCGAACTGCGTCCGCTAAGCTACGTCGCGATCAACGGCACGGCGCGACTTGGTAATGCCCTGCGGCGCGGGTTCACGACAGTTCGGGACGTCGCGGGAGGTGACATCGGTCTCGCGCGCGCCATCGAGGAAGGACTTTTTCCTTCGCCGCGCTACTTCTACACCGGCGCAGCTCTGAGCCAGACGGGCGGACACGGGGATCCCCGACCGGGTGATCTCGACGTCTGCTTCGACAGTGGACATATGAACGAGATCGCCGATGGGGTCGATGAACTGCGAAAGGCTGTGCGCAACCGCTTCCGCGGTGGCGCCCACGCTATCAAGATCATGACGTCTGGTGGCGTCCTATCACTCACCGATCCAATCCGTGTCTCGCAGTACTCGGCCGAAGAGGTGCGGGCGGTTACAGAGGAAGCCACGAGGCGCGGCAGCTACGTCGCTGCGCACGCGTACTCGTCGGAAGCCATCATCCACTCGGTGGCAAACGGTGTGCGATCGATCGAGCACGGTAACCTGCTCGACGTCGAGGCCGCCGCCCTCATGCACAAACACGACGCGTACCTTGTTCCGACTCTCGTCGCCTATGACGCAATGAACCGCAGGGGCGACGAGGTCAACCTCAACCCAATCTCGCGCGCGAAGAACAAGGAGGTGCTCGTCGCAGGTCGCGAGGCGGTCGCGATTGCGCGTGGTGCCGGGGTCTCAATCGGCTTCGGTAGTGACCTGATGTCTATACTCGCCAATGACCAGCTACTCGGCATTCGATTGCAACTCGAGGTGGAGTCTGTCGGGGATGTCATGCGGTCATTGACTTCAGTCAATGCCTCTCTTCTCAACGCGACGAGCTTGGGCCGGATCGCGGAAGGATTCGTGGGCGACCTGCTACTACTGGACGGCAATCCTTTCAGCGACAGTGCAACGCTTTGGGACGAATCACGACCCCGAACCGTAGTCCAGGCAGGTCTCACTGTCTAGAGCAGCTCAGCAGCAGTTGAGTTTCAGCTACCCAATGAGAGCTCACGTGAGCGCGCTATCGCGGCATCCGTTGCCCGGTCGAAGAGTTCGGAGAGGTTCGCCGCTTCGAGAACTGCGATGGCGCGCTCGGTCGTGCCATTCGGGCTAGTGACCTGACGTCGTAGTTCTCGCGGTTCGAGGCCTGAGCTGGTGAGGAGAGCCGCAGATCCTGTCAGAGTGCCATTGACGAGGATGGCAGCCTGCTGAGCAGTGAAGCCCTTGGCGATTGCCGTAGCGGTGAGTTGCTCGATCAAGTAGTAAATATAGGCGGGACCGGATCCAGAGATTGAGCTGACGACATCGATCATGGATTCCGGAACCTCGATGACATCACCGAGGCCTTCAAATAGGCGACGAACGAGTGCGAACTGCTCGTCGGTTGTCGAGCGTCCCTGAGTGAGTCCAGTCACACCAAGACCGATCGAGGCCGGCGTGTTGGGCATCGCACGCACGAGCGCGGTGGACGTCGGTAGCAAGCGTTCGAAGGATTCTAGGAGCACCCCAGCGGCAACGCTGACCACTACGACACCCGGTTCGAGTGCGTCACGGATATCACGGAGCAGGTCGCTAACAAGATGAGGCTTGACAGCGACCAGAACCAGGCCGGCTCCGGTCACGGCGCGGACATTCGCTTCCGGCGTTGACTCTGTCGCCAAAGCGGTGACGTCGCTGAGTCCCGCGAGAGCGGCGGCTTTCTGGATCGAACGATTTGTGGTGCGAATCCCTCCGCTGACAGTAACGCTGGGGCTCAGCAGTCTCGAAAGAATGGCGCGGCCCATCGAGCCTGCACCGAGAATGGCGACGGTGGGGAGTTCAAGCACTATTGTCAATCTCCGCTTGATTTTCTCTACGACCGGCCCACCAACCAAGAATATGACCAATATGGCGATGCATTAGCTCCTCGGCTTCGTCAGGTTTGCCGGCCACGAGTAAGTCGAGCAGCACATGGTGTTCGTTGGCTGAATTCTCAAGTTCCACAGTGTCACGCAGCTCGGCGAGACCTACCATGCGCGTTTGGCTGCGCAGTTCCGCGACCAGCCTCACGAGTCTTTCATTGCCGGTAAGTCGCATGATTGCTAGGTGAAAGTCGGAGTCCGCGGCGAGGTAGTCGGCGAAGCGTCCTTCTGCGGCCGCCTGTTTGATCTTGTCGGCGAGACTGCGGAACCGCGGAAGGTCTTCGGTGGGAAAGTCCTCCGCCGCAAGTCGTGTGGCAGGAATCTCAAGCCAGCGTCGTACCTGCACGATCCCTTGTAAGTCGTCCTCACCTACATGGGTGATGCGGAAGCCTTTATTGCGCACGGATTCCACGAAACCACGTTTCTCGAGCTGAAGCATGGCTTCGCGCACTGGTGTTGCGGACACTTCGAATTGTGCTGCGAGAGTGGGCACGGAGACAACGTTGCCCGGCTTCAGTTCCCCCGAGATAATAGCGGCCGAAAGCGCTTGCTCCACCTCTGCGCGAAGGTTTACAACTGGTCCGATGCGGTGAATAGCCCGACTGGTTTTCATAGGTGCTTCCATCTCTCTGTCACGGCATCAGTGGTGCGCCCTTGCGCAAGTGTGGCACATGCCATATTACAACCCGAAATGACAATGACCAGCGACGAATTGGTGACCCGTACCGGATGGTGGTCAGCTTCAGAAACAATGCGATTAGTGTCCACAGACTCACCGCAGCAACCAATCTGGCCAAAGTACTGCCCAGAGTGGTCTCGCGTCTAAAGGACTCCAGTGTTGTTCCGTCACGATCCACACCAAACCAAAGGTCGAGGGAGTGAATTGTGGAACGACCAACAGCATTGATAGAGTATGGATTGGCCACAGAAAACTAGTCACAGGTAAGGATTCACGGGGGCCGCGTAGGTCGGAGTTGTTGCCAACCGAGGCGGTCCAATGCTAATCGAGCACGCCACGGCCAAAATGGCCGTGGGCACACACAGTACGAGGAGCGCGGGCCAATCCCCGAAGTAGCAGCCTAGATTTACTCACCGATTCACTCATTATCGACGCTTAATTAGGCGGATAAATGGCATCGACACCTACCCGTGAACTTGAGCTCACTGAACGCGACCAGGCGATGTTGGCGGGAGAGCTTGGGCCGGGGGTCGCAATGGCGATGCGTATCGTGGTCGCATTGGCTCGGGTGAGCGAGGCCCCCTACCTAATTTCAGTGCAGTCCGCTCACATCGACGGATGCCTCTATCACGGGCAGGCCGGCCTGGATTTTGCCGAGAAACTCGTCAGTCTCGGGGCCCAGGTCTCTGTTCCCACGACGCTGAACGTGAGCTCCTTGGATCTTCTTCACCCGGGTCTCGTGAGGCTGCCGGCGGATGAAACTGCGGCAGCAGAACGTTTGATGGATGCGTATGTCGCAATGGGGGCACGCGCTACCTGGACCTGCGCGCCCTATCAACTCGCTGATCGACCTGCTGAGGGCACGGATATCGCCTGGGCAGAATCAAATGCCATTGTTTTCGCAAACTCGGTACTGGGTGCGCGTACGGCCCGCTACGGGGATTTCTTGGACATTTGTGCAGCGGTCACGGGGCGGGCCCCTTACGCCGGATTGCATCTGGAGGCGAACCGAATTCCCTCATTGGAGCTGGACTGCTCCAGCATCCCCAGCCGCGTGCTTGACAGCGACGCAGCTTGGGCAGCTTTGGGCTTTGAGGTGGGGCGACGCGTTGGGGAGGCAGTTTGTATCCTGACCGGCATTAGCCCGACAGTCGTTACCGAGGACCGCCTCAAGGCACTGGGTGCAACGGCTGCCTCAAGTGGCGGAGTTGCTCTCTTTCACGTAGCGGGGTTCACGCCGGAGGCTATAGCGGCTGGTGAGAATTGGCCACCCGTTGGAGTTGCGCGAATACCTGTCACAGCTGAAATCTTGAGGTCGGCTCGCGACGAACTCACGACCGCCACCGTCGGGGAAACCCTGGACGCCGTTTCTCTTGGGACGCCACACTTTTCTCTGACCGAATTCGAGAACCTCGCCGGCATTTTGTCGGACGGCATTCAATTCGCTGAATCTTGCACAGTCTGGATCTCAACTTCCCGAGACGTTTTGGCGCAGGCAAAGGAACGGGGCTGGATCAAAACGTGTGAGCAGGCCGGGGCAAAGTTGGTCGTTGATACGTGCACGTACCTCGTTCCGATTCTCGCCGAAACCGTGCGCACGGCCATGACCACGTCCGGTAAGTGGGCCTGGTATGCCCCGGCAAATATGGGTATTGACGTCGTTTTTGGATCCGTTCAGGAGTGCATCGCGTCGGCTCGCGCGGGACGGGTGATCCGTGATGAATCCTTCTGGAATTAGCCACGGGGGTGTCGAGGCGGCTCTTTCCGCTTCGGATATCTCAAGCCCCAACCGCAGGGTTGCGGCCCACAATCTCTGTGCGGGACAAGGAGAAGGCGAGATTCTCTGGCTCGATGAGGCGCTTTCTTTTTGGGGAGGAACGGACCTCGCGACTGGTGTGATCACAGACATCCATCACCCACAGCATGGCGTCGCTCTTCCGGGAAGAGTTCTCGTGATGAGTGCGTCCCGAGGATCCAGTTCATCGTCGAGCGTGCTCGCGGAACAGATTCGAGCCGGGGTCGCCCCAGCGGCAATCCTTTTGGCGGTTCGGGACGCCATCATTGTGCTCGGCGCCCTCGCCGCTTCCGAAATTTACGACAGCGCGATGCCGATTCTCCTGTTGGATGAGGTCAGCCTCGCTGAACTTCCGCGCACGGGGCGTGTGACGGTTCTGTCGTCAGACCTTGATTCATCCGTCACCTGGAAGACGAGCTAACCTGCCTTTAACCTTGTAGTATGTTACATGTTATTTGATTGACGAAAGCCGCGGTGGCCAACAATGGCAAGTGATGTGATTATCATCGGTGCGGGCATCGTGGGGGCCGCATGTGCCCGCGCACTCGTCAGTGCGGGCCTAGATGTCGTTGTGGTCGATCGCGGAACCGTCGCCGGGGGCACCTCGTCTGCCTGTGAAGGAAATCTCCTTCTTTCTGACAAGGCGCCCGGACACGAACTCATACTGGCTCAATACGCCGCTCGCCTGTGGCCGATAACGGTGGCGGAATTGAGGGACGAGCTCGGCGACGAATTCCCGTCGGTCGAATACGAGCCCAAGGGTGGCTTGGTTATCGCAACATCAGACGATGGCGCCCAACCTTTGATTGATTTTGCTCAGACCCAGCGGAATGCCGGTGTAGAAGCACACGTCTTGACGCCCAACGAGGCGCGGGAGCTCGAGCCTGATTTGGGGTCAATGGTTCACGCCGCTGTCTTCTACCCAGAAGACAGCCAGGTGCAGCCGACAATTGCCACGGAGGCGTTAATGGCCTCCGCTCGCCTTCGCGGTGCGCTGGTCAAAGAGAAAACCGACGTGGTGGGGGCTCTGCGGGATTCTTACGGAACCCTGCGCGGTGTGCGCACGAACAACGGGGACATCTTTGCCCCGATGGTGATTGTGGCGGCCGGCCCCTGGTCCGGTGATGTTGCGGCTCAACTCGGGGTTCATTTTCCTGTGCGACCTCGCCGTGGAGAATTGCTGGTCACAGCGAGGATGCCGCAACGGATATTTCACAAGGTGTATGACGGGGATTACATCGGTGCCGTCGGTTCGAACGATGACACCCTCCAGACGTCCAGTGTCGTTGAATCCACCAAAGGAGGGACGGTATTAATCGGATCGTCGCGCGAACAGGTGGGGTTTGATGCGACGCTTCGCATTCGATCCTTGAGCGAGATAGCAGCCAAGGCGCTTCGGCTGTTCCCTTTCTTAGAGGGCGTTCCCGTGATTCGGAGTTACGGCGGCTTTCGGCCGTTCATGCCGGACCACCTGCCGGTTATTGGTGAAGATCCTCGCGAGCCAGGCCTCTGGTTTGCGGCCGGCCACGAGGGTGCCGGCATCGGACTGAGTCTGGCAACTGCTGCCTTGCTGCGGGACTTGATTCTCACAGAGACCCCCGCCATTGATGCGTCAGCGTTTTCCATGACACGAGCCACTCTCATCCCTTTTTTGAATGGGGCTGTCTGATTATGACGGCTCGCCTGCTTCCTCCAGCCGAAGACTCCAGTGAGCCCGGAGCTGCGGTACCACTGACGATTACCGTAGATGGAGTTCCCATCGTTGGCTTAACCGGTCAGAGTCTGGCAGGCGTGATTCTTGCCAGCGGATCTCTTATGCTTCGCCGCACATCTGCCTCAGGACGCCCCCGTGGCTTTTTTTGCGGAATTGGCGTGTGCTTCGACTGTCTCGTCGAGGTGAACGATCTGCGTGACGTGCGTTCCTGTCAACGCAAAGCCGTTAACGGTGATGCCGTGCTGACGCAAGGCCTTGATGCGTCGGAAGGGACCTTAAAGTGAATTCCCTCCAGAACGAAGCGGGCGGCGCAATCCCGCAGCATGTCCTCATTGTGGGCGCCGGTCCGGCCGGCCTTGCGGCGGCGAGCGCAGCCCGTGAACGTGGTGCCTCGGTGACGCTTGTGGATTCCTCGGATCAACTAGGCGGACAGTACTGGCGGCATCTTCCCACGTCACGGCCCGCTGCGGCAGAACACCGTCTCCATCATGGTTGGGAGACCTTTCGACAGCTTCGCGAGGCGCTCATGGCCGATGCTGGATGTCGGATTCTCACCAATGCACTGATCTGGGCCATTGAGACCAAGCCCGAGAGTCCCGGCGTTGTGCACGTCGTGGTTGGAGTCCCAGATGGAGTGGGGCGCGAACGATCTGAGTTAGTGGCTACTGCGATAGTTCTCGCCACCGGCGCCCACGACCGCACTCTCCCTTTCCCTGGGTGGGACTTGCCGGGCGTATTTACCGGAGGTGCCGCTCAAGCCCTGGCGAAGTCAGAAAGAATTGCGGTTGGCAACCGTGTCCTTGTGGCCGGTGCCGGGCCGTTTCTGCTGCCTGTGGCAGCATCCTTAGCGTCGGTCGGCGCTACTGTTGTGGGCATCTTCGAGGCCAACCGGTTGTCGACGCTTCTTCGCGGGTGGTTACCTCGTCCGTGGGGCCTTGTTCCGGCAGCATCAAAAGGGCTGGAATTGGCTACCTATGTCGCAGGTTTCGTCAAAAATCACATTCCCTACCGACTTGGCACCATGGTTGTCGAAGCCCACGGGGACGATCACGTCGAAGCAGTCACGATTGTCTCTGTCACCCTTGCGTGGGAGCCAATAGCTGGCACAGAACGGCGCATTGAAGTGGATGCCGTGTGCGTCAGTCATGGCTTTACGCCGAGGCTGGAATTGGCAATTGCCGCGGGATGTGAGCTCACTCCCGAACGATTCGTTAGCGTCGATGACACGCAACAGACATCGGTGCCCTGGGTATTCGCTGCGGGGGAGATCACCGGCATCGGTGGAGTGGATCTCGCGCTCGCGGAGGGCACAATCGCGGGACACGTCGCGGCCGGCGGTTTCACGTCGGACAAGACTGTCCAGCGAGCCGTTCGCCGACGCCGAGTTTTTAAGGGCTTTGCTGCGCGGATCGAAGCTGCTCACGGCATCCGTATTGGGTGGACGAGCGCTGTGACCCCGCAAACTATTGTCTGCCGGTGCGAGGAAGTTTCCTTCGCTGCCCTGTGCAATGGCGTGCACAGCACGGGGTCCCGATCTTTGCGAACGCTCAAGCTCAGTACCAGGGCATGCCTAGGTGTCTGCCAGGGTCGCATGTGCGGCCGCTCCGTTGAGGTTCTTCTGGCGCAGCAGATGGAACCGGGAAGCTTGCTCGACGAGGTAATCTCCGATCGTCGACCCATTGCAATCCCCATCCGCTTGGGGGAGCTGGCGTCAGAACCGCACTCCCTGGACTTATCCACCGACCCATCCGCACAAAACACACCCTTGAAAGGACAGAAATGATAACTAAGAAGTTTGACCTGGGCGGCGTCATCGTCGCCACCACGCTTGCATTCAAGGAGGACGCCTCCGCACCTGCAGGTCTTGCCGTTGACTACGACCGGTTTGCGGAACACTGCGACTGGCTCATCAACAACGGTTGCCGCGGGGTAGGCCCCAATGGATCGTTGGGTGAATACTCGTCCCTCACCGACGTGGAGCGACGGAGAGTTGTTCAGGTTGCCGTTGAAGCGGTGGGTGATCGCGGTCTGGTCATCGCAGGGGTGCACGGCGTCGGCTGGCACCAGGCACAGCAATGGGCTCGATTTGCCAAAGAAGACGGTGCAGATGGGGTTTTGCTCCTGCCGCCGACCATCTATCGGGCTAACGAAGAGGAGGTCATTGAACACTACCGTCGAGTGGCCGAGGTGGGTCTCCCGATCATGGCCTACAACAACCCCTTTGACACCAAAGTGGACCTGACTCCACGAATCGTTGCCCGTCTGGCGGAGATCCCCGAAGTCGTCGCCATCAAGGAATTCTCTGGGGACATCCGTCGGGTTCTGGAGATCAAGGAACTCTGCGATATTGGTGTCATCTGCGGAGCAGATGACTTGTTGCTGGAATCTCTGGTTGCGGGTGCCACCGGATGGTTTGCTGGCTACCCCAATGCGTTCCCCCGGGAAGCTGTTGAAATTTACACCCTCGTCAAGGCCGGGGAAATCGCCGCAGCTCTGGAAATCTATACGCAACTGGTGACGGTTTTCCGCTGGGATTCCAAAACCGAATTCGTTCAGGCAATCAAGCTGAGCGTGGACCTTGCAGGAGGAAGCTTCGGAGGCCTTACGCGTCCTCCCCGTGGCCCTCTCAGCGCCGAGCAAGATGCTCGGGTTCGCGCTGAAACCATGAAGGCTTTGGACTACTTGGCGACTCGAACGGGACGCTAGTGTCCTGCGCCGGTAGTTCGTTGTAGAAGTCGTTTGAGGGGTTCGAGGATTTGTTTCGTGGATTTGTTCGCGATGAATGGTTTAGTGTCTTCGTTCCATGCTTTGACCCAGTTGCCGACGTCGGCTTCGAGCGCTTGAATGCTGCGGTGGTGTGAGCGTTGGAAAAGGTCAGCGGTGGCGTAGGCAAAGAAGCGCTTGACCTGGTTGATACAGGAAGAATACGTCGGGGTGAAGTGCATGGTGAAACGGGGGTGAGATTCCAGCCATCTTCGCCCTCGACCAGTGGGACGCATTCTTCCGCGTCGACTCCAACGTCGCCATGACGACCTGCTCTTGCGCCGGTGAAGAAGTATGCGGAACACTCTTCTCTCTTCAAAAACGATTTCTATCGTCATTGCCATTTCGACACTCGGCAGCAAACTGGTACTTCCACGCTGAGGTTCATCGAGTGGTTCTAAGGCCGGTATCGGCCCCACGGCGATAAAGAGAGCGCGTTGCCGCCGGCTGATGCAACGCGAGCCAAGGTCAATCTCGTTCTCAAGATCGTGCTCCCCGCCGCATCTCTTCCTTTATGAAACTGCGGAAGAGCATCGTCAAAAACCGGATCGCTATCCTGACGTCCATCGAGCGCGGAAGAACGACCACATCTAACCCACTGAAGAGTCAAGAGAGCCCGACAACTCCGCTGTTATGGTTGGGAGGTGCAGTGCCGCCTGCAAGCGGCATTAAAGTCCGCCAACCTACTCCATCCGGCACTACTTCAGCTGTCTTACTGGCCGCCGCTACCAGGGCTCGATTCGCCGCCGGCCGTGTAGGAGGCGGCACCAGTGCCAGCGAGTTTCCCGCCGTCGACGATGAGATATTCCTCGCGAATAGGTCGATTGGCGAACCAGTCTTCGAGAATCTCCCGGGTGCCCGCTGCGTAACGAGCCTGAGCGGAAAGAGTCGACCCTGAAACGTGGGGGGTCATGCCGTTATGCGGCATCGTGCGCCAAGGGTGGTTGGCTTCCGGCGGCTGCGGGTACCAGACGTCACCGGCATATCCAGCGAGTTGCCCTGACTCGAGCGCGCGTACGATTGCGTCGCGGTCCGTGATCTCGGCGCGGGCAGTGTTGACGATGTAAGAGCCACGCTTCATCGTCGCGATCAGAGCGTCGTCGAAGAGGTGATATGTCTCCGGATGCAACGGTGCATGGATCGATACAACGTCGACGACTTGCACGAGAGAAGCTGCATCCGGGTGGAAAGTCAGGCCGAGTTCACGCTCAAGCTCGGGGGACAGCCGGCGCTTATCGGTGTAGTGCAAGTTGACGTCGAATGGTGCGAGTCGGCGCAACACGGCAAGGCCGATGCGGCCGGCCGCTACGACACCGACGTTCATTCCTTCGAGGTCATACGCGCGCTCTACGGAGTCGGCGATGTTCCAGCCACCATTGACGACCCATTGGTGCGAGGGCAGGTAGTTGCGAACGAGAGCGAGGATTTGCATGACAGAGTGCTCGGCGACACTGATGCTGTTGCTGTAGGTCTCCTCGACCACGGTGATCCCCCGGCTGATTGCTGCGTCGAGGTCGACGTGGTCTGAACCGATGCCTGCCGTGATCGCGAGTTTCAAGTTCGGTGCCTTCGCAATCCTCTCCTTCGTCAAATAGGCCGGCCAGAACGGTTGGGAAATCACGATGTCTGCAGTCGCAAGTTCCCGCTCGAACACCGAATCCGGACCCTCTTTGTCTGAGGTGACAACTAATACGTGTCCGGCTGATTCGAGAAATTTGCGGAGGCCAAGTTCGCCGGAGACCGATCCCAGTAGTTCACCCGGGGTGAAGTCAATGGAAGAAGGGCTTGGCAGCGTCTGACCGCCGGGGTAACCGTCGAGCACCGGGAGGGTGTCGCGCGCGTATTGCGGTGGGTACCCGGTAACGGAGTCCGGGTAGAGCACGAGGAGAACCTTGGCCATGTGGCTTCTTCCTGAGACGCCGGTCTGACAAGTGTCGCGCCCGGCTGATGCGCTTCGCTCAGTCTCTACCTCACCTCTCCAGCCTGTCAAGAGAGCCTGTCAAGTTTTTTGTGTAAGTGGGACCGGTCATCGGTCATCGGTCATCGGTTATAGGTATTGGTTGATTCGGTCAAGGAAGACCACAGCGAGAGTGCCGAGAGCTTGTGGTCAGCCCAGAACCCTAGGCGGCATCGAACGACTAGCATCAGCATGTTTATGGCGTGGTGGATCGGTTGGCACTTTAGGGTTGGTGCAACTATTCGGTAGA
>TARA_B110000503_G_scaffold72550_1_pt1 | contig 13402 bp, 7 predicted proteins | sample TARA_B110000503 | Tara Oceans TARA_B110000503 (sample SAMEA4397472) | marine metagenome | biome: Polar Biome; feature: [SRF] surface water layer (ENVO:00010504); material: water (ENVO:00002006), including particulate matter (ENVO:01000060) such as... | depth 5 m | reverse complement strand
TAAACACTTATCGTAATATTCATTTATAATATTCGATAATGGAAAAGTGTAAGTTAAGCTTCTGGCAAATTTGGAACATGAGTTTCGGGTTTCTAGGGATACAATTCGGATTTGCCTTACAGGGTGGATTTATGTCAAGAATTTTTCAAACTTTAGGAGCAGGTAAGGAAGAGATTCCTTTACTATGGATTGCAGCACCTTTAACAGGTTTACTAGTACAACCAATTATTGGTTATATGAGTGACAGAACTTGGAGCACAAAATGGGGAAGAAGAAAACCTTATTTTTTAGTAGGTGCTATCTTAAGTTCATTAGCGCTGTTTTTTATTCCTCATTCACCTATATTATGGGTTGCAGCTGGTTTTCTTTGGATTCTAGATGCTTCTATAAATATCTCTATGGAGCCATTTAGAGCTTTAGTTGCAGATAAATTACCTCAATCTCAAAGATCTTATGGTTTTGTAGTTCAAACATTAATTATAGGTATTGGTACTTGGATTGCAAGTAATTTACCTTGGATGGTTTCTAAACTTGGTGTTAGTAATGAAGCAGCATCTGGTGTAGTACCAATGTCTGTTAAAGTAGCATTTGCAATTGGCGCTTTTGTGTTTTTAGCAAGTATTCTTTATACTGTTTTTACAACAGATGAATATCCACCAGAAGACATGGAAGAATTTGATCGAGAAAAAGCAAAGAGAAACAATTTTATTCCAGACATTATAGAAAATATTGGAAGTATGCCAACAACAATGAAAAAATTGGGTGTTATTCAGTTCTTTTCTTGGTTTGCATTCTTTACAATGTGGAGTTTAGCAAATCCTGCCTTAACAGAACATGTTTTTAATACTCCAGCTCCGCTAGAATCTGCTTTTAATATGGCAGACTCAATTCAAGCAGAAGCATTTAAAATTGCAAATACTAAGTTTCAAGAATCTTCTAATTCAGTAGGTTCTGCTATGGGTATTTATGGTTTATCGTCTATGGTATTTGCTTTATTATTAACGCTGTACACCTCAAAAAGAAACATCAATAGAAAATATGTACACCTATTTTCTTTGATTATTGGCGGTATTGGGTTTTTATTTATGAGCTATGCTTCACCAGAAAACTTAAAATACTGTTTTGTATTGATAGGTTTTGCTTGGGGTAGTATTTTGTCAATGCCATATGCAATGTTATCAAGTTCTGTAGACCCAAAGAAAATGGGAGTAATTATGGGTATTTTTAATATGTTTATAGTAATTCCACAAATTATTGCTGCGTTGGGAGGAATCAATTATGTATCAGGTTTATTAGGTGAAGAAGCGATAAATGCAATGACTGTTGCAGGAATTAGTTTAATAATTGCAGGTTTTTGTAATTTACTAATCACCAATAAGAACGCAATTAGTTTTCAAGGAGAGAATTAAAAAATTAGAATGAAAAAAGGATTTATTTTTGATTTGGATGGTGTTATAGTTGACACTGCTAAATATCATTACTTAGCTTGGAAAAAATTAGCGAATCATTTAGGTTTCGAATTTACCAAAGAACAAAACGAATTATTTAAAGGCGTTAGTAGAAAACGTTGTTTAGAAATTTTGTTAGAAATTGGTAATAGAGAAGCAACACAAAAAGAATTTGATACTTGGATGGTCGAAAAAAATGTTGATTATTTAGAGTATATCAAAAATATGGAGGCATCTGAAATTCTTCCAGATGTTCCTAGAGTCTTAGAATTTTTGAAAAAAAATAATATTCCAATTGCTTTAGGATCAGCAAGTAAAAATGCACAACCTATTTTAGGAAAAGTGGGTTTATTGCATTATTTTGATACAATTGTAGATGGTAATAATGTTACAAAAGCAAAACCAGATCCAGAAGTATTTCTGCTTGCTGCAAGGCAATTAGGAGTTAATCCTAATGGTTGTATCGTTTTTGAAGATGCAGTTGCAGGTGTAGAAGCTGCAAATGCTGCTAAAATGATTAGTATAGGTATTGGAGATGAAAAAGTACTTTTTGAAGCGCAATTGAACTTTAATGATTTTACAGAAATTAGTAACGACTTTATTAAAGATTTATTAAAATAGATTAAAAAAAAAATGAAAAGATAGATACGAGAAAAGATGAAATAGTTCTTAATTTTTTCCTCTCTATTCTTTTCTCTCAAAAAGCATAAAATGAATCAAGAATATATAAAACCAAATGAATGGTCTATCCTAGAAGAAGGATTTGATGCTGAAACGGTAAAATCTTCAGAAAGTTTATTTAGTATTGGGAATGGTGTCATGGGACAGCGTGCTAATTTTGAAGAACAATATACTGGAGATACGTTTCAAGGAAGTTATATTGGAGGTGTTTATTATCCTGATAAAACACGTGTTGGATGGTGGAAAAATGGTTATCCAGAGTATTTTGCAAAAGTTTTAAATGCACCAAATTGGATAGGAATTAACGTTTTAATTAACGATAAAAAACTAGATTTAAATACCTGTAAAGAAGTTTCAAAGTTTAAACGAGAGCTTAACATGAAAGAAGGTTGGTTGTCTAGAAGTTTTGAAGCTGTTTTAGAAAACGGAATCAAAATTAAAGTTGATACCAAACGTTTTTTAAGTTTAGATTTAGATGCCATTGGCGCCATTAATTACAATTTAACTCCTTTAAATTCTGATGCAAAAATTACCTATATTCCTTATATAGATGCAGGAATTACAAATGAAGATACCAATTGGGATGACCAATTCTGGGATGTTTTAGAGGTTTCTCAAAACAACCAACAATCTTACATTCAGGCAAGAACCATGAAAACACATTTTTACACGTGTACGTTTATGGAATCTAGATTATTTGTAGATAATAAAGAGGTTATTACAGAATGTAATAATAAACAATTAGAGAAATACACTTCTTTTACATATCAACAAGAAATTAAACAAAATCAAACATTTACCATTCATAAATTTGGTGGTTATGTGGTGGATAGAAATCATAAAAAAGACGAATTAGTTGCTGCTGCAAAAGAAGCTTTAGACAAAGCCGTAAGTTTTGGTTTTGATGCTTTATTAGAATTGCAAAAGCAATCTTGGGCACAAATCTGGAAAATGTCTGACATTACTATAGAAGGTGATGTGAAAGCGCAACAAGGAATTCGTTTTAATATTTTTCAACTAAATCAAACCTATTTAGGAACTGATGTTACTTTAAATATCGGTCCAAAAGGTTTTACAGGAGAAAAATATGGAGGAAGTACCTATTGGGATACAGAGGCATATTGTATTCCTTTTTACATGGCTACAAAAGATCAATCTGTTGCAAGAAAGTTATTAGAATACAGGTATTATCATTTAGATAAAGCCATTGAAAATGCAGGGAAACTTGGTTTTACAAACGGAGCAGCATTGTATCCAATGGTTACTATGAACGGTGAAGAATGCCATAATGAATGGGAAATTACCTTTGAAGAAATTCATAGAAATGGCGCTATCGCTTTTGCTATTTTTAATTACTTCAGATTTACAGGCGATTATTCTTACATTCCAGAGAAAGGATTGGAAGTTCTAATTGGTATTGCACGTTTTTGGCAACAAAGAGCTACTTTTTCTTCGGATAAAAACAAATTCATGATTTTGGGAGTAACCGGTCCAAATGAATATGAAAACAATATCAACAATAATTGGTATACAAATTACATTGCAAAATGGTGTATTGAATATGCCTTAGAAAATATAAATACTGTAAAAACGGACCATATTTCTGATTACATCAGAATTAAAGAAAAAGTAAATTTCTCTGATGATGAATTATCTAAATGGAAAAATGTAGCAGATAATATGTATTTCCCATTTTCAGAAAAACACAATGTTTTCTTGCAACAAGATGGTTTTTTAGACAAGGAATTAATTTCTGTTGAAGATTTAGATAAAAGCCAACGACCTATTAATCAAAAATGGAGTTGGGATAGAATTTTACGTTCTCCCTTTATAAAACAAGCAGATACTTTACAAGGTTTCTATATGTTTGAAGAAGATTTTTCTAAGGAAGAATTAGAACGTCATTTCGATTTTTACGAACCATTTACAGTTCATGAAAGTTCATTATCTCCTTGTGTACATAGTATTCAAGCAGCAAAGTTAGGTAGAATGAATCAGGCGTACGAATTTTATTTAAGAACTTCACGTTTAGATTTAGATGATTATAATCACGAAGTAGAAGAAGGGTTACACATTACTTCTATGGCAGGAACTTGGATGAGTATCGTTGAAGGTTTTGGAGGTATGAGAGTGCTAAATAACACCCTTTCTTTTTCACCAAAAATTCCTAAAGGATGGAAATCGTATTCATTTAAAGTAAACTTTAGAAATAGAGTAATTACTATAAATGTTACTCAAAATAGAACTCATTTTGAATTAGAAGGAAAAAATGAAATAAGCATTTTAGTGAACGGAGAACTTGTAACGATAACTCCAAATAATTTAGTAACTGTTTAAAATTGAAATTATGAAACTTTACAGGAACATTTTTTTCTCATTAACAATCTTGTTTTTTATAGCATGTAGTAATGTTGAATCCACTAAAAATATTTCTGAGGTATCAATTTCAAATACCACTTTAGAAAGAGTAGAACCAACAAATTGGTGGATTGATTTTAAAAATACTTCATTACAGTTATTAGTAAAAGAAGACAATATTGGTAACTCAAAACCATCAATTTCTTATGCTGGCGTTTCTATTAAAAAAGTAAATAAAGCGAGAAGTGAAAACTATTTATTTATCGATTTAGAGATTGATAAATCAACCAAAGCAGGAAAATTTGATATTGTTTTTACATTTAAAGATGGAACAAAAAAAACGCATACTTATGAACTTAAAGCAAGAGAAAAATCTGCGGATAAATATGTAGGTTTTAATAGTTCTGATGCTATTTATTTAATCACTCCAGATCGTTTTTCAAATGGGGATGAATCCAATGATATCAACAAATATTTAAAAGATACTTCTTTAGATAGAACGGATGGTTATAAACGTCATGGAGGTGATTTACAAGGAATAATAAATCACGTAGATTATATTTCAGACTTAGGTTTTACAACGGTTTGGCCAACTCCAGTATTAACAAATGACATGCCTAAAGGTTCATATCACGGGTATGCAATTACAGATTATTATCAAGTGGATCCTCGTTTTGGAATCCTGGATGATTATAAAAATTTAGCTGATAAATTAAGGGAAAAAGAAATGAAATTAATCATGGATCAAATTGCAAATCATTGTGGTTTGGAACATTGGTGGATGAAAGATTTGCCTTTTAAAGATTGGGTAAATAATCAAAAAAATTATGAAGACAACATAGAAAATTGGAATTGGAAAACAAATATAAACTCTAACCATAGAAGAACTACAAATCAAGATTTATATGCTTCTGAAATTGATAGAAAAGAAAATAATGAAGGTTGGTTTGTTCCTGAAATGCCAGATTTAAATCAACGCAATCCTTTTATGGCAAAATATATTATTCAGAATAGTATTTGGTGGATAGAAACTTTAGGTTTAGGCGGAATTAGACAAGACACATATCCTTATCCTGATAAAGATTTTATGGCAAATTGGGCAGCTACAATTATGAACGAATACCCTAATTTTTCTATTGTTGGAGAAGAATGGAGTTACAATCCGTTATTAGTTGGTTATTGGCAAAAAGGAGCACAAAATAAAGATGGATATGAATCTAACTTAAAATCTACAATGGATTTTCCGATGCAAAAATCTATTATTGATGGTATCAATGAAGAAGAATCTTGGGATACTGGTTTGGTAAAATTATACGAAGGATTAGCCAACGATTTTCAGTATGCAACACCAAAGGACATTATGGTTTTCTTAGATAACCATGATAAAAGCAGGTTGTATACAGAAGTTAATGAAGATGTTACAAAAGCTAAAATGGCGTTGAGTTACATGTTAATGTTACCAAGAATTCCACAAGTTTATTACGGAACAGAAATTTTAATGGATGATACTGCAAAACCTGGAGATCACGGTTTGATTAGAACCGATTTTCCTGGAGGTTTTAAAGGCGATAAAAGGAATGCATTTACAAAAGAAGGTTTATATAAAGATCAAAAAACGATGCAGTCTTTTGTAACTAAAATTTTAAATTATCGTAAAAATAGTGACGCAATTCAAAATGGAAAGACTATTCATTTTGCTCCATTTATGGGAACTTACTTTTTGTTCAGAACAAAAGATAATGAAACAGTTGTTCATATTATTAATAAAAATGACAGCCCAATTAAAATCGATTTAAAACGTTATAGTGAAGTTGGGTTAAAAGGGAAAACGCTAAAAAATATCCTGACAGGAAAAGCATTTACTTGGGGAAATGAAATTCATTTAATAGAAAAAGGAAGTATTATTTTAACTACAAAGTAAAAGATTATATAGTTAAGAATCTGTCAGTTCGAGTGATTCTGATTTTTATTAAAATTGATAGAGAATTTTTAAAGAACAAAACATGAAAAATCTAATTATTATTTGTTTAACGATAGTCATTTTTTCTTGTAAATTAGAAAGTCAAGATAAATCAGTAATAAACAACTTTCAAAAGGTTACTTCTAAAGTTGTAAAAGATGCTGTTTTAGCAGGTGGTCAATTAATAAGAATAGATAGTTTTCCTTCAAAAAATATTACCGCTAGACCTGTTGATGTCTGGTTGCCAGAAAATTATTCATCAGGAAAAAAATATGTTGTTTTGTATATGCATGATGGACAAAATTTGTTTGATGCAACAGCTACTTGGAACCAGCAAGAATGGATGATTGATGAGGTTGCTACAAAATTAATGAAAAATGAAATCACTAAAAATTTTATAGTTGTTGGTATTCATAATATTCCTGCAATTAGATGGCAAGATTTATACCCAGAAAAAGCAATGGATTTTCTTTCAAAAGAAGATAAAGATAGGATGTACAAAGAAGCTGCAAAAAATAATTTTAGTACTGTTTTGAATGGCGATGCGTATTTAAGTTTTATTGTTACTGAGTTAAAACCATATATAGATGCAACATATGCTGTTTACACAAATAAAGAAAATACATTTGTTGCAGGTTCTTCTATGGGAGGCTTGATGTCTATGTATGCGGTAGCGGAATATCCAGAAATTTTTGCAGGTGCAGCTTGTATTTCTACGCATTGGGTTGGAGGATCTCCAAAAGAGAATAACCCTTTATCAGACGGAATTTTTAAGTACTTAGAAAGCAATTTACCAAGTGCAGAAAATCATAAAATGTATTTTGATTATGGTAATAAAACATTGGATGAAAATTATCCACAATATGCCCCAAAAGTAGATTCCATTTTTCTAAAGAATGATTATACATCAGATAATTTCAAAAATTTATTTTTTGAAGGAACAGATCATTCAGAATTATCTTGGCAACAAAGAATTGATATTCCATTAACTTTTTTACTTAAAAAATAAACATGAAACATATTAAATTTCTCTATTTGTTTGTTCTAATTTCTACATTTTCATTAGCTCAAAATTCAACTAGAATTTTTAAAAATGTAACTGAAACAAAAAACGGATTAGAAATTAATGTAAATGATGGCATCTATTATATTACTTTTTATAATGAAAAAATAGTTGAAACCTCATTTGTTCCTAAAGGTGAAGAATTACAAAATAATTCTCACGCTGTGGTTTTAAAGAAGAAAGATTTAGATGTAATTTCAATTGTAACTCAAAGCAAAAGTATATTTACTTCAGAAGGAATATCAATTCATATTCAACACTACCCTTTTCAAATTAGCTATACATATAACAATGAATTAATTACTTCAGAAAAGCAAGGCTATTACATATCTAAACACATTCCTTTAGAAAATGTAAAAGGTAATATTCCTAATGAAGAAACAGAAAAAATTGAATTCAATTTAACTTCTGATGAGGTTTTATATGGAGCAGGAGCAAGAGCTTTGGGAATGAACAGAAGAGGTCATCGTTTAGCTTTATACAATAGAGCACATTATGGTTATGAAACGTATTCTGAGTTGATGAATTTTACGTTACCAATCGTAATTTCCTCTAAAAAATATATGATTCATTTTGATAATGCGCCAATTGGTTACTTAGATTTAGATAGCAAAAAAGACAATTCGTTGACGTATGAAACAATTTCTGGACGTAAAACATATCAAGTTATAGTTGGTGATTCTTGGGTTGATTTAATTGATAATTATACAGATTTAACAGGGAAACAACCTTTACCACCAAGATGGACTTTAGGTAATTTTTCAAGTAGATTTGGGTATCACTCTCAAAAAGAAACAGAAGAAACAATTGATAAATTTAAAGAAGAGAATATTTCTGTAGATGCTATTGTTTTAGACTTGTATTGGTTTGGAAAAACCATTCAAGGAACTATGGGGAATTTAGAAGTAGATAAAGATTCTTTCCCAGATATAAAAGGAATGGTTTCTCGTTTAAAAGAAAAAGGAGTTAAAACTGTTTTAATTACCGAACCTTTTATTTTGTCGAATTCTAAAAAATGGAAAGAAGCTGTAGAAAAAAATGTTTTGGCAAAAGATTCTGTTGGAAACCCTGCTAAATATGATTTCTATTTTGGAAATACTGGTATTGTAGATCTTTACAAAAAGGATGGAAAAGATTGGTTTTGGAATATTTATAAAGAGATTTTAAACCTTGGTGTAAAAGGACTTTGGGGAGATTTAGGAGAGCCAGAAGTACTACCTTCTTGGGTAAATTTTGAGAGTAATAAAGCAGATGAAATTCATAATATTTATGGTCATGATTGGGCACGTTTAATTTTTGAAGGATATCAAAAAGAATTGCCAAATGAAAGACCTTTTATTTTAATGCGTGCAGGTTATTCTGGTTCTCAGCGTTTTGGTATGATTCCTTGGTCTGGAGATGTTAGTAGAAGTTGGGGAGGTTTACAGTCTCAGCCAGAAATAGCATTACAAATGGGAATGCAAGGTTTGGGATATATGCATTCTGATTTAGGTGGGTTTGCAGGTGCAAATTTAGATGATAATCTATATACGCGTTGGTTGCAATATGGTGTTTTTCAACCAATTTTTAGACCTCATGCACAAGATGATGTGCCAAGTGAGCCTGTTTTTAGAAGTGAAAAAGCAAAGAAATTAGCGAAAGAATCTATTGAATTACGTTATAAATTATTGCCTTATAATTACAATTTAGCATTCGAAAATAATCAAAAAGGAACGCCATTAATGCGTCCAATTTTCTTTGAAGAAGAGGATGAAAAATTAATGAGTAATTCATCTACATATCTATGGGGTAAAGATTTTTTAATCACACCAGTTTTAAAAGATTCTGTAAAAACGAAAGAAATTTATTTTCCTAAAACTGCAAATTGGTTCAATTTTTATACGGATGAAAAAGTTGAAGGCGGAAAAACAAAAACGGTAAAAGTTGAAGAAAATTCTATTCCAACCTATGTAAGAGCAAGCGCTTTTATTTTAATGTCAGATTTAGTACAAACCACAGACAATTATAAAGCAGATAAATTAGAAATTCATTATTATTATGATGCTTCTATCAAAAAAAGTGAAAGAGAATTTTATAATGATAACGGTTTAACTGCAAATGCTTTTGAAAAAGATGAATTTGAAATTTTAGACTTTGAATCAGAAGTAACAAAACGTTTTTTAGAAATTGATTTTGACGCTCAATTTGGTGATAATTGGAAATCATCAGAAAAAGAAATTCAATTGATAATTCACAATATAAACTGGAACCCTAAAAAAATAAAAGTAAATGGTAAAAGAATACCAATTTCATCAAAAAATAATAGACTTAGCATTCCTTTAAATTGGAATACAAACAAAGAATTAAAAATTAAAGTATCATTAAAATAACTGTTGATTATGAATAAAAAAAAATCTCTTATAGTTGCAGCCATTTTATCAATAATAGTTGGTTGTACACCAAAAAAAGTATCAGAAAAGAAAATGTTGGAACAAGAAAAAGTAGGTAAAGTTGTAGTTTATCAGGTTTTTACTCGTTTGTTTGGGAATACAAATACCACGAATAAACCTTGGGGAACTATTGAAGAAAATGGAGTTGGAAAGTTTAATGACTTTACTGACAAAGCGTTATCAGAAATTAAAGATTTAGGAATTACGCATATTTGGTATACAGGAGTTCCACATCATGATGTAATTAGAGATTACACAAAATTTGGTATTTCTAATGACGATCCAGATGTTGTAAAAGGAAGAGCAGGTTCTCCTTATGCGGTAAAAGATTACTATAACGTAAACCCTGATTTGGCTGTAAATATTGAAAATCGATTAGAAGAATTTGAAGCTTTAATTAATCGTTCTCATAAAACCGGATTAAAAGTAATTATTGATATTGTTCCAAACCATGTTGCAAGAAATTATAAAAGTATTTCTAATCCTGAAGGAACTAAAGATTTTGGTGAAGAAGACAATAAAAGTGTTATTTATGATGTGAATAACAATTTTTATTACACTCCGAATGAAGCTTTTGAAGTTCCAGATTTCTTAAATAATTATACACCTTTAGGAGGAAATGAAAACCCTTTGTCAGACAAGAAGTTTGATGAAAACCCGGCAAAATGGACAGGAAATGGATCACGCTCTACAAAACCTGATTTTTATGATTGGTATGAAACTGTAAAAGTTAACTATGGTATTTCACCAGAAGGGAAAAAAGATTTTGATGAATTACCAGTAGGTTTTGCAAACGAAGATTACAAAAAACATTTTGAATTTTGGCAAGATAAAACGGTGCCAAATTCTTGGATAAAGTTTAGAGATATTGCTTTGTATTGGTTAGAAAAAGGTGTTGATGGCTTTAGATATGACATGGCAGAAATGGTTCCAGTAGAGTTCTGGAGTTTCATGAATTCAGCTATTAAAATGAAAAATCCAGATGCTTTTTTATTAGCAGAAGTATACAATCCTAAAATGTATAGAGATTACATTAAAAAAGGAAAAATGGATTATTTGTATGACAAAGTTCAGTTGTATGATACAATTAAACATGTAATGCAAGGTCATGGATTAACAGATAATATTCCTCCAATTCTAGAAGATTTAAAAGACATAGAACATAATATGTTGCATTTTTTAGAAAATCATGATGAACAAAGAATTGCAAGTCCAGAATTTGCAGGAAATGCAGCTAAAGCCAAACCAGCAATGGTAGTTTCTGCAACAATTTCTACCGCACCAACGATGATTTATTTTGGCCAAGAATTTGGTGAAGATGGATCTGAAAATGCAGGTTTTGGAGCTCCTTCAAGAACTTCAATTTTTGATTATATTGGTGTTCCTTCCTTTCAAAGATGGGTAAATAATAAGCAATTTGATGGCGGACAATCTACCACAGAAGAATTGGCTTTAAGAGATTTTTACAAGCGTTTGTTAAATTTTACAATTTCTTCTGAAGCTTTAATGGGAGAGTATCAAGATATACATCATTATAATCGTCAAAATTCTGAATGGTATAATGATAAAATTTTGTCTTATGTACGTTGGTGTGAAGATGAAAAATTAATTGTCATATCTAACTTTAATGCAGATAATACATATGGTTTTGATTTAAGTTTGCCAGAAGATATTATTGAAAAATGGGATTTAAAAGAGGGTGAGTATCTGTTAGAAGATCAATTATATAAAGAGTATGCTACAACGTTGGTTGTTAAAAATAAGCAAGCAAAATTTAGAGTAGATGTTAAACCATTAGAATCTTTCATCTTGAAAATTCAGAACTAAAAAAAAAGTATTTCGTATGAAAAATATCATTTTTATTATCAGTTTAATAGCTTTTATTAGCTGTCAAGAAAAAACATCAACAAAAAAAATAGTAAAAAAGATGGAAGCTAAAGAGTTTGTTTGGGAAGGAGCAAATATCTATTTCTTGCTAACAGATCGTTTTAATAATGCAGACACCTCTAATGATATCAATTTTGATAGAACTAAAGAAGCAGGTAAATTACGTGGTTTTGAAGGTGGAGATATTAAAGGAATTACTCAGAAAATAAAAGAAGGATATTTTACCAAATTAGGAATTAATGCCATTTGGATGACGCCAATTGTAGAGCAAATTCATGGTGAAACAGATGAAGGAACTGGCTTATCTTATGGGTATCATGGTTATTGGACAAAAGATTGGACAAATATTGACCCAAATTACGGTACTAAAGAAGACTTAAAAGAATTGGTTGCAATTGCACATAAAAACGGAATTAGAGTTCTGTTAGATGCTGTTATAAACCATACAGGCCCTGTTACAGAAAAAGATTCTGTTTGGCCTAGTGATTGGGTAAGAACTGGTCCTCAGTGTAAATATGATAATTATGAAAATACAATTAAATGTACACTTGTAAAAAACTTACCAGATATTAAAACAGAAAGCAATGAAAATGTAGCATTGCCACCTCAATTAATTGAAAAATGGAAAGCAGAAGGCCGTTATGAGCAAGAAGTAAAAGAGTTAGATGCCTTTTTTGAAAGAACAGGACACCCAAGAGCGCCACGTTTTTACATTATGAAATGGTTGACTGATTATATAACAGAATTCGGAATTGATGGTTATAGAGTTGATACGGTGAAACATACAGAAGAATATGTGTGGCAAGAATTTAAGCAAGAATGTGATTTTTCTTTTGCAGAATACAAAAAAAATAACGCTGACAAAGTGTTAGATAGTAATAATTTTTACTTGGTTGGAGAGGTGTATAATTATGAGATTTCTCATGGAAAAGCATATGATTTTGGTAACAAGAAAGTTAATTATTTTGATAAAGCATTTAATAGTTTAATAAATTTTGAAATTAAATGGAATGCAAAACAAATGTCTGAAAAAGAGGTGTTTCATAAATATGATACCATTCTTCAAAACGATTTAAAAGGATATGGAGTATTAAACTATATGACGTCTCATGATGATGGACAGCCTTTTGATAAAGAAAGAAAAATGCCTTATAAAACGGCAACGATGCTGTTATTAACTCCAGGAGCTTCACAAGTATATTATGGAGATGAGTCTGCAAGAGATTTAACCATAGATGGCGCTGTTGGAGATGCAACTTTACGTTCTTTTATGAATTGGGATGATGTTAAAAACACTAACGAAACCAAAAAAATATTAACTCATTGGCAAAAAATAGGTCAGTTTAGAGGTAATCATATGGCCGTTGGAGCAGGAAAGCACAAATTAATTTCAGAAGAAAATGGTTTGATTTTTTCAAGAGTTAAAAATAAAGACAAAGTAGTTATTGGAATCAATTTACCGAAAGGTAAAAAAGTAATTAAAATTTCTTCTGTTTATAAAAATACAGATAAGTTATTTGATTTCTATTCTAAAAAAAAGGTGATTATAAAAGATGGTATAGCTTACTTGGATTCC
>TARA_B110000503_G_scaffold36732_1_pt1 | contig 13408 bp, 25 predicted proteins | sample TARA_B110000503 | Tara Oceans TARA_B110000503 (sample SAMEA4397472) | marine metagenome | biome: Polar Biome; feature: [SRF] surface water layer (ENVO:00010504); material: water (ENVO:00002006), including particulate matter (ENVO:01000060) such as... | depth 5 m | reverse complement strand
TGATGAGTATTATGAAATGTTAAATTTATTAAATTAAGGTTATGAAAAAATTTGAAGATATTAAGTGGAAACAACACCAATTAGGTAAAGGATCAATTCAAGGATTATTAATGTTAGATAGTGGTAATGAATTATCTATAGTAGCAGGTCCTGGGATGTACTGTACGCCTAAAGAACAACATAGTTCACCTGATAGTTTTTCATCATTTGAAGTTGCTGTATTTGATAAAGAGGGAGAAATGATGGGTGATCCTACAGGATGGCAAAGTAGAGATAATATTAATACACTAATAAAACTATTAAGTTAATGGTAGAATTAATAGAACAATTATACCAGACAAATCAAATAAGTGAAGAAGTAAGAGATCAATTAATTAACAAACATTATAATAAATAGGTTATGGAAAAAATTAAAAATATTAAAAACGGACAATTACACAGGCACTATGATAAGATTAAAAATTACCTAGCAGAAAAAGAAGGAGATAAAGCCAGAGATTATTGTGATATGGGAATAGCTCATTTAGCATTCTTGAAAGAAGATGGAGCTAGTGGTACAGATGTAATTGAGGGTACTACAATTAATTTATGGTTAGAAAGATTTTGGCAGCAATTAGAAAACAATGGTTTAATGTTATAATAAATAAAGATATGAATAAGTGGTTTGGATTAAGAATTAATTTTAAATGGCCTCATGAAGGTATTTGTTTAGGATTAGCAATAGATTTTTTTGATGAAGAAGAAGACACACCTTGGTGTAGTATATTAGTTAGGTTTTTATTTCTAACAGTAGTTTATGATTTTGGATTTGGAGATGATAATAAAGAAATTTATAACAATCAATGATAATAATTAAAGATTTATTTATAGGCATGGGTATGTTTTTTGTAGCCCACGTGCTTACATTCTACCAACTAAATGGTCAGTTTTTAAAATCAACAGATTGGTTTAAAAATAATGTTGTTATAGTAGCGGCTTGTGGGATGGTATTATCATTTTTTTACATTTGGGGTACTAAATATGCTGTAAGTGGAATGGGGGGTTTGTTATGGCCCGCTCGTTTTATTGGATTTGGGGTTGGAATGATAATTTATGCCATAATGGTTAATTACCATTTTAGTGAAGGCATTAATAATAAAACATGGGTTAGTTTAGCATTAGCCTTCTTATTAATTTGTATACAAGTATTATGGAAAACGAAATAGATTTACATGGGTTTAATCATGATGACGCAGTAATTGCTACTGAGGAATTTATATTAAAATATTCAACAACAACTAATTACTCAACTTGTAGAATAATAACCGGTCAATCTCTTAAATTACAAGATAAAATTATTAGTGAAGTACTAACTAAGCATGGGTTTAAATATTTTATCCCATCTTGGAACACAGGGTGTATTGTAACCTCAGTAACAGAATCAAAATAAACATGGGTAAGAAAAAAATAGTCAAAACATTAAGGTATAAAATACTCAAGGCGTTAGCATATACTAATAAACTAACATCATACCAGAAATTTGCTTCACGTATAGGTTATATGGGGGCAGGTTTTTTAATAGCAGCACAGTGGACATTGGATCCAAGATTGTATGTAATAGGATTTATGTGTGTTATAGTACAAACGTCATCACGTAAACAATGGAATTTAGTAGCTTTAAATCTAAATGGATTAATAGCTTGGTTTACACATTTATTTACAAAACTATGGTAAAAGGGGTTATAGCAGGCAATTTTGATGTAATTCATCCAGGGTATATTGAAATGTTTAAAGAGGCAGCAGCTAATTGTGATTGCTTAGTAGTTTTATTACATACTGATCCTTCTATAGAACGTCCTGAAAAGCTTAAACCTATATTAAGTGTAGAGGAGCGTAAAGCAATGTTACTCTCTCTTATTTATGTTGAGGATGTAGTAAGGTATACGTATGAAGAGCAACTATTATATTTATTAAAATACGGTGAATTTAACATTAGATTTTTAGGCGACGACTATATTGGAAAACCGTTTACTGGTGATAATCTACCAATAAAGATACATTATCTTAATAGAGACCATGGTTGGTCAACAACTAAATATAAACAATTAATATCTCAATCCATATGACTACAAAAGAACAAATTAAATCCCTGAGAGAGCAAATACTTGTTTTAAAAGTACAATCTCAAAAAACAAATACTAAAAAAACAATTCAGAAACTCCAACAGGAATTAGATGGTTTGATACAACGTAAAACAAATGGAGTATAATCTTGTAAGACACGGGAATCAATTATTAGAGATTATTAGGGATTTTAACCCAAGCAATTTTATTACTGATTCTAAAGGTAGGCAAATGAACAAAGAATTACTTGGAATGTGGGTTAACCACTTAGAGGGTGATAGTGTTGTTCAAAAAAATGGTAAAATATTAATATGTCGTCAAGTTGAGGACGCAATAATAGAATAGTTATGAGCGAAGAATCAAAAAGAGAACGTGCTATGGAACAATACCGTCAGTACAGATCAAATCAGGGTAGAAGTGATAGAAAACAACGAAACGCTACAATAGTAGCTTTTGCCTCTATCATTGGAATAATTATAATGCTTAGTATACAATTGATCTATCAAACGTATTTTAAATGATAAGCTACATCATACCTACGTTATGGAAATCTCCTAATATTTTTAAACTAATAAAGGGGTTTGAATCAATAGATGATCCAAATGCTGAATTAATTATTATTAATAATGATATTAAGACAGTTAATTATAAACCTACAGACGGCAGAATCAGAGTTTTTAATATGTCTGAAAACCAGTTTGTAAACCCATCATGGCAATTAGGAACTCATTATACCACTCAAGAACGAGTATGTATAGTAAATGATGACATAATATTTAATATTAAACGTTTCCATGAATTTGTATTGGCCTCAAATGCTAAAGCAATTTGTATGACTAATTGGAATCGAATAGATAAAGACCAACCCGAATGGGAATTGGTAAGTAACAATTCACCAAATGCTCGACCTGCTGGAGGTGGTCAATTAATGTTAGTTATGAGACACAATTGGCCTGAATTACCTTACAATATGAAATTGTGGCATGGTGATGATATCATCTATTATTACAATACACTAATTAAAGAAATTGACTTTTGTTTTATTAGAGGCATGTCAGTAACAGGTGACCAAAGTGTAAGCGTTAACAGCAATATTATACCAAAAAAAATGGGTGAAACATTTACTCAAGATACCTTGGAGTATTATAAGAAGATGCATATATTGGGTCTATCATGTAGTACAATATTCCCTATGGAATTAAAAATGGCCTGGAAATATGATGATATAGATACAAAACTTAAATACGAACAAAAATTAAATAGAATAATCAATGGCTAAAACGTGTGCTTGGTGCTTTAAAAAGACGAACTTACCAGATGTATTTGCTGCGGAAGCTCCATTAATGATATTTATGGAGGAACGTATTGATGAATGGTGTGAAAAGAATGATGTTACAAGAGATGAGTTATGGGGTGCTAATGGTGATTGGACACAACTTGAACTTGACCCTACAATGGAGGCTGAATTATTAGCATATGATGAGTTAGTAGCAGGTGTATCTAAAAAAACCATATGTAAGGAATGTTTAATTGAAGATGATAAAATTTATAAAAAGTTTTATTTAGAATATAATGATGATACTGAATTTACAATAGAATTTAAACCAGAATAATAATTTGATATGAAGATAGACCACGTTTTTATAATTAATTTAAACACACCAAATAGGGATATTGAGAAACGTTTACAGTCAATAAAATGGCCGTATGAAATACCGTTTTATATATTACCAGCTACTAATGGTTGGGAGGCAGTTAATGATAAATCTAAAGCACACCATAATTTTAAACTAGCAGATTGGTGGAAGATAGATATTCAAACATCAGCTAAACATGCCCGCTTTTATACTAGAGAAGTTACACCTGGTGAGGCCGGTTGTATGTTATCTCATTATCAATGTATTTACAACGCCTATCATGATGGGTTAGACAACATATTAATATTTGAGGAAGATTTTTACTCACTTGGTAAATTCCCAACACAAACAGAACTAGATGCAGTACCAGATGACGCTAGTATATTATATTTAGATAGGAGCCAACAATGTGTTGATTGGGACGAAATTAGAGTTAATGATTACGTTACTAATATTGGATATAGTTACAATAACCATGCTTATATTATGACTAGAAAGGGTATGAAGGAAGTACTCGATTCACCTATATTAGATAATATCATTGTTAGTGATGAGTTTTTCCCTGCTATAAATGGTACTAGTGATAGAAAAGATGCTATTAGTGTATTCCACAACCCAGAATTTCAAGCGTACGCATTGAATGGAGGTTATTTTGGACAAACATCTAACCCCGATGTAAATGCACTGACAGAATTTCCACCTGAATACGTTAATTCTTTAAAAACAGAAACTGTAAAAAAGGTAGCTGAAATATTAGATGATAGTGATTGGGAGGCATGGTGTAAAAAATATATTAGCCCACAAATTCTAAATAAAGAATATGATTTAATTATAGACGAACCAGCACCTCATGTTTATGTATTTCCATTTTTTACTAAACGTTTTTGTAAACAATTAATTCAATTAGGCGAACAATTTGATTGGACAACTGATAGACACAAGTTTTATCCTACAACAGATAATTTACTTGAGAAATTAGGTATGGATAAGATTTACAATAAATTAATCAATGAGTTTGTTAGACCATTAGCCATAAATAGATATTGGCTTGAAGGTAAAACATGGGATTATTTAACAGACGAATCATTTATAATCAAATATCCTCATGACCAACAAGCACATCTAAGCTTACACCACGATGCTAGTAGTATAACAACATTAGTAAATTTAAATCCAGGTGATTTTGAAGGTGGTGGAACATATTTTCCCAAATACAAATGTAATGTTAATCCAAAAGATATAGGTGTAATGACATTACATCCAGGTAATATAACTCATAAACATGGTGCTAGACCAGTAACTAAAGGTACAAGATACGTTGTAGTATCATTTATCAAAAATACAGACTTACAATAATAAATAAATAAAAAATGATAATAATAGACAATTTTATTCAGGATCAAGTATTAATAGATGATATTATACATGATAAAAATTTCTTTGGCCCCAATGGAGATTTTATGTGGTGGGATGGTTGGTGGAATAGTTCTGCTAACACTAACAAAAAACGATTAATAGAATATCTATGGAGATACCACTCACCAGATTCATCATATGATATAAGTGGGTTTGAATATTGGACAGGTGTTTACGGTGAAGGTCACCCAAACCAATCACTTGGTAGACATAAAGATAAAGATGAATTACATTGGAAACGAACAGGCGGAGTAGAAGGTGGTGAAATTATAAGACCGGAAATTGGAACAGTATATTACCCAATGTCAACAGAGCATGATGGTGGTTATTTGGAAATTGAAAGGTCAAATGGTGAGGTAGAACGTATTGAACCTAAATTTAACCGTCTAGTTATATTTGATGCGGGTAATGATGCTCATAGTGTTACTAAGGTAACTAATGGAGTGAGATATGCTATAGCAATTAACTTATGGAGGGTAGTACCTGTAGCAGTTCAAGAAGGTTTAATGACAATAGAAAAATAATATTATGAAAATACTGTTTTGGGTTGGGTATGCTAACCCACGTTGGGATAAAGGAGATTGGATAGATAATGGAATGGGTGGTAGCGAATATTGTGTTATCAAACTAGCCGATTATTTAGATGTATATGGAAACGATGTTACTATAACAGGTGATGTTAAGACAGGCAATTGGCATGGTGTAAAATATGTTCACCATAGCGAATTAATTGAACATAGAGGACCGATTTCACCCAATGGTAAACCGAACCCAACAGCGGTGTATGAACACTATGATGTCGTTATAGCAATTAATTATTTAAACGTATTTAAACATTTAGATGACGCATTAATCGATTATGATAAGGCATACTTTTGGATGCATAACGAGGATTTCTATACATGGTATAAAGGAAATAAGTTACACAATTGGGAACAATACTTGACACATCCTAAATTGGAGAAAATAGTTGGTGTATCTAAATATCACGTAGATGAAATATTAAAACCGAGATTCAAAGCTCTTGGCTACACACCATCACAACTTACTACGTATATACATTCGATAGATAATGCTATTGATTTAAATGATTATAAGAATCGATCGTATCAAGGCAAAATTAAGAACCGAATAATATGGAGCTCAACGCCCGATAGGGGATTGGAATTGCTATTGGATAATTGGGCACATTGGAAAAGCATAGTACCAGATTTATCATTGGAAATATGTTGTCCACCTTATGGGGTAAATTGGATGAAACGTGATGTGTCTAAGTTGGAGGATGTTAATTGGCAAGGTAATAGGTGTCCAAATGATTTGAAGACGGAAATTGCTAAAGCGGAATATTGGATATATTGTTCTAATTACACAGAGACATATTGTATAACAGCGTTGGAGATGATGATGGGTAGAGTTAAGCTAATACATAATGGAACAGGTAACTTGGGAGCGCTAATTGGAGATACTAGAGGCACGATGATTGAGGGGCTAGATGCTAATAATATAATTCAGACGATCGTGAGTGATAATAATAATCCGAAGCCAATGTCGGATAAAGTAGCGGTAGCTAATACGTTTGCTATGGAACAAAATTGGGATACACGTGTGAATGAATGGATCGATTTAATTAAATAATCAATGTATACAACGCGTTAGATCAATGTCACCATACCATGTGATTGGTTGGTTTGACGCGTTTAAATCGCATTATACACCGCAAATTTCGCCTGGAATTATGTATTGAAGCGTTTACGACGCAAAAGTGTGACACTATGAATCTACGTATGTCACGATATCAACAACTATTTATTGGTTTATATAAAAATATGCTTACGTATGACAAGTTCATCGTTGGTATGTGGTGTGAATCGAGGCGTGTGTTAACCCCTGCATCGAGCGAGCCACGGATCTTCGACTCGAACGATATATACTTGTGAACAATGCAGATCCTGCAATGTACACCAATGAACATTAAATTAAACATGAATTTACCGCAATGATACGTTGTGACACATGGGCATACTACAAGGCACGTGGATTTCATAAGCAAATCACGCCGCTCACAAACACATATGCAATAATATTTGGCTACCGTAAATGGGGGATATGACAATGCATATTAGGGATATACCAGCGACAACGGTGGTGTGCACTTCATATATTATCTTGCCCACGGTGGTGACAATAGATGCCGTACCGAATACCTTAATTATACTACAATACACATCACGTTTTGCGGCGGTATCTCCACCGTGGTACTTACGTTATCATATGGTATACCTGGATATATTATGGTGCTATGCCGGCGTACCGCCGCCGTATTATGTATATATCCCATGCGCATTGACGTCCGTCGACGCGTGTATGCCGTAGAGAAAGGTTGGGGGCAATTCATGACTCGTACACGATCTTACGCCCCCGATTGTATATACTTATATTTAAGTGGGATTATTGGTGATTACATTCCACGATTAGCATGCCAATTGTGGAATACAAGCATCTAAAGTAAACGTTGGGTTTGGATGTTGCATACATCTAATGCATAACTCAAAGCTAAACCTTCACCGTTACCAATCCCTTTATGAGAGTATATATTGTCGTTGGAAGTAGACATTTCCTCAAATATAGGTTGTATTTCTTTTATGGTATCCAGTAATTTATTGCTTTGTTTATGGTAGGGCATATAGAATGTATGCTCCTCAATAGGTTGAGTGAAGTTATAATTATATCCCTTGGCTATCCAGAACCAAACAGCTCGTCTCCAATAGTTTTCTTTCTCTAATTGTTTAAAGTAAGGCACACCGGGCCAATGATTAGTATATGTGAATGTATCTTTATCAAATCCTCTGAGTGAATTTAATTCATCTAACTTATCTACGTCACAGTAATATACCCCATGTTGATGTTTAATGGCCATTTCGATAGAAAAAGTAAGTTTCGCGAAGTATGTGAAAACTTTAGAAGTATAAATTTCTATATCGAAGAACCCGTTTTGGGATTTATCGTCGGTTAGCAAACATATGCGAAATTTTTTCTCCAAAATTTTTCGCACCGATGGAGATATATACATAGTATATTGACTACCAATAGCTACAAGACAGAGTATAGGTTTCATTGTTCCTACATTAGTATCTACTAATTGAACCGGGGTCTTCTCTAATGCTGTCCAAGTTTTTTCTTAACATTAAATTACCCTCCAATAACTGTTTTTTTGCCAATTCAGAAAACTTACGGTTATCGCGTATCGCATTACTCAAATGACCCAGATCAGTTTTAATGGTCATTAATTCACCATCTATTTTCCCATTCGGAATGAAGTCGTTTTGGATAACTCTAACTATATCCTCAATATCCATTAATTTTTCCTGGAACTCCGCGGTTCTAATGGAAGTTATGTTGGAGATATGCTGGTTCGACTCCAGTAATAACGTGTATTTCTTGTACGCGCGCACGAACGCAACTATCATGACGATGCCTACCGTCGTTAACAAACCACTAATGTATGTTAATAAAATCATATTTTACCTATTTTTAAACCGTTAATAATATCAAGTTGTTGTATGGGTCCAATATAATAACCCTTTTCGTAATATCCTAGTGTAGGATAAAATTTTATTTTACCTGGAATAAATTTAGCACTGCGTAAATGACGTTCTCCATTTAAAGCTACTATTGTAAATTCATCACCTATCTTATCTAAATGGACTCTAAGCTTTTTACACGCACCACACCAAGGTGCCTCGACTACTACTAGTAATCTCTCTTCACTCATGTAGTCTGCTAGATTATCCTTTTGTAACTCTATAACCATGGCGGTAATATAATGAAGATTCCGTGGGACTCCAACCAATTTTGCGTATATTGTGGTTTACTTGCATATGTATAGTATATACGTATAGACGAATTAAAATATGTGGACGAAAGAGCCCTTTTGAGTTTATGAAGAATACATTAAGATACAATCCACCTGAAAGTTGGTGTCCGAAAAAACATAAGTATAACAATCATTTCTTTGGTTTAGTAATTGCATGTGATTGGGTGAGTAAGCATTTAAGGGCTACGGTACCCGATTATGAGGAACAAAGTTTTAAATTATTAGAGATTGGTTCATATAAAGGTGAGTCTACCTCAATATTTGCCTCTTCTAGAATTTTTGATAAAATATTTTGCATGGATCCTTTTGAAGGTGAAGAGGAAGCTCTTAGTTTATTGGGTGATAATTGGGATCGTGTAAAAAAAGAATATTACACTAATACCCGTCATTGGGATAACATTAATTTAATACAAGATTATAGTTATAACCAAGTTGATAATTTCCCTGATGAGTTTTTTGATGTGATTTATATAGATGCCGACCATTCTTATGAATCCGTTAAAAAAGAAATTGAATTATATACACCTAAATGTAAATATATTATTGGGGGTCATGATTACCACCATTCACCAGGGGGTGTTATACCTGCTGTAGATGAAGCGTTTGGAAAACCAGATTTTATATCTACTGATAGTAGTTGGTTTAAGATTTTGAAATAATACCATATTTATAATAAAACACTACAATTATGAGAATACTTATTCTATCAGTGCCTTTCCTTGGAGTCGAAGAAATTGGAAAAGCTATATCTTTGGATTTAGGATACACAAACTTTGTTTCTGATCCTATGAATTTGGATTTTTACGGGACTACTATTCGTCACTATTACCATAATGGAGATGAACTTGTTTATATGGAAGGTGGAATTGAAAGACCATATATTTACCCTAATGATGTTCCTGATAATTCAGTGTTTACACACTATGTAGGACATAATAAATTACCAGGTAATCTAACTGAGGACGAATTTTTAAGTCAATGGGGTGCAAAGTTTGATAAAATAGTTGCAATAAAATCTAATAATTTAGAAATAGGTTGGAAACGTTGGTGTTCCTCAGGGGCTCAAGAAGATAATAACAATGTACAATTTGAGATGTACCATAAACAACACTGTGGTAAGTATTTATATGAAGACTCTCATTTTGATCAGGCAATTGTCGATAAATTAACAACACAACACACACTTCTAGAGAATTATATATTATCAACCGGTATTACAGCTATTAATGCTCAGGATATTGTAAGGCAACTTGTGGGTGATGAAGCTATATCAGGGGAAGAATTAACATTAGAATTTAATAAACTAAATATTGGATTAGGTGATATTGGTACTGTAGATGAAAATGAAGATATTAATAATCTTCATCTTTGGATGGTAACGCGTGGGGGGCTTTTAAGTTATTAAAGAAAAATTAAAAAGTTATGTATTTAGGGGCAGATTCCGTTTACGCTATTAATGTAGTTAGGAATAAATTACGTTTAAACCATATTAAGGCATTAAGTGCCGAGTTAGATCTTGATATTAATATTATCGAGGCTATAGATAATCAATCCGTAATACCATTATCAAAAGAATTTTATAAAGAAAACTTAGGCGAGTGGTTTTTTGACCCTGCTGGTTGGTTTTCTGTTGGAATAGTATGTTGTGCCCTATCTCATAGGAAAGCTTGGAAAGCATTTATAGAATCGGGTGATGAAGTTGGGTTGTTTTTAGAAGATGATGCCATGCCTACATTCGATGTGCATTCATATGATTTTAATGCCGTTAGGCACGAATTAAACACATTAGATTGGGGTGTATGTTGGTATGGTAAATGGCAACCCGATATTCCTCATCTAGGTAGCAAATTATCACCTAATATATATCAAAGTGGTGAACATAATAGATATAACTACGCAGCTCACTCATATTTACTAAATAGAAAAAGTGCACAATGGTTTTATAAAAATTCACTACCAGTATATTATGCCGCAGATGTAAGACTAGAAATATCCCCATTTAAACAAGTAACTTTAAACAAATCTATATTTTTACAAAAAAGGCAAGAGGTAGCTATTTCAAATAATCCCATTGATGCTGAATGGTATAATGGTACTATGGAAGATTGTGGGGATAGTTATGTAATGGTAAAGGGTGTTAGATCTTATGGCCTTGACACTACATCAGAATATTTAAATATCAAAAAATCCCAAAGACATAATAAGGTAATAAAGGGAGTTCAAATAGAAGGAATACAGTTTGACTTATGACATTAGGAGTAGATAGTACTTATATAATTCATTTAGATAGGCAAAAATTACGGAAGAAACGGATTGACACTATGTTAAAACGTTTAGATTTAGATGTAAAATTTGTTAAGGGTATTGATAAAAATAATTATTTAGACAATAGTTTTAAATTTTGTTATGAAAATTTCAATGAATATTTTTGGGACCCTGCGGGTTTTTGTACTTTGGGTGTATTATGTTGTGCTTTATCACATAGAAAAGCTTGGAAAAAATTTATAGACTCGGGTGATGAAGTAGGACTATTTTTAGAAGATGATGTTCGCAATACTACTAAAATTCACAAATATGATTTTTATAAAATTAGATCTGAATTGGATTCAATAGAGTGGGGTGTGTGTAATTATGGGAGATACTACCCAGATATATATGTTGACACACCCATCACTGATAATTTATACGAAACCCCAAATCTGAATAGGCTTTACAAAGAAGGGCAAATATCAGGGCATTCTTATTTATTAAATAGGCAGAGTGCACAATGGTTTTACCGAAATACTGAGAATATAACATATGCCGCAGATGTTAGGTTAGAAATTAGTCCTTTTAGAAGTGTAACTTTGAATAATTCACTATTTTTGCAAAGACAAAAAGACTATGGGTTAAAAGATGTTGATAGATTCCCACAAATCGAAGAATTTTACCATGGTACTCTAGATGAAGAGGTAAATAGTAAAATAATATTAAGTTGGAATGAAGCAAAACCAATCCCAGGTAAATTAGTTCCTATTAAAGATTATTACCCACAATTAATTTCACATAAAGGAGATTTAATTAAAGGATTCAAATTCGATATTTATAATAAAACATAGTATGGGAATTTATACAGCAGAACAATTATCAGGAGCAGGAACACCAATGGAAGCATTAACAGCAGGTGTTTCTTATGTATTTAATATATTTGTAGACTCACCTAATTTCACACCTACTGCTTATTTTACAGTAGAGCAACAAGGTATTTCTTTTACTAGTAGTGATGCTACAAACGCTCTTGGAACCTATTCTTCATTTGATTGGGATACTGCTAATTTAATTACTTCATCTTACAAATCTTCAGTTGTTGTTGATAGAGATACACAAAATGTAAATGGAACATATCAATTTACACCTGATGCTAATATTGCTGCCAGTTCGTCTTTCTTAAGAGGTACAGGTGGGGTGTATTGTTGGATAACTGTTTAAATTATTCTTAAGGGAGAATGGTATATATATCCTTCATTAGTTTTATTTACCATTTTTTCAAGTGGTAGTATCCATGTTTGACTAAATAAAATTCCATCACGAATATAATTTGAATCTATTTCTGAGGCAATCCCATCCTTTATAAAATTATCAGATAAATGGTATACCTCACGTTGTTCAAAGTTAATACCATCCCAATCATTAATATCCCAAGGTTTATTTTCTTTAATATAATGGACATCACAAAAAATATTCATATCAAATCCAATCCTAACGATATCATCTAATATTTTATAAATTTCTACCTGGTTATACTCCCCACATACTACAAAATCTAAATCCCAACTTAACCAATCTTCTAATAAACCCCCAACAATATAAATTTGGTAATTATTATCCGCAGATAGTTTTTCTTTTATTCTTTTAACTAAAATTTTAAATAAGGGATGGTCTATATTATCAATAGCTACCCAATTATTTTCTGTATAGGTGTGGTAGTTAATTCTACCTTCCCATGATTCCATCGTATTATTCTTCACCATTGTGTTAATATACACCATATTTTACCCGGTATCACGTGATTTTTTACCAAATAAAACATTTTCTTAAAGTAATGCACAGGAGGCTTGGCTACCCGGGATATCCTTCGTATATTTACGGTATATTAATAATTAAAAAATAAAGGTTATGATCAATTTAAGTATTCAAGACAAGTTTGATGGTTTAGGTAAAGTAGATGAATTGCGTAATGCGATTGGTGAAAATTATTTAGGTAATAATGAATTATTGGATGTAAGTAAAAATGGTAATAGATGTATCGTTTTAAGAGATAACCAGAAAGTAAGTGAGCCTAGTTGGTTAACTTGGAATAGAATGTTCTCTTAAAGTAATGCACAGGAGGCTTGGCTACC
>TARA_B110000503_G_C7172753_1_pt1 | contig 13429 bp, 7 predicted proteins | sample TARA_B110000503 | Tara Oceans TARA_B110000503 (sample SAMEA4397472) | marine metagenome | biome: Polar Biome; feature: [SRF] surface water layer (ENVO:00010504); material: water (ENVO:00002006), including particulate matter (ENVO:01000060) such as... | depth 5 m | reverse complement strand
GACTTTTCCAGATCGCAAAAGGGGGGGTGCGCTTGCGAGGCGCAGGCTTCAACGTCAATGCCTCTCCTGCTTGGTTACGCGGCACCGCTTTGATCACAACCTGATAAATGTCCGCGTGTGGAACGCTGGCAAGGGCGCCGCGCATACCGGAGGGCAAACGTGCCCATTGCTCTGCAAACTCGGTTTCTTGTGGGGGCTTAATAACGAAACGGTAGTCAATAATTTTTAAACCAGCATTTTCAAATAGCGTTTGTATATTTGTGAGTCCAAAGAACCTAATGTGGGTTCTATCTAGCAAACCCCAATCGCGGTAGTGGACATCACCGCCAACAAGGCCTGCAACTAAAGCCGCATGACACGCGTGCGGCAAAGATATGACCAGGTGGCCATTCGGCCCTAACAGCCCAGCCATGCTTTCTAGATTGCCCCAAGGGTCGTATAAATGTTCTAGTACATCAGCAGCTACAACTACGTCGAACGGCCCTCTGTCGGCAACCAGCTTTGGCCAGTCAGGGTTGTTCAGATCTGCACTCATGACAGCCTCGCAGAAGGGCCTTACCTTTTCGATTGCTTGCGGGTCAAGCTCTATACCCGTCACTTTGCATTGACGAGAAGTTGCGAGGACGCGTGTGATTGATCCAGGTCCGCAACCGACTTCCAGTACACGTTGGTCTCTGCCCACAAACTCGACAACAAAAGCGCCCGCCGTCAACGAATTAGGGTCTACAGCGTATTCATAGAGATGTTTCTCTTGCTTAACAGTTTCTTGCATTGTGTTGTCTACGCCTAGAATGAGCATTAAAGAAGCCTACCGAGCTGCGTGCACAGGGAGGCTGGTTTTTGCCAAGATTAAGGTCCATCACCATGTGGACAATAAGCTAAAAGTTTCATTTTACCCGCTCTCAACAGGTAAGTTAACAAAGCCAGGCGTAAATTTGATCAGTTACGTGTGTGTCACGCGTCGTCAACGCTTTCAAACCTATTGACGATCGAAAGCGAAAGCATTTTTTCAAACTAACGCATGCACGAAGTCAACATTCTGCAGCACAACGTTACCCGACTAAAACACACGCAAGGGATGGCAATCACAACGAAATCTCTGCATGCTAAAATATTCATATAGGAAGTGCTACAATTTGTTCCTATATGAACTCTATGTTGCGCATTCCATTAAATGGCTCACCCGAGCAAATCGACAGCTTGCGCGAGCTCCAAAAAGCCTTTGCCAAGGTGTGTAATGCACTCGCACCACTTGTGCAGCAGTCCAGATGCTGGAACCGAGTCACGCTGCATCACCTCGCATACAAGCAACTCAGGGAGCAATTTCCAGCCATCGGATCGCAGATGGTGTGCAATGCAATTTACTCCGTGTCGCGGACAAGCCGCCTGGTCTACCAGCATCCAACGAGTCCTTTCAACCTCGCACTGCTGGGTGACAAACAGCTGCCACTTTTGCGCTTTGCTGACAATTGTCCAGTTTACTTCGACCGCCATACGCTCAGCGTCAAAGGCGGACAGTTGTCCATGTACACATTGGAAGGGAGAGTCCATTTCCAGCTGGCTTTGCGCCCAGAGGATGAGGCCAGTTTCCACAAAAATAAATTACGAGAAATTGTCTTGTCGAGAACGGCGATGGACAGCTTCGAGTTGTCCTTCTATTTGTCTACACCCCATAAAGGCTATGAACTTGCAGCTGACAAGGCGCAAGATCCCGGCACAATTCCTGAATACGTGATGATTGACGAGACCCCATGAGTACGCTGAACAAACCCTCCGAACTGCGCGAGGCGATTTCCTCTTTGCGGCCCTTTTTTGTACGGGCCAGTTGGTTCAGCATTTGCTCGTGCCTGCTGGTATTGGCACCTAGCGGTTACATGCTCGAGGTTTACGAACGGGTAGTCAATAGCCGAAGTCACATAACGCTTGCCATGCTGACCTTGGTGGTGCTGGGCGCGTATGTGCTGATGGAGATACTAGAGTGGGCTCGCGCAGAAATACTGCTTGAGGCCAGCGCCAAGCTAGACAACAGGTTGCGGAACAGGGTGTTTGGCGCCATCTTTGAAGCCAATCTGAAACGTATACCGGGCGGCAGTGTGCAGCCCTTGAACGATTTCCGCGTGGTCCGTGAGTTTCTGTACTCCCCACCACTTCTTGCACTGATGGAAGCCCCCGTATCGCTTGTTTTCTTGGGACTGGTTTTTGCAATGAGCCCCGTATTGGGCTGGTCAGCTGTGGTGGGTTCGCTGCTGCAGGTTTTAATTGGTTGGCTGAACGAGAAAAATACGCAACCACCATTGGTTGCAGCCAATACCAGCGCATTTGCAGCCCAGCAGTATGCTGATGGCTCTCTTCGTAACGCCCAAGTCATTGAGTCGATGGGCATGCTGCGCAACATTCACCGACGCTGGATGGGTAAACAGCGAGAGTTTTTGAACCTGCAGGCTACCGCATCAGACCAAGCTGGTATTTATCAGGCGGCCACCAAGTTTTTACAAACCACTATGGGCTCACTGCTGCTAGGACTGGGGGCTTGGTTGCTGCTGCACAACCAGCTCAATGGTGGCGCTGGCATGATGATTATTGGCTCAATACTGGGCGCAAGGGTCTTGGCGCCGCTCGTTCAAATTGTGACCCAGTGGCGTACCGTTGTTAATGTGCGCGATGCTTGGCAACGTTTGGACAAGCTGCTGGCAATAGTTCCTATGGCTCCACCGGCTATGGCACTCCCCCCGCCTCAAGGGATATTGCAAGTTGACAGCCTAGTGGCAGGCGCTCCAAACGGAGGGCCAGCCATCATCAAAAACGTAGCTTTTGGGTTGGTACCCGGTGACGTGCTGGCTGTCGTTGGGCCTTCAGCGTCGGGCAAGACAACATTGGCGAGACTTTTGGTGGGCCTATGGCCAGCTATGGGCGGCAAAGTGCGGCTTGATGGCGCAGATATGTTCAGCTGGGATAAAAAAGAATTAGGTCCTCACATAGGTTACTTGCCGCAAGGTGTCGAGCTACTCGAAGGCACGCTGGCAGAAAATATTGCACGTTTTGGCGAACTTGATGAAGTCAAAATTAAGGCGGCTGCTCAGGCAGTGGGTCTGCACGACTTCATTTTAAGTTTGCCGCAGGGATACGACAGTCCAGTTGGTCGAGATGGAGCCATGTTATCTGGCGGACAACGACAGCGGGTTGCGCTGGCGCGTGCCATTTATGACGAACCTGTCCTGGTTATCTTAGATGAACCAAACTCCAGCCTAGATGAAGAAGGCGATGCTGCGCTGGCATCTGCAATTTTGGATCTAAAGTCACGGGGTACCACGTTTGTTGTCATGACACACCGCACAAGTGTGCTGGCAGTTGCTAACAAAATGCTGGTCTTACGCGACGGTATAACGCAGGCTTTCGGCCCTCGTGATGAGGTCCTGGCCGCATTGAAACAGGCCAACGAAAAGTCTGTAGCGAAGCCTGGTCAAAACGGAAAATAACAATGAAACAACCTGGATTTTTCCAACGCAGTGAGTTAACTGCAACGCTTTGGGCTTTTCGCCAAGAGTTCCTGATCGTTGGGCTACTCAGCTTTTTAGCCAACTTACTGATGCTGGCGCCCACTGTCTACATGCTGCAAATATTTGACAGGGTATTGGGCAGCCAAAATGAATTGACACTGCTGGCTGTGTCAATCATTACGCTTTTTCTATTCGGAGTCATGGCCTCTTCAGAGTGGTTGAGATCACGGGTGTTGGTTAGAGCCGGTATGCGCTTTGATGAGCGGCTTAGTACGCGGGTATTCAATGCCAGCTTCGAGAGTTACTTGAGCCAGTCAACAACGAATCCGTCAAGGGCTTTCGGTGACCTTATTCAAATCCGACAGTTCATCACGGGCAACGGTATCTTTGCGCTGTTCGACGCGCCTTGGGCACCCATATATATATTGGTGACATTTTTCTTGCACCCTTGGTTAGGCATGCTGTCGTTGTTGTTTGCTTTAATCCAAGCAGCGCTTGCTTGGTTTGGACACAGGCATACCGTTGTGCCCTCCGAAGAGGCGGCCATGATCAGCAGCGACAACAACAATTTTTTACAAAGCAAGCTGCGGAATTCGGAAGTGCTCGAAGCCATGGGCATGATTTCCAACTTGCAGAATCGCTGGAACAAAAAATACACGGCTTGGATGGGTAAGAATAGTTCTGCCCAAGGCCTTACGCACCGCGTGACGGCTTGGAGTAAATTCATTCGTTACAGTCAGCAATCCCTTGCTTTAGGTGCTGGCGCATTGCTGGTGATCGATGGCCAACTGACGCCAGGAGCCATGATTGCTGCCAACGTGTTGATGGGGCGAGCGCTCGCTCCTATAGACCAGCTGGTTGGTACGTGGCGTGGCTTTGTGTCGTGCAAAAACTCATTTGCCAGGTTAGAACAGTTGTTGGGACAATTTCCAGAGCGTGATTCTGCTCTAACACGTGTTGGACCTACAGGGAAAATAACTTTAGAAAGCGTATTTGCTGGTGCAGCAGGCCGGTCAACACCCATTTTAAAAAATGTGTCATTTGAAGTCGCAGCTGGAAGCGTAGTTGCCGTTCTTGGACCTTCGGGTTCTGGCAAATCCACCTTGGCTCAGGTCATTGTCGGTATATGGCCAGACTTGACAGGTGAAATCCTGCTTGATAACGCCCCCATCCAATCTTGGAGTCGTATCGATCTTGGCCCTCATCTTGGGTACTTGCCACAAGATGTGGCGCTCTTCGAGGGATCCATAGCCGAGAACATTGCAAGGCTTGGAGAGGTTGACTCAGACAAAGTCATTGCTGCCGCTCGGAGCGTCGGTATGCACGAGATGATTCTTCGGTTTCCAAAAGGGTATGACACCTCAATTGGTGAGGCAGGCAATTTACTATCTGGGGGACAACGTCAACGCATTGGTTTGGCTCGGGCAATTTATGGTGAGCCCACTTTAATCGTGCTGGACGAACCCAATGCGAATTTAGACGATGTGGGAGAAATGGCTCTTTTACAAACAGTTCGAGAGATGAAAGCAAAAGGCAAGACAGTTTTCCTGATCACGCACCGACCGGGCGCTATTGCTGTTGCAGACAGGCTGATGCTTCTCAAGGACGGTGAAATTGTTGCTGACGGCCCCAAAGAAGCAGTGCTGGCCACCTTGACCAAGCCCAAGCCTTCACCCCCCGCGTTGCCACCAGTTCCACCTATTACTCCGCAGCTCACTTGAGCCTGCTAAAGAGCTGTTAATAATTACTTTCACCCGAGTACGTCATGGCCAAATTAGATTTCTTTAAACGCCCTAGTCACCCAATAGATCTTCCCAGCTCACAAGAGCCGTCTGGAGATGAGACTCACAAACTTGACTTAGGTCGCTCCGGCCGCATTGGCTTATGGGCTTTGCTAATAGGCTTCGGAGGCTTTATGTTGTGGGCAGCTTTGGCACCTTTGGACGAGGGCATTCCGAGTCAAGGGCATGTAGCCATCGACACCAAACGTAAGTCCGTACAGCATTTGAGCGGCGGCATCATTAAGGAAGTGTTAGTTGGAGAAGGTGACCAAGTTAAAGAAGGTCAACTGCTTATAAAGCTAGACGATGCTGTTGCCAAGGCAAATTTTGAATCTGTACGGCAAAGGTATTTGGGATTGCGTGCGATGCAAGGCCGCCTGCTAGCCGAACAGGCCGGGCAGACATCTATAACTTTCCACAAGGATTTGCTAGCCGCGTCTGAGGATCCATTGATCATGCAGCAGATCCAGAATCAAGAGCAACTACTGCTCTCCCGCAAAGCGGCTCTTCGCGCCGACTTGCAAGGGGTTGAGGAAAGTATTCAAGGACAACGTGGCTTGTCGTTGGCCTATGAGGACATGCAAAATAACCGTCGTAACCAGCTCGCCTTGCTCAACGAAGAGCTGCGTAATACACGCGGCTTGGTTGAAGAAGGTTACGCACCACGAAATCTCCAACTTGAATTAGAGCGCCGAGTTTCAGAGTCAAGCACCGCCATTACAGAACTTCAAGGGAATACAATTCGGGCCCAGCGAGCCATGGCTGAACTTCGACAAAGGGCTATTGCGCGTCAGCAAGAATACCGTAAAGAAGTGGAGTCGCAGCTGGCGGATGTTACCCGCGAAGCACTTAGCGATGCGGGTAAATTTCGCGTCGCGAAGGAAGAGTTGGCACGCACAGAGATTCGTTCACCAGCATCAGGGCAGGTGGTTGCATTGGCCACACAAACCGTTGGTGGCGTCATTTCGCCAGGACAGAAACTTCTAGATGTTGTTCCAGCCAATGAGTCTTTACTGCTAGAAACACGGGTGCTGCCGCACTTGATTGACAGCGTGGTCGCTGGTATGCCTGTTGATGTTCGGTTTTCTTCTTTCGCCCACTCGCCCCAACTTGTGGTGGAAGGGAAACTGGTGTCTGTTTCAGCCGATTTACTAACTGATCCACAAAACGGCATGGCCTATTATTTGGCTCGTGTTGCAGTGACGCCTGAAGGTCTTAAAAAGCTGGGTAAACGTCAGATGCAACCAGGGATGCCGGTCGAGGTGGTGTTGAGAACGGGTGAGCGCTCAATGCTGACTTACTTAATGCATCCGCTCACCAAGCGAATTGCCGCCTCAATGAATGAGGAATAATTACATGCGGAATAAATCTGATCTCCCCAGACAAAAGTTGTCATTGTGCCGTGTACTGGCCCTGACAGCCACTTTGGTTTTGAGCGGATCCTACACACCAGCTTGGTCGATGAACTTGCTTCAAGCCTACGAAGCGGCTTTGATTGAGGACGCACAAATTCGCTCGACCAGGGCGGCAACTGAGGCTAGACGTGAACGCTTGCCCCAAGCAAAGTCCCAACTGATGCCAAGCCTGTCAGCGAGTGTTTCGCGCAACACAAACACTCTTGAAAGAGTTGCGCCTAACTCTTTTGGGAATTCAGTTACAACGAGTACACAATACGGCAGCAGCAATGAAACTTTGACTTTGCGACAGCCAATCTTTCGCATGCTACAAATGGCCGATTATCAACAAGCACAAGCGCAAGTTAATGATGCCGAAGCCCTGTTGGAGAAAGAGCTGCAAAATGTATCTGTACGCGTCAGCAGTGCCTACTTTGAGAGCTTGCTAGCGTCAGAACAACTTGAATTGGTGTTGATCCAAAAAGCCGCTACGACTACGCAACTTGATGCTGCTCGCAAACGCTTGCTAGCTGGGGCAGGTACCAGAACAGATATTGACGAAGCTTTAGCCGCACTTGACCTGAGGGCATCGCAAGAGTTGGAAGCCCGCCAAAATATTGACTTTGCCTTCCGACAACTTCAAGCCTTGATTAACCGTCCAATTACGACTCTGGCGCCGCTAGATATCGAAAAAATGCAACTCCTGCACCCGGATCCAAGCCGTGTTGAAGATTGGATCGAACGCGCAGAACAAGATAGCCCAGAAATTCAATCGTTCAAGGCGCAGGTAATGGCTGCCAGTTACGAAGTGAAAAAAGCCAAAGCTGGGCATTTACCAACACTAGACGCCATCGCGCAATGGTCACGCCAAGACAGCGATACTGTCTACAGTGTGAATAACCGCACCACCAATACATCGGTTGGGCTACAACTGAATATTCCGATATTTGCTGGCGGCTTGGTTAACTCTCAAGTGCGACAGGCACTAGCCGAGCAAGAACGGGCTGAGCAAGCGCTGGAAGCATTACGCCGCGATTTAGGTTTACGCCTACACCGTGAATTCCGTGGCGTTTCTGAGGGTGTTTTGAGAATTAAAGCTCTGGAACAGGCTGTTGTATCTTTGGAGCAAGTTGTCATCTCAAATCGACGCTCATTCCAAGCAGGAAGCCGTACGGTGATGGATATTCTTAATGCGGAGCAACAAAAGGCTTCAGCTCAACGGGATCTGAGTCAGGCACGATTTGTTTATTTGATGTCACGTATAAGGTTACAAGCATTGGCAGGTGGCCCGAAAACTGAAGTTATAAATCAAATCAACGAATGGTTAGCGCCCTAGAATTTAATAATTTCTATGCGATGGTGACTATTAAAATAACAAGCTTATATTTCAACCACTCAATAAAATATCTATCTTATTGAGTGGTTTTAAAATATGAATTTATTTTATAATTAAACATATAAAAGCGAACGCTATTTTATCCCGGAAGCTGCGTCTGCATTCCGCAGCTTTTAAGGCTAATCGAATTTGTGCTATTCGACCGCCCGTTGACCACATTTTCACAAATGGATCGTCTGCCAATCCAACTATATTGGCTATTAAGCGGGACTGCGATAGACCAAAACTCCCTCTTATTTTACTTAGGCGACGCATGTGAGCACGCCATCCCACATTGACACCAACTTGGTTACAGTCGTGCTGCCGGTAAAGCATTCCAGGCCGTGAGTCGATTATCCATACATAGCAATTGGCTCTGGCAAATGCATATACAAACCAGTCATGAAGGCTTATCTTTTGCACCATCTCCCACTCCGATGACAAGGTCTTTTGCAAAGCCATCACAAGGGGAATACGCATGACATAGGTACAGCCTGGACCTGCAGCTTCAAATAGGAAGTCCCAACGAACCTGAGGTTGTGATTTATTGATTAGTTTTGTCTGTCCACCTGGCCACAACGCCATAACATTACTTGAATATGCATCTGCTTGTGTTTCCATCAGTGTGTAATGGGCTCTTATTAACTTATCTAAAAACCAGATGTCGTCTTGATCGGCAAGCGCTACATAGTCAAAATTTGTAAAGTCTATATCCTTTAACAGACGAAAAAAATTGCGTGCAGCACCACCAAATACTACCCCATGTTTGAGTACGGTGATTCGCGAGTCATTCTTAGCCGCTTGATCAACCCACGCCTCTGTTCCATCAAAGGACACATCAACGCTGATAAAGATTTGTATGTCAACTTGTACTTGAGCCAATATTGAATTAAGCTGTTCGGGTAACCAGCGAATGCCGTTGTATGCGGCCAAGCAGACAGCGACTCTCGGAATAACATTAATCATTTCTGAGCAACATCTAAAAATCCTAAAGAAATGAGATTGGCAAGTAATGCATAAAGTCTTTGGTTGGGTGGCTCAACCTGATTTGTCACATGTAATGATAAATTCTACAACCTTAAAATACTCATTTACCCAGTCTTTTGAAATGTTTTCCGTTTAAGCGAGCTCAAGCTGATTTGTACCTTCATATTGTGTGGATCCATACACGTTGACAGATAGTTTAGCCCCACTACAGCTTGATAGTGCAACAGGTTGAACGGCACTAATTTTTTTAACCACGCAACAACGCTTTCGCTCGCGTTTTTATCCCTATGATTGACTAGCATGGTCGGGCTTTGGCATGCTCGCTTTTGACACAGCTATCGCCTCTTATTGTGCTTCGACTGCAGTGGTAAGTGGTACTGATAATTTACTCGTCATTGTCGAGATTTTCACAATAAGATTTATTGGTACGAATCATGCTTGTATATTTTTTAAGACACAATATCCGACACATGCTTATGTAGTTGGCTCAGTTAAATATAGTAATAAAGTAATAACTTTATTTACAAAGGCGTTTTTATCGTGGCATTAGATTTAAATTTTTCACCTGCTGCACAGGCTTACATTCCTCTTGCCGTCAAGAAGACACTACATGAAGTCGTCATCCTATCAATTGGCCGGGTGGCTAATGCTGCAGAGATGACAGCTCTAGAAGGCTTGTCTGGAGTCAAAGGCGATTGGGCCCCTCTTTACAACCTTGTAAATGATTTCATGGTTGGCGTGGCCGCCAGAGATGGCGAAGGCGCAGCACTCAAAATGATTGCTTCAAATGGCTTAGGCTTGAGTCTTACTGATGGCGACGTGGCTTCATTGGCTGCCAGTATTAAAAATGGTCAAATGACATGGGCTGATATTTTTTCACTTGTGATCAACGCAACGAACAGCGCAGGCATTGTGTTGGATAACCGTGCGGATGCTTCATACGGCTTTTTAGCCAGCCTCTCCACCGCTGGAAAGTCTACTTTTTACAGCGGCCAAGCAGTTAACCTAGCCACCACAAATTTGTTGCAAGGCATCACCGATCTTGCTAGCACACTTGCCACAGGCAAAACTGCATTTGATTCACTGGCAACAAACTTACAAGCTGGTGGGATCAAAGGCGCTGTTCTTGATAACGGTTATATCAGCGGGGCCACTGTCTTCTCCGATGCCAACAACAACGGTGTAATGGATTTCAACGAATGGCGAACAACATCAGATTCTAGCGGCAACTACTTCTTACCTAGCGACACAGCTGGTTCGAGAATCATTGCCTCGGGCGGCACAAGCATTCTGAGCAATCAAGCGTATGTAGGTGTTCTCAGCTCCACTGTCGGCAGCACCGTCATAAATCCTTTCACAACCATACTGCAAGGCATGTTGCAAACTGGACAGGTAAGCTCGATCAGTGCCGGAGTCAGCATTATTCAGGCCGCACTTGGACTGCCGCAAAGCGTCAACCCGTTGAGTTATGACCCATTAAGCGTGATTGCAGATGCTGGCGCTAGCTCTCAAGCAAAGGTCACAGCACTCGCAGTGCAGGCTTCCGCGCTGCAGATTGCCAATTTAATTACGCAATTTGGTGCCGCTATGAATGCTGCAAATGCGACCACTTCCATGGCGTCAGCCACCGACGCTGTTACGAAGTCAATCAATGCGTCGCTAGCGACCGCAGCCGGTAGTGGGGAAACTGTGGATTTGAGTGACGCAGCAGCACTAAAAATCATTCTTCAAGCATCTCACTTAACAACTGGCTCATCAAGGAGCATTTCCACAGCCATGCTTAGCCAGCTAGCTGAAATAACTGCTGCAGGTAATGCACTTGTGGCGTCGGCAGACTCCATAACCAAGCTATCCCAAGCTGCCAGTGTTGCGCAAGGAGGCGCTGTTTCAGCAATTACAAATGGCGTGATGGTTGGAACGTTTGCGGATGCGGTCAGTGGATTTACAGGTGCTGCTCTGACTGCGCTGGCGGGCGCTGTAAGTTTAGGTGTGATTGCTCCCGGAGTAACAGCGCTGTCTGCTATTGAAGATACGGTGACAGGCATCACGTCAAAAATGACAGCACAGCAAATTGAAAGTGCTCTTGCTGCTTACCAGGGTACATCGGCAACGATCGTTGCAACCGGTATGGGCGGTGATGCGATCAATGCAATTGTTGCTGCTGCTACCAAAATAGCAACAGGAGGCATTAGTGGGGCTATTAGTTTGACTGACGCGCAATTTAATGCTTTGGTTAATGCGTTGAACAGCTCTTCTATGATAACTGTGGCCGATACTACACTTCCAGCCCTGTCCTTGACGGCTATGGACGTTAAGTCCAGCACTTTAAATGCGGCCGCAATTTTGACCCTTACAGGTACTGCCGCAGAAATTGCCGCCGTTCAAGCCTCTTCAGGTATAACGATGCCTAAAGGTTTTATTGCAAAGCCATCCGCAGGAATGACGGCAGCAACTGATTTGGCGATGATTGACTTCAATAACTCAACAAAGGTTGATGCGTCTTTAGTTACAGCAATTTACGGATCTACCGCTGAGGTATTTGCACTAATCTCGTCGTCCGGAATTACAAAGCCAACAAACTGGGAAGCCATCATAACGAATGCCACCTCTATAACATCGACTATATTTAACGCGATAGATGCTAGCAACGGTACCGGTGACGTGGTCACGTCTAATCCTCCTGGCTGGACGATTACTGCATTGAACGGTAAAACTGTGGAGGCAACTGGGTCCATTGATAAGTTTGTATTCCTACCGTCTGATACTGGCGTCACTGTTACCTCATTCAAGGTGAACGGAGCAGATATTGCACAGTTGGGTGGTATCAATACAGTGGTAGCCGTTAATGGCGCTTCTACTGGTGCCGTAGGTGACGTTATCAATCGAGTTGCTATTGATACGGCTACGAACTTAGGTTTCAACGGTATAAATATCGGGAATATAAGTGCTGACATTAATGATGTTCATTGGGCGGTTGCCTCAGACACTGGTGCAATTTATTACGATGCTGATGGCAATTGGAACAATGGCGTTATTGTTGTAGGAACTTTGAGTGGACCGGTCACAGCCAGTGACTTACTAGTTGGATGAAAACTGGAAGATTCAACTCGCAAAACTAACGTTTCCAGTCTTCATGCGATGTAGTAGGCTTATTTTTATCTCAATAATTAAATCTTATATATACAACAATCAAAGTCTATCAATAGGTCTAAGTTGAAGTAGTCCCAGTTGTTTTAACAACTCAACCGCAAATTTAAGTAGACTCTTGTTTGATTACGAACGGTGCTCAAGGCTCCGGACACTTCATTCAGCGCAACGTTTGCATACTTAGGTGATAAGTTCAAAGAGGCCTGATTAGGACATTTTTTTACGTTGAAGTGGTTTCACCCAAACGGCGTTTACTCAAGCCCTGTAGAAGCTAGCCCAACAAGGTTGGCATTTACTTTATTGAGTTCAGTGTCAGCGGCCAACACACAAAAGCTGGCTTTTGTATACACGCCGCTGTTCAGCGCGCCCTTGAACAAAGCCAGAATATCTACTGAAGGTGCTTCGTCCACAAAGTTGTTGTACCGCAATGAACCTGCCCCTGATGGACGTACCTCTTAGCCGTTCATTTATGCGGCCTTCAATAGCTGTGCCGCGTGCCAGCTCTTCTTGTGCCTCGCTATCCAGGAGTACTTCACTTTGAAACCCGCGCGAAGTACGACGTAGCTTTTCCCAGAATGTCACGCTCCATTCGCAGCCTGGACTTCTCAGCGCTCAGCCTAGCCAGCTCCATCTGCTCTGGACTCACCGGCTTGTCGCCAGCACCCTTGAGCTGAGCCTTATTGGCCTAGCGCACCCAGTTCTCCAGCGTCTGCCTCGGGATGCCCAGTATCTTGGCCGTGACGGGCACCACCAGGGCACCCTTGACAAGTCTGAGCGCCTCCAACTTGAATCCAGTGTGTACCGCGCACGTGGTTTCGATTCGCTCATTTTGGTTCTCATAAAACTGATTTTTAACCATCATCTATGGAGTACGTTTTTCGCGGGCAAGGTCACCAGCGCTTGCGCAGCACCTGCCGCACCCCCTGAAGACAGCATCGCTCTTCTAAAATGAAGGGTGAAAGGCGAACGCAGCAGCAGGACCTTTAAACAATGCCCCTGCGCTATCCATACAGGCTGTGGTGTGGCGCACAAGGCTTCTAAAAGGACGTGTAATTGGTGGCCACCTGTCAAATCAAGCCTGGTGCAACACCAATATCAACCCACCATCACACTCAGCAAGCTCTGGCTCTTGCACCATTTCTGTTTAGTGCTTAATACCCTCCCAACTTTCGACCAGCCGAAAAAAAGCCCCAACCAAAACGGAAGGGGCTTTTAAACTTGGTGGCCTGGGACGGAATCGAACCATCG
>TARA_B110000503_G_scaffold4689_2_pt1 | contig 13436 bp, 12 predicted proteins | sample TARA_B110000503 | Tara Oceans TARA_B110000503 (sample SAMEA4397472) | marine metagenome | biome: Polar Biome; feature: [SRF] surface water layer (ENVO:00010504); material: water (ENVO:00002006), including particulate matter (ENVO:01000060) such as... | depth 5 m | reverse complement strand
TAGGTTTAATTAGAAATCATTATGTTGGAAGAACTTTTATAGAACCCTCTCAACATATAAGAAGCCTTGGCGTTAAATTAAAATTAAATGCCAACAAAACATCCATTAAAAATAAAATTATTATTTTGATTGACGATTCACTCGTAAGAGGAACTACATGCCATAAAATTGTTAAAATGCTTTATGATGCTGGAGCAAAAGAAGTGCATGTTAGAATATCCTGTCCAGAAATCAAATATCCTGATTTCTATGGAGTAGACACACCTACGAAAGAAGAACTTTTAGCAGCAAATAAGACAAATAAAGAAATGTGTGAATATATTGGAGCTAAATCGCTTAAATTTTTATCTTTAAAAGGAATGTATAAAGCGCTTGGAAAAGGAGAAAGAAATGATCTTTCGCCCCAATTTACAGATCATTACTTTACGGGAGATTACCCAATTCCACCAAGTGATCATTTAAGAGAGGATGGGATTACTCAACTATCTTTTCTCAGTCAAGCATCAGTAAATTAGATGACTAATAAGAATATTTTAGCAATAGTAGTAGAAGGTCAACTAGTTTTAGATATTGATAAAAATTCAAACTACATAGTAATTAGTAATAAAGAGCCAGAAGAGGATCAGGCCCTCATTAATAAGTGGTTACAAATTAATTATGAAAACCCTGAAGAAATTTTAAAAGCATTAGAATTAATCAAAATAGATTTTGGAAAAATAGATGAGATTAATATTATTTATAATAATCAGAAGTTAAATATGATTTCTTATCAATTTGATTATGAATTTTTAAAGAAATTATATTTTAATCAAACTGCAAATTTAATATATTTTTTAAGTGTGTTGATACCATTTTTTAAAAATGAAATTAATATTAAAATGCTATCAAGCAATTTTAGTCATTATCAAATTCATAATAAAAATTGGGTTATTTCAATTAATAATTTTTTAAATGCTTTGCAAAAAGACTTAGAACCAACTATTAAAATTAAACTAAATTAATTAAACAAGACATTAAATGCTTGACCCTTTAATTTAAATTCAGAAATTAGCATTTTTCTTATAAAAGTTCTAACGTTAGGCTTAATAGAATCATTTTTAAAATTAGTAAAAATTTTAAAATAATTTTTATTATTAACCGAAAAAGCAGTTATATAAAATATTTTAAAAGCTTTAGAATGTAATGTTATTCTAGATAGTTCAATATTCATTTTTATAGCAACCTTATTTAAGTAAGAGGTTTTAAATTGGAAAGGATGTACAATTCTATTATAAATAAGTTCTAGTATTTTTCTCTGAGATGTATTCAGAGCAGAAATAAAATAAATATTTAAACTACTGAAAAAATTATGATTATTAGATAAGTGTTTTAAAAATCTATCCTGAAATGCCTTCCGGTCTTCAACTAAATCTATTTTATTTACCAAGAGCATAAAATCTTTATTTTTCTTTTGGAGTTCACCTATGAGAGTTAAATCAAGTCTGGACTCACTAGTAGCTTCAAGCATTAATATAATTAAGTCAGAATTGTATAAGGATTGTTCGCTTTGTTTTATTGAAAGACTTTCTACAATACCTCTCTTTCTATTTGATTTAGCCCTTATAAAACCAGCGGTATCAATAATATCTAAATTTAAATTTTTGTAGGATATTGCCCACTCTACCGCATCTCTAGTTGTGTGTAATGAATTATGCGTGAGTGCTAATTCTTTATTAACCAAGATATTGAATAGAGTGGATTTGCCAGTATTTTCTTTTCCAAAAATAGATACGCTTTTATTGATTGTCTCATCATCTTTGAGTATATTCTTCTTATCATAAATTATATCTTTTCTAATTTCAGTAAAACCATCTTCATTAAACCTATAAATAGAATTATATAGATTGGAAACGATATCTTCCTCTTTTTTAATTTTACTATTTAAATACAAAACTAAAGGGAAATTCAAAGAATGAATTTTTTTTGAAACTTGTAAATCTATATCTTTATATTCATCCTTAACCACATAAATAAATTCGATATTATTTAAATCTAAATGTTTAATTCTATTAAATATTAGATCAAAATTTTTTAAATCATCGTACCCTGGGGTATCATAAATATTAAATAATGCCTCTTTTGTTAAAATTTTTTGTTTAATAATATCGACAGTTGTATGAGGTTGATCGATTGAAATAGTTTTTCTATCTTTAGTAAAAAGATTAAAAAAATAAGATTTACCAACATTGGTTCTTCCAATTATTAGATAATTATTCACCTAGTATATATATACCATCATCATTCTTAAGATAGTAATTACCATATGAATAGCCAACAGCATTTATATTGTTATTTTTAAATTTTATGGTTTTTAAAATATTTAAAAAATCACTATTAAGATCATAAGTATTTATATGATCTTCGTCGATTACCAATAGATTTGAATTAACCAAAGATAAAAATGATGGTGATATCAATTGGTGATTATATTTTTTAATTAGTTTACCCGTAGTTGCTTCTAAAGCGTATATATTATCTTTAGTAAGTAAAATAATAGCATTTGAATATAAAATATAATCAATTATTATTTCATTAATATCTAGTTCCCATAAAATTTCATCATTATTAATTTGAAAATTAAACATTTTTCCATCTTCGCTTACAAACAAAAATCCACCTTCAATAAGAATTGGCGTATTCACTAGCTTAGAAATTTCTCCAATCGAAGAAAGAATATTTAAGCTATCTAAAACAAAATTATTTAAAAAATTAAAATTTTTAAGATCAATTATGGCTAATGTGCTTGTATTAATATTATGCAATAAAGTATCTCCATAAATATTGATGTCATAGGTTTGATTTTTATAACCAAAATTTATTTCTATGTCGTCGGAGGTATTAAATAAATTAGTCATTTCATCATAAATAACTAATTCACCATTTAGATCCAGGAATAAAAATTTACCTTTTTGAGATGTGATAAAGTTAATTTTTTTATTTGCAGTAGTTAAAAATTCAAATGACCAATCATTATTAATTTTGAAAATGTCACCATAAGTAGAAATTACAAATAATTGATTTTTTTCTAAAATAATTTTAAAAAAATAGTTATCTTTTTTTTTAAACTGCTTTGGTAAAAAAGACTTAGAAATTAAATTTGTATCATTATATGAATTAAGTGAATATTTTTTAGAAATATAAATGATATTATTATTAAACTTAACAAAATTAGAAATACTATCATTTTTAAATATTTTATTTATTTTAACAAAATCATTTATTTTTAAATTCATTCTGGGATCTTGGAAGATATCAAAATTTTCAAATAATTTTGCTTCCATTAATTCAATTCCTTTATCTGATTTTAAAATCTTATTTTTATCTAAATAAATAATTTCTTTTGTAGGGATATAATCTTCTTCGACAGTTCCAAGGTAATCCTTGTTACAAGCAGACATCAGCAATAAAAATATAATTAATCTAAATGTCATTCAGATAAAGACTGACAGCATTTAAAAAAAAATTATTAATAGCGCTCGTATTAAGATCATTTTTTTTAATTTTACTTAAATTGGAATTAAAATAATAGATTGCAGAGGTTTCATTAAAATAATTACTTAATTGCAATTCTTTTAATTTAGTTAAGTCTTTTTTTAAAATAGAATGCTTTAATGTGATTAGGTCTTTTTCAAAAGCATTATAATCCTCAAGTTGATTTATTGAAGTAAGTTTTAAATCAGCAAAAAATTTAATATCAGGGTTTTTATTGGTTGAAAGAAAATTTAAATTAGAATTGATTTTATCCTGATCTAAATCATTATAAGTATTTGCTAAATATAAATCAAAATAAGATTTAGTTTTATTGTTATCTGAGTAATTACTATATGTGTAAAATATACCAACTCCTAATAGAACTAAAGCCAATAAGGCCAAGTATTTAATATTTATGTTTTTTAATATTTCCATTTAATTGAGCAACCCATACTAGGAAACTGATCATAATTTGTATACTTTTTTTCTGCGATCTCATTCATAGCATAAAATAGCTCTCTTTTACCTATTTTCTCATCTTTACCAAATGAATCTAATCTCCCCCTGTATTGAAGAGATTTTTCACTATTAAAGCCAAAAAAATCCGGTGTACATAAAGCATTAAAATATTTTGCTATTGATTGGTCGGAATCTATTAAATAAGGAAAAGAGAAGTTATTTTTACTGACCTGTTCTCTTAAATTTATGTGAGAATCTTCGCTATATAAATCTTGATCATTTGACATGACAGCCAACGAATTAATACCAATGGAAAGAAGCATATCTGTCTCATACTTTATTTTCTTTTCAATCGACTTAACATAAGGGCAGTGATTACATAGAAACATAACAACTAAGCCATTTTCACCAAAAGAATCATAAAAACTTACTTCATTGTCATTTATGTCTTTAAGTAAAAAATTTTTAGGAATCCAATTAAATTTACAACTTGCAGAATTTATAGGCATTATTATCATATATAACATTGAAAATATTAAAGTTAAATAATAATTCAACATCAAGTGAATTTGTTCCTAAGCGTTTTTTTCAATTAGTTTTAAGTTTTTACTCTATCGGGATTTCCAAAAATTTATGGAAGAACTATTCCATTAAAATTGGAAACGGTAATAAAAATAAATATACCAATGTAGTATTTTATAAGAAAAGTTTTTCGTACCCTATAATTAAAATTAAATATTCTAAGATCAATAATCAAGACTATATAGAAATTGAAAATAATCATCAAAAGATAAATTTTTCAGATATAAATCTGATTAATTATTGGTTTAAAAACTATTTTTTAGATAAAGCCAAAATATAAATTTCCTTAGAAATTTTTTCTGAAGCTTTGGGCTTTACGTAAATCGCTTTATTAAATTTTTTTTTAATTGTATTGAAGAGTAAAGGTGTGTCTTCACCTTGAAAATTTTTAATTAAAAAATTTCCATTAGTTTTTAAATGCTCATCTACAAAGGCAAAACAAATCTCACAAAGTTGATAGCTTTTATTCTGATCAACTGACTGAATTCCTGAAGTATTAGGAGCAATATCTGAAATTATATTATCAAAATTTAATTTTTTATCGCTTATGTATCCTGAAATTTCTTCAAAATTATTTAAATCCTGTTTTAAAAAATCTGTATTTTTATTTTTAGGAATTTTTAAATCCAGTAAATCAATACCTAGTATTTTTGAGTTAGGATATTTTTTTGTTATAAATTGTATCCAGCCACCTGGTGAACATCCAATATCTAATATAGACTGACCATTCTTTAATATTCGATGTTTTTGGTCTATTTCTTCTAATTTATAAAAAGCCCTAGAAATAAGATTATTTTTCTTTGCCTCATTATAATAATGCTCTTTTTGCCTATTTTTATACCATTCTTTCATTTTAACCACTGATCTGATATGTATCTGTATACATATAAACAAATGAATATACACATCAAGTTATGACACCATACAACAACATAATAAAACAACTATTAATTATTATAGGTTTAGTATTTTTAAGTATTAATACCCTTTATAGTGAAAATCTTTTTAAGGTTAAATCCTTAATTTCATTAGCAACAGAAATAAATAAAACTGTCAGTATCAGTTCTACTAGTGAAGCTTATAGAAAAATCGAAGTAAAAAGTGAAGTTACTTCTAAAATTGAAAAAATTTTAAAAAAGAAAGGATCGTTTGTCGATAAAGGGCAAATAGTTATCAAACTTGAAGAGTTTGATTCTTATAAAAAATTATTTGAGAATGATTTGATTTCAAAAAATGAATTTAATAAAATTGCACTTATGGCTCCTTTTAATGGAATAATTCTAGATGGTCATAAAATTGAAGGAGAGCTTGTAACTCCAGGATCGTCTGTTTATGAAATAATTGATTTGTCTAAAATTAAAATAGTCGGCTATCTAAATGAAAATGAGATTAAAGGAATAAATATTAAAAATAAAGTTGAAGTGAGTATTTTAGATAAAATTATTGAAGGAACTATTGATTATATTTCTCCTATAGCAGACTATAATACTAAGACATTTGAAATTAGCGTCATTTTTGATAATTTAGATTTATCAATAAGAGATGGACTGTCTGCAGAACTAAAAATCTATAAAGAAAAAATTAAAGTACATCAAATTTCTCCATCCGTATTATCTTTAGGGGACGATGGTGATATCGGCATTAAAGTTTTAAATCAAGATAATGAAGTTATATTTAAGGAGATAGTAATTATCGAAGATACTTCTGATTATATGTTGATTAGCGGATTAGAAGATAAAGAAAATATTATTACTATTGGTCAACAATATGTTTCTTCAGGCGATAAAGTAGAAACAGAATAAAATGAACTTAGTTCATATAGCCAATACTTATTATAGAACTACTATTTCCATCCTAATATTTATCTTAATTTCAGGATCATTAGTCTTTAATAACATCCCGAAGGAATCTAATCCTGATGTGAGCCTTCCCTATATCTATGTTTCCATGAATCTTACAGGAATTGCTCCCGAAGATTCAGAGAAATTATTAATTAAACCCATCGAAGAAGAAGTTAAAAATATTGAAGGAAAAAAAGAGCTTAAAAGTACATCTTACCAAAATGGTGGGAATATATTATTAGAATTTGAATCGGGATTTGATTCCGATCAGGCTTTGCTTGACACTAGAGAAAAAGTTGATCGAGTAAAATCAGATCTTCCATCAGATGCAGACGAGCCAGTAGTTAGTGAAGTAAATTTAAGCCTTTTTCCAATCTTAGTCGTTTCAGTAAGTGGTGAGGTTTCTGATTTTCTTCTTAAAAAAGTATCTAATGACCTTAAAGATAAAATAGGATCACTTCCCAATGTACTTGAAGTTAAAATTGGAGGTGAAAGAGAAGAGCAGCTTGAGATAATCATCGATCAAAATAAAATTGAAAGCTATGGATTAAACCTTGATGATATTTTAGCTTTCGTTAGGAGTAATAATCAAATTGTGTCTGCAGGCAGCATAGATACAGGAGATGGAAGATTTGTTATAAAAATTCCCGGCCTCTATGAAAACCTAAATGATATTTTCAATACGCCAATTAAAATTAACGATAAAAAAGCAATTAAGTTTAAAGATATAGCTAAGTTAAAAAGAAAATTTAAAGATTCTGAAAATTTTGCAAGACTTAATGGGCAATCTTCATTTACATTAGAAGTATCCAAAAGAATTGGTGCTAATATTGTCGATACTGTCAATCAGGTCAAAACAATAGTTGAGGAAGAGAAATTAAAACTACCATCAAAAATTAATATCAACTATTCAGGAGATGACTCTGTAGGCATTAAGAATATGTTGGGAGATCTTCAAAATAACGTCATCTTTTCAATAATTCTGGTAATGAGTGTTGTTGTTCTTTTTCTTGGAATTAGATCTAGTCTTTTAGTTGGTCTAGCTATACCAAGTTCTTTTTTATTAGCTATCTTAATTCTTAACGCCCTGGACTATACAGTTAATATGGTTGTTCTTTTTGGTTTAATTTTATCGGTCGGACTTCTGGTTGATGGGGCTGTTGTTGTTGTGGAGTACGCACAAAGAAAAATTCAAGAAGGAACTAAAATTTCAGAAGCTTATCTAAAAGCATCTTCGAGAATGTCACTTCCAATTATTGCTTCCACTCTAACAACTATTGCTGTTTTTGTTCCTCTGTTATTTTGGCCTGGGACTGTAGGAGGCTTCATGAAGTATATTCCTATAACTTTAGTTGCCGTACTGTCCTCATCTCTTCTTATGGCATTAGTGATACTACCAACCGTAGGATCTCAATCCCTAAAAATTAGAAGTTTATTTTTATATATTATCATACCTATTGCTACTATAGGAATACTCAGCTCAATTTCTTTTAATTTATTAAATATTTTAGGATTAAGTTTTATTATCCAGACTATTGTTAAATTATTTCTAGTTCTAAGTATTAGTTTTCTTGTTTACAAACTATATAAAAGTAATTTTTTTCAGCTCTTTAATAAAAAAAAGAAAGAAATAAAAGTGCAAAAGAGTAATGATGGGGATGATCTAATTGATTTATCAAAAGTGAAAGGTTTAACAAAAATTTATATTAAAATTTTATCTTTTCTTACAAACCACCCCTTAAAGATAATTTCTTTTTCATTAATTCTTTTAGTTAGTATATATGTCACCTACTCTAAGTATGGTAATGGAGTAAACTTTTTTCCTTCTGTGGATGCGGAAAATACAAAAGTAGTAATTTATGCAAGAGGAAATCTTTCTATTAAAGAAAAAGATGATTTAGTAAAAAAAGTAGAAGATAAAATTTTAAATATTCAAAAAAATAATAATGAGTTTAGATCTATATACACAACATCCGGAAATGTTTCTAATAGGCAAGAAAGTTCTGAAGATGTCATTGGTTTTATTGATATTGAATTTACTGATTGGGACTTGAGGAGAAAAGCAGATTCAATTATTGATGAAATCAGGCAATCTACAGAAGGTATTGCTGGTATTAAAGTTGAAACAAGAACACAAAGAGCAGGCCCTCCAGGAGGTAAACCGATTGAAATTAATCTGGCTTCTGATGATGCAAGCTTAATCCCAGCTGAAATGGAAAAAATCAAAAACTATTTATCTAAATTAGAAAATATAAGAGACCTAGAAGATTCCAGCCCATCCCCCAGTATTGAATATCAACTCTATGTCAATAGAGAAGAAGCAGCTAAATATGGTGCTAATATCTCTATTATTGGAAATACCATCAAACTTTTAACTAGTGGTTTAAAATTAAGTGAATATCGACCTGATGATAGCGATGAGTCAATTCCTATCTTTCTCAGATTGCCTGAAAATCAAAGAACAATTGATCAGTTAAATGATATTAAAATACCAACTTCAAGTGGTTATGTACCAATATCTAATTTTACAACGATTAAAGCTTCACAAAAAACAAGCAACCTAGTGAGAATTAATTCAAAGAGAACAGAAACTGTAAAAGCTGATATTTCAAATTTTTATCAAACTGATGCCCATGTGAGACTAGTAAAGCATTGGCTCGGCATTGAAAAATTTGACATCCCTAACAAATTTAATTTGGAAATACCTGAATTTGGATCTGCCAATATAAACCCTGAAGTCATAGTTGAATTTAAAGGCGAGGATGAAAGTCAAAAAGAATCTCAAGCTTTTCTTCAAAAAGCATTTGCAATAGCTATGTTCATCATGGCATTGATATTGTTAACTCAATTCAACAGTTTCTATAGTGTTTTATTAATTCTATTCGCTGTAATTATGTCGACTGTGGGTGTGATATTCGGACTAATGATTACAGGTAGGCCATTTGGAATAGTGATGAGTGGAATCGGAGTAATTTCACTTGCGGGAATTGTTGTTAATAATAATATTGTTCTTATTGATACTTTTGATCGATTAAAAGACAAAGCGTCTACCGTCAAAGAGGCTATTTTAATGACGGGAGCTCAGAGACTTAGACCAGTACTACTAACAACAGCAACAACAGTTTTAGGTCTACTCCCTATGGTTCTTAAATTAAATATAAATTTTATCGAAATGGATTATTCTTATAATTCGCCGAGTACACAATGGTGGGTTGATTTATCTAGTGCTATAGTATTTGGTCTACTCTTTTCAACTTTTTTAACTCTTCTAGTGACACCATGCGCACTCATGGCAGGTTCTAATTTATTTAGTAGATTTTCCAAGAGTAAGTAAATATTTCAACATATTGACAAGGCTAAATAAAAAATAAGAAACTGATACGGCTAATATTGTTTGCCAAAAAAAACTAATAAGAAATATAATTAACAGTGCGATGAATATAACAAAGTAACTGCTGTTTGAATTTGAAAATTTTAGAGATTTTAAAGATAAGGTAGGGACTCTACTAATCATCATGACCCCACTATAACAAAGCAAAAAAATTGAAATAATCGTATAATATTCGAGAAATAATTCAGGAAATATAAAGTTAAAAAAAAATGGGATCAGCAGTAAACCGGCAGCTGCCGGTGACGGTATTCCATAAAATGTTGTTGAAGGAGAGCTTAGATTTTCGATATTGAACCTGGCTAATCTTAATGCTGCGCATATAATATAGAAGAGACAAAATACCCAACCCACTCTTTCAAATTCTTGAATTGACCATAAGTAAAGTAATACAGCCGGAGAAACACCAAAGCTTATAAAATCCGAAAGAGAATCTAGTTCAGCACCAAATTGAGAAGATTTTTTTAGCTTTCTTGCCAACCAACCATCAAAAAAATCAAAGAAGGCTGCCAATAAAATCATCAGAACAGCAGAATTCCAATTTTCCTGAAAGGCAAATTTAAGGGCGCTTATTCCACAACTTAGAGAGACAAGTGTAATAAAGTTAGGGGCGAATTTTATAAAGGGAACTTCTTTCATTTCAAACTATTAAAATTATATTTTTTTATATTTTCTATTATGATCAAGAGTCTTGGAGTCATAAGCCATAATAGTCTCACCACCGACACACCTTTGACCTATAGAAACTGCAGTTATGTAGTTTTCAGGAAATGAAATATCAACTCTACTGCCAAATTTAATAATGCCGTATTGTTCACCTTGCTCAACATTTTCATTCTCTTTAACATAGCACATAATCCTTCTTGCAATTAAACCAGCAATTTGAGTTACATAAATCGAGCCTTTAGAGTTTTTAAGAGTTATTGTTAATCTCTCATTTTCTTCACTGGATTTATCAAGAGTTGCATTTAAGAACTTTCCTTCAAAATATTCAATTTTCTCAACTTTTCCTTTAGTTGGTAATCTTTGGATATGGACATCGAATACACTTAAAAAAGTAGAAATTTTTGTATAATTTTTTTTTCCAATTTTGATTTCTGAAATATTAGTAATAATTCCATCTGCCGCACTTACCAAAATATCATCACCTAAAGGAACAGTTCTGATCGGATCTCTGAAAAAATACAAAATAAAAAGAAGAATAATTAGAAAAATTACAAAGAAAGGAACGTAAATAAAATAAAAAAATACTATTAGTAAAAGAGCAATTATTGCTGAGATCGAAATCTCTTTATGAAATCTAAAATACATTATTTTTAAGAGTTACTTGCTGATGATTAATAACTGATATATATATCCTAATCAATAATAATGTCCAAAATTAAAGTAAAAAACCCAGTTGTAGAGCTTGATGGAGATGAAATGACTAGAATAATCTGGGATTTCATAAAAAATAAGCTCATTTTACCTTATCTTGATATTGACCTTAAGTATTATGATTTATCTATACAAAAAAGAGATGAAACGAATGATCAAATAACAATCGATTCCGCTCATGCTATTAAAAAATATGGTGTTGGCGTTAAATGCGCAACAATAACAGCAGATAATCATAGAATGACAGAGTTTAAACTTAAAGAAATGTGGAGATCTCCCAATGGCACTATAAGAAATATTCTTGATGGTACTGTTTTTCGACAGCCTATTATTTGTAAAAATATTCCAAGAATAGTTAGAACTTGGGATCATCCTATAGTTGTCGGAAGACATGCATTTGGCGATCAATATAGAGCAACTGAAATGGTTATTGATAGACCGGGAAAACTAACATTAAACTTTGAATCCAATGATGGCGATAAAAGACAAGAACTCGTTTTTGACTTCCCTTCACCCGGTGTAGCTCTTTCAATGTATAATCTTAATGAATCAATAGCAGGTTTTGCCAGAGCTTGTTTTAATTATGGCTTAAAATTAGGCTGGCCTGTTTATCTATCAACTAAAGATACAATTCTTAAAAAATATGATGGAAATTTTAAAGATATTTTTCAAGAAATATTTGATAATGAGTTTAAAGATAAATTCGCAAAGCAAAATATAATTTATGAACATAGACTAATAGATGATTTAGTTGCCTCTGCTATGAAGTGGTCTGGTAAATTTATATGGGCATGTAAAAATTATGATGGGGATGTTCAATCCGATGCGGTTGCTCAAGGATTTGGCTCATTAGGCATGATGTCAAGTATTCTAATGACACCAGATGGTCAAACCGTTGAATCTGAAGCTGCTCATGGGACAGTAACAAGACATTTTCGACAGCATCAAAGAGGTGAAAAAACATCTACAAATCCAATAGCATCTATTTATGCTTGGACTCAGGGACTTTCTTTTAGAGGTGAAAAGGATTCAAATTCAGAATTAAAAGATTTTGCTCAAAAGCTAGAACAAACGTGCATAGAAACTGTTGAATCTGGCCAAATGACAAAAGATCTCGCTGTTCTTATTGGTAAAGATTCGAAATTTCTTAATACGGAAGATTTTTTAAGCTGCATTGATAGCAATCTTCAAAAAAAACTTAATTAAATATTCTCTACAATACTTTTAAAAGCAAGCTCAATTCCATTAATATTAGAACCTCCGGCTTGAGCAAAATCTTGCCTACCTCCACCACCCTTACTTCCTAAAGGCTCAAAAGCATTTTTAATTAAAGCTCTACAATCATAGGTTTCTAGAAGTGAGGGAGTAATACCGACTACTAAACTTACTTTATCTTCATTAATACATGCACAGATAAAAATAGCTTTATCAAATTCATTCTTAAAGTCATCATATAATGACCTCAAGTCCTTAGATTGAAGATCATAAACAATTTGTTTTTTAATTTTTAAATTATTAATTTCATCTATTTCTATTTTATTTTTATCTGAACTAGTCAAAATAAATTGTTTTTTAAGTTGCTGTAACTTATTTTCTAAACTTTTCACTAAAATATTTTTATCTAATACATCTTCTTTTTTATAAGAGTGTCCAAGTTTATTCATTTCTGAAACTAAAGAATTAATTTTTAAGTCGAGCTGCAAATCTGTCTCTTTCGCACTTTCTTCTAAAGATAAAATATACTCATCAACTTTATCGTAAGTGATAGCCTCAATTCTTCTTATGCCCGAAGCAATTGATTCTTCTTTTATGATATGAAATTTTTGTATTTCATTTGTATTGGAGACATGTATGCCTCCACAAAGTTCCATTGAATATACATCTTCATTTTTTTTACCCATTGAAACTACACGTACTTCATCACCATACTTTTCTCCAAATAAAGCCATTGCCCCATCTCTTACTGCATCTTCTTGGGTTTTAACTTCTGTTATAACCTTAGATGACTGTGATATAATTTGATTAACTTCATTCGTAATTTTTAAAATACTTTCTTTATCTATTGATTTGTTATGACTGAAATCAAATCTTAATTTATCATCATTTACTAGAGAGCCTTTTTGAGCTACATGCTTACCTAAATTATTTCTCAGTGATGCATGGAGTAAGTGTGTAGCTGAATGATTTTTTTTAATGAGTTCCCTTTTAGCGCTGTCAACAATCATCTCAACACTATCCCCTAAACTTATTCTTCCCTTTAGAACATGCCCGAGATGTAT
>TARA_B110000503_G_scaffold9984_1_pt1 | contig 13478 bp, 5 predicted proteins | sample TARA_B110000503 | Tara Oceans TARA_B110000503 (sample SAMEA4397472) | marine metagenome | biome: Polar Biome; feature: [SRF] surface water layer (ENVO:00010504); material: water (ENVO:00002006), including particulate matter (ENVO:01000060) such as... | depth 5 m | reverse complement strand
GAAACATTGCCTTGGACAGCAGTAACATTGATTGCTGGTGATACATTCGTTGTTTTAAATGATAATGTGTCAGGCACTGGTGCATATGCAAAGAAAGATATGTATTTCAATGGAACTGCTATCACATTAGCACAGAATAAAAAATTACCAAACGTAGCACCATTATTTAAGTTATGCGATAACCAAGGTACGTTATTGAGTAGTTTCAATGGAAGTACGTTTGTTAGTAGTAAAATATTTTCATATAAAGTCGGTACTGGCACAGTTGATAGCGAACTAACATTTGCATTATCATACAAAGATACTGGTATGGGCGCAAACATTGTGTTTGAGAATAACCTATTTACGGAACGTTACAATTATTCACGAGACATGGGACACGCAGCGATTGAAATCCCTGGATATTATTTCTTTACAAAAGGAATGAATAATGCAAGTACATATATACCTAGTGCGTATTCAGTTGGTGCAAAGGATAGTATTCAAGCATTCGCAGATTCTACCACTGTTACTCTGCCAATCGGATATTCTAATTGGAGAGTAGACAAAGAGTTCTTGGTATTTGAACGAGATGGTAATATAACAACTACCGAAGTTCAAGACGAGGGATCATATAATAGAAGAAGAGAGAATCATCCTGAATTGATATTAGGAAAAAATGCATCTTATGTATTCCATGATATTACTCCTGCAAAGGATTTAACATTCTACAATACTAATGGTACTACATTTACACCTACATCAGTTGTTGGTGAAAAGATTACAATCACATTACCAGATACAGTATCATTTGTACTTGAATTTGGTTCAGCATCAGATGTGGTAACTAATCGCGGTCGTATTATAACAAACGCATCACAAGATGAGTTTTTCCATACTGTGATGGTTGATGGTAAAAAATTACCAGTATCAAAATATACTATAAATGAAAAATCTATAGTGATTAACGATGTTGAACTCACGGTACAAGGTGACAATATTTCTACAATAGATGTAGAATATTACAATAACGATACTGCGATTAGTAGTGCAACACCTATGCAGATACCAGATGTTCATCAACATAATGCACACAATGCATTCATAAAAGAATTTACAATCGCAGAAACATTATCTCATTGGTTAAGTATCATAGAAAGCACACCCGGATTTGTTGGTGAAGCATTCGGTGATAACAACCATCACAAGAGTATTATCATTAACTCATATGCTGGTGAAATATTCATGCATGATGACATTAGTGTAATGCATGACTTGTGTTATGGTGTTGACGAAATGAATATTGCTGCCGCGCTATCTGAGCAGGGAAGAGATTGGTGGTCATTTAAGCAATTAGTAATGTCACAAACAAAGAGACTATATAAAACAAAAGGGTATCTAGATGTACGCACACTTTCACAAGATGTAATTGAAGCGATTATTCAATCTCGTAAGGGAACTGATCTGCATAAGCAATCTAACATGTTATATTCATTGCAATCACAATATGTAGAAGTGGCATATGTTCATGGTACTGCTAACTATCATCTTGGACTTACTATCAATAATGATGATTTTAGAAAAGATCATATGTATTTGTATACAACAGATAACAGAGATGGTGATAATCTAGCAGTAACCCGTCTATTAACATTGGGTAAAGATTATACGATGTCTGGTAGTGAGATTAATTTAATTACTATTCCAGTAGTATTTACTGATAGTCAAGTTGCTTCTGTGAGAGCGTATTATTATAAAATGGACGAAGACAGCAATGTACCAGCGAGTATGGCTAAACTTGGATTATCACATACCTATGTTCCACAAGTTCTTTCTAATGAATTGATAGGACATGACGGAAGTGTGTACGCATTAAAAGCAAATGCAGAGTTAGAAAAAATCAATGACATTAATTTTGATCCAGTTGCAGCAGTATTGTACGATATAGAGACTCGTGTATATAATGGAATGCGTAAGCAAGATTCACATTATGTCAATAGTTTTACCAAATATTTACCATCGCAACATCGCGGTACTTGGTACACATTAAATAAGATGGACAACTATGTAGACAAATATTTTAAAGATTGGTATTCAAAGTCAACACACACTACATTAACCCCAACAGGATATTTTGACGCGACAGATTCGTCTACATGGAATTACTCATCTATTGTATTAGCAGATGGTCATTTAACATCTAATCTTCCTGGACATTGGAAAGGTGCGTACAATGTATTATTCGGTACAGCAACACCACATATTACACCTTGGCATATGCTAGGTTATAGTGACAAGCCTACATGGTGGGATGCGAGTTACAGTTGGACAGATGTAACCAAGCGAACAGCAATGATAAGCGCATTCAACACTGGTTTAATCAGTGACCCTACTAGTGCAACAGTGAAGCATGATTTGCATTACGCAAGATATAACTGGGACTTTTCAAATAAGTCTCCAGTAACCATCGCTGGTGAATTAGAAGATCGCTCAGTTGTATTAGGTACGACTGCATCATACATTGAAAGATCAACAGCATTTGTATTTGGAGATTGGGGTCCAGTCGAAATTGAATGGCGTAATAGTTCATTAGGTCATGCAGCAATGATTGACGCAGTCGTTAAGTTAAATCCAGCGAAAGCATGGACTGACTTCTTTCAGACAAGTGTATATGAATCATTTACGAATGTAACTGGTATGTCACTTAGCAGATTCACTAAAGACTTGATCTCTACTAATGTCATTTATGATAATGTAGATGACTCGGTAAATGCATATATAGATTCAATCAACGTTGTATTAAGTGGCACTACTTTTGAAGATGACGTGGAAATATACATCAGTGGAGATGCTGGTACTAATCCTGCGACTGCTACATTGGATTTATCCTCTGGAAGCATAATCGGTGTTACATTAACATCTCGTGGAAGTAACTACCAAACTACACCTACAATAGAATTACGTTCAGCAACCGCAACAGCGAAACTTGCAGATAGTGTTACCTATCCTGGATATGTAGCAGCAAAGGCAACATTCCATGTGAATGTAAACCGCGTGGGATCTCAGTATCGCGCTGGAATCAACCAAGCACAAACATCGTACATTCAGAGAAACTTCTTTGAAAACAACATCATTCGTAATTATGAGCGTAGTGATACACAATTGATACAACAGTTGGGTGGATTCACTGCACCTCATGTAATGAAAATTGAAACTGAATCTGGTACTAATGGCAAGTTTACATTAAACCAAATAGATGCACCGTTGACAATGTATACTAGTTCACCATCAGATGTTCATGTTGCATGTAATATTACTATTACAAAAAATGCAACGAGTTTCACTGTTGATGGAATCAGTAATCATAAGCAACAATTTAAATTCCTTGAACCACTAAAGACGAATGTAAACGATCACATCAATATTAATTTGAATGATTCGGTGACTATAAAGAAATACAAGCAGTTTTATAATACAGTATCTATTGCGGAATATGAATCTCAGTTTTCTCGCGTACAAGATGTATATAATTTCATTCGTGGAAACTATGCATACTTAGATAGCGTTGGTTATCAATTCGGAACAACTGGAGATGGTAAAGCATACGCATTTGCTCAGTGGGCAATAACAGCAAATGTCAAAGATACATTTGTTATCCCACTTGATAGAAAAATAACATTTGCTAATACATCACATGTTGTACTAGAATATAACACATTGCCTGGGAAGTTGAATTCCATATTGAATAGTGGCAGATATACAATTGAAGCATCTGATTTACTTATAAATCGTGATACCAATTCATTGACAGTTGAAACAAAGCCTGGAATAGCAGCGATGTCTAGTATTGGTACTGCTATGGTAACATATGAACATGCGCTATTGTTACAGAATGTAACACAGTTTAATGACACTATATTTGATGATGTGACAAACGTTAGACAACAACGATTAAAGTTGGTTGGACAACGCACACGCAACTGGACTGGTGCTAAACAAGCACCCGGATTCTTAGTTAGAGAAAATACAATAATTCAGAACTTTGATTCAAGCGTTGAAGAGATTTCTAATTTCTACGACTTTAATGTAGACAAGTTTAACAAGCAAGTTACTAAAGCAGAGAACTTGATGATTAACAATGTTAACAGAGAATGGCTTTCTAAGTTGAATTTATCAGATACCGCATCTAGTAAATGGTTCCAAGGTGTGATCAAGGCGAAAGGTACAAAATCTGTAATACAGCGTGTTGCAGGCAGCAAAATTATAAATGATGGAAGAAGTACAATTAACATAGATGAAGAATATATGTTTAGACAAGCAAATTTTGGTGATACTAAGATAAACGAATCAACCGAAATAGAAATTGCGCAAGCAGACGTTGCTATAAATCCATCTGTTATTGATTTCAGTAGCAGTGACATTGTGTTTGTTAATAACGTTAGCACTCCTGTATTTGAGTCATTGTCGTATACTGCGAACAAAACAGCGTTATTAACCGCCGGAGATTTACTTGAAGATGAGTCAGACAATGTTATATTTAATATAGACGAGTTAGAAACGTTATACGATTCAACCAGTGATTATGCTAATATAGGTACGTGGGACAACACAACATCGTACAAGTTTGGTGAAGAAGTAAGACGTGACGGCAAATTATGGAATTGTAATGTAGATTATATAGGATACAATGCAACACCATCAGACTTAGCATTCGTTGGTACGGTTGTTATTGATCCGCCAACTACCTCTGGCTTTACGCATCGTAATGTAACAGATCACCCAACTATACCATCTGCATCGATTGATGGTGTTGATATTTGGTTTAATAAAACACAGTTTGTTTATGGTTCGGTAATTGCAACTAGTACTGCAAATCCATCTATTCTATCACCAAGTTCGGTAGTTGTTGATGGTAATACTATCGCACTTGTTAGTGATGCAATCGGTACAATTATTGACACATCTGCCAATCATGAAGGTAATCCTTACGCAGTGTCAGTGGTTAATCCATCGTCAGCCGATGTAACTGGTATGACATTGGACATCAATTCGGTCATAGTTAATCTAGCAACGTATGGTACTCCGATTGTGACAGACACTCCTGCAACAGATACGACAGAGTCATTTAGTGCAACTTCTGCACCAGTAGCAAGTGTAACACTAGTTAGTAATATGGCAGCACATAATGTTGGTGATATTCTAGTAGTGCCCGGCGGTGGTACTGCATCATATACACTTACGTCATCTGATTATACATATGATACTGGTACTCAGGTAATTACATTTAATACATCTATTGTAGATGGTACAGATGCCAATGGCGTAGTGGATATAACAGTTGACTTATTAGGATTCTCTTCTGTTATAACAATGGACAAAGAACAATTAAAAGTCGCAATCAATACAGTAACCAATGTAACTGGTGTTAACAATGTACAAGATACTACACGAGTATCAGTTTTGCTTGACGCAAATAATGATATAAACGCACAATTAACTATCAATTATACACTTGGTGCAGTTGAGTTCGGTATCGCAACTGGTACATATAATACAGTGACTACTCAAGTACTACAGAGTCAATTGATGGATGAAGTATATATAGCAGCAGCGATAGATACTGCATTAACTAATGCGTATAATGTATCAGTTGTTGCTAATGCAGTTAGAATAGAAAAAGTAGCGACTACTTCATTCACTCAGTTTACTACATTGGAAATAAATGGTACAGCGAATTCTACTTTGTCATTCCCTACAACCACTGGTGCAACAGGATCGACTGTGAATGTAGTTAGTGATGCACAAGATGCGGCTGATTTTATAAACACCGCATTGCTTGCAGCATCAATATCTAATGTAACCGCATCTGTTGTTAGTAAGCGAGTAAGCATTGTATCAACTAATACAGAAATTAATTTAGGAAATAGAGAATTCAATACGGAATCTGGATTAACAACAGGTGTTCATGTATCATCAACTGAGGCAATTGTCAATGTGTTTAATGATGTTCACGGACAAGATTGGAATGATATTTCTGATAAAGATGACGCATTATTTAATGTATGGATGCCTAATGACAACGAATTGGTTAACGATAATACTGGTTCTATAGCAAGTAAATTCTTCGGTTGGAACGTTTTACAAGTTCAGCAGTTCGGTTACTACGCAACTAATATAGTCGCTGGAAATGATACTGATGATGGAAATGATGCAATGGTTACATTGAACATACCACATAATGTGGAAGTTGGTGATTATGTGATGTTAGTTAATACAACTACCACACCAAGCGTTGATGGTATTCATCGTGTTACTAAATTAGGAAATATAGCACAACCTAATACATTCTACATTGATAGATTTATTGAAACAGATGGTACAAGTCAATCTGCATTTGTATTACGATCAGCAAGATTTAATCAACTTACTGATATTACTGCATCAGTAGCGGCTACCACTTTATATAAATGGAACACTGGTGACTTGGTTTGGTCTACAACTGACAGTGTGAGTGGTCTTGCAGCAACACAGGTGTACAAATACAATGGAACTGAATTTGCATTACACAGAGAGAATAGTACTCGTGTCACTAATGCAAATATTGCTAATGTATTAATTTACGATGGTGATACCGATCAAACTATTAGTGAAATGGAAATATTCGATCCGTTGCGAGGAATCATACCCGGCGTTGCAGACAAGGAACTTGATTTAAAAGCGTCAGTAGACTTTGCAGTATACAATACATCTACTGATATTGAATACAACATAGATGAACATAATTCATGGGGCAAAGCAGAGATAGGTAGAACTTGGTGGGATACCAGTAAGGTAAGATATTATGACTATGAACAAGGTGATAATGCATATCGTGCGAGAATGTGGGGCAAGCAATTCCCTGCTTCAAGTATTGATGTATACGAATGGACAAAGAGTTCAGTGCATCCAGAAGATTGGGCAGATGCAGTTAAGTCTAGCACAGAACAATATGGTGTAGTAGCAACTGGTGAAGTATACAGTGTGTTTGATAAATCAATCAATGAAAGTTTATATTATTATGTTACATTGAATGAATGGAATGATATACTTAAAAAGTACGATGTGGTATATTATTTCTGGGTTCAGAACAAAACCAATACAGAAGATAATCGTTCATTGACAGTAACACAGATTGCAAGTATCATATCTAATCCAACTGATAATGGTATCACATGGTGCGCTGCTATTGATAGTAATGCTATGATTGTTAACAATGTAAAATATATGATTGGTGACAAGGGAAGTGTGCTGCAAGTAAATATGAAACCTACTGTTGTAGACGCTACACCTCATAGTGAATCATCACATAGTATTTGGACATCAATCAAAGAAAATGTTGACAGCATTCCTGATTACTGGTATATTGGTATGCGTGATAACTTAACAGAAGAAGTAGTTAAAACATCAAACTTTGTTTTGGGTGAGTTACCAGCAGATGAATTAACAGTGGGACAAACATTACCTTCTATTAATTTACACGAATACAATCGCTATGGTGATGATCGTAAACTACGATTTAATAATAAGACATATTCACAAGGTTGGTTTAAAGATACATGGACTGCTCGTAGAGAAGCAATCGTTGCTATCAACAGTCTATTAAAATCACAGAACTTAATTCAAGAGTTGGATGGTAGATGGGATAGAACAATTGGTTCAGTCGTAGATTCATCTGGTATTAATTTGGATATGACAACTCTTTGGGATTATACAGATTTTGTTCATGCAGATAGAACAGTAGGTACAGTACCTACGATTCATGTTACTTCGTATGATGAATTAGCGGCTATTGATACTAACAGTCATACAATCGCATTGTTCAATATTGAAGGTGACATAACTCAGTTAGACAAGAGTGAGATATTTGAATGGAATACCAATCTAAGAATCTGGGTTCTTGTTGAAAAGAAAAATGCAACAATCGCATTTAATGACTTCTTATATAATAAGAATTTATTCAACGGATGGGATGGTGACAAAGGTTGGACAGGAACCAATTGGGATAGCAATCCAGCAGCATTTATGCAGCATGTAATATACGCTTGTCGTTATGATTTGTTCGTAGAAGAACATATTAATAACTTCAATAAACTGTTCTTTGCAATAGTGAAATACGCAGTATCAGAACATGATATGGTTGATTGGGTTTACAAGACAACCTATGTACATCTTAATATTGTTACAGATATTGAAACTGGTAAGAATAAAACCACAAAATATAATCGTTCAGTTCTTAATGAGGTATCTGGTTATATAAATACTGTGAAGCCATTCCATACCAAAGTCAAGACAGTACTAGAATCTTATAAGTCTAATGATAAGTTATCTGCGAAAGTAGAGGAACTTAGTAGGACTATGAAAATCACAATGGATACTGGTGATTATTTAGATCATACTAAGTATGATACTGAAAATACTGTTATCTCTTCTAGTTTCACTGATACACCATCGGATATAATTGAAAGTACATTTACTGACACACTAACTGATGAGATACATAGTGTACCATTCATCAGTCTTAGTAATTTAAATAATGTGTATAATGAATACAGACGTTCTAATGTAACACCTCAGTTCAATGAACAAGTATCTTTTAAAGTTATAACAAATACAACAGGTAGTGTGGTTGATGCAAATACTCGCACATATGCATACATACAAGATAACTGGTTGAACACAGCAGCATTTAGTCTAAGAGAAGATCGTGAATCTACTATTGATACTGAGATGTCGTATACTGATACTACTATCGCATTACCAATAGGTCATGGTGCTACCTTTAACGCATTAGGTGGATTTGCGTATATTGATGGTGAAATAATTCAGTACACACAAGTCAGTGGTGACAAATTAAATAACATCACACGCGCAATGTTTGGTACTATAAATAGAACACATAGTGCTGGTACATTAATCGTAGATGTAACAAACGAACAATTAGACATATTCAAGACATTGAAGACTTATAACATCAATGGACAATATGGAACTAGTCAACGATTTGCTTATAACACAAGTAAAACAATACTTGATGCTACTGTCGTACATAGTGATGTACACGAACTACAAGCAAGCGGAAAGGGCGTAAGTTAATTATGCTAAATACAGTAACGGAGAATTTTAATGAAACAAATTGTTGATGACAACTCAATGTTAGGAATGGACGGACACGTTCTTATTAGAGACATTGATACAGGCGAAGTATTATTAAACAAGCACAACGCGATTAACTTTTATAATATGTCAATTGCATTGGCAAGTTTATTAGCAAAGAAAGAAGATGACGCATTGGGCGCGTTTAATATCGCAACGTTGGAACTGGGAAATGGCGGTACAACGATAGACGGAAGCGGTAATGTATTCTACAAAACGCCTAATGTTGCAACTACAAATAGTACATTGTACGCACAAACTTATTCTAAAAATGTAGTGCCAGCAGTTGCAGATGTACAGAACAAGATTGATGTAACTACACACGCTGGTCAAGTATATAGTGACACTGTTGTAACAGCAACATTACTTTATGCAGAACCAGCAGCACAGGGTGCAATTGATAATGACAATGGTGCTGGATCTTATGTATTTGATGAAATGGCATTACAAACTGCGTCTGGCAAGTGCTTAACGCATTTGATATTTCATCCAATTGAAAAATCAGCAAATAGACAGTTAGAAATTATATACACCATTCGTATCACGGCGGGGGCTTAATCATGTCATATCCAGTAAACAACTTTGGTAACACAAGTGTAATCACAGTAGATGATGGTGCTGTTAATACAGAAACACATATGCAATTAATAGGAAAAAACTATTACGGGTATGGCGAAGCAATTGCAGAAAATTTTGTACACTTAACAGAACACTTCGCTGGTGAAACAGCACCATTGATATCTAAATCAATCGCAGGACAACTGTGGTATAAGCCCTCCGAGGAAAGATTCTACAAATTTAATGGTACGAATTGGTCAGCATTGGCAGGCGCATCTACTCGTATAGAAACTGTATTAGACTCATCTGATGGTTCACATACTGTTACCGTAATGTATGATGACGCAATCGCTATTTCAGTTCTTAGTTCAGAATTATTCACAGTGAAAACAGGACAGACGTTACAGACAGCATTTCCGATCATAAACATAGGTATCACAATGAATAGTGGTACTGGTTACAAGTTTCATGGTACAGCGACAACAGCACAATATGCTGACTTGGCTGAGTTATATGTTAGTGATGCATCATATGAACCTGGCACTGTTGTTAAAATTGGTGGCGAAGCAGAAGTTACACAAACAACTGAATTATTCTGTGCTAATGTATTTGGTATCGTATCAACTGATCCAGCATACTTAATGAATAGTATGTGCGAAGGTACTACTGTTGCAGTAGCATTAACGGGTCGTGTTCCTTGTAAAGTAATAGGTCTTGTTAAAAAAGGCGACCGTATCTTAGCAAGTGAAGAACCTGGCGTTGCTCGTGTACCAACTGACTATGAGATGAGAGATGTTAAAGATTGGTATCGTATTGTCGGTAGAGCATTGGAAGACAAGACGACCGAAGGTATAGGTTTAGTAGAAGTCGTTGTAGGAGCGAAGTAACAATGCCACCTATTTCAACTGGTGATCTGATAACAGCAGTTCAATTCAATGAACTGGTAACTTCATATAATAAATTATGGGGAGACAATGTGGTATCTGCATTATTTACAGACATCACTACTAAATTTGAAGAGCATTCATGTGGATGGGGACAAGCAAGTGCTGAACCAACTGTAGCGATAACTGACATTATCACAACTGAACATACCAATCAATTATTATCACAAATGAATGCCGGACTGTATCACTACGATGAGACTTCTGCATTGATACCACATTTTAGTACAACGGTGATTGATGCTTCTTATATCACAAGCACCATCGAAGATAAAATTACAGACATGAGTTTAGCGACAAATCGTTTTAAAGCACTAGATGATGCATTTACTCGTACAGAAAAGGTAATCATAGTTTCTGATATTGCCACACCAACATGGACTAATACCATTAATTCAATTGGAAAGGCAGAGTTCGCAAATTATAATGAAGCAAGATATTTTTTCAACGCTGGTGGTAAAATATATATCACGTTAGATCAAGACGGTGTTAATTCAGATGCCAGAAGTTGGGATAGTATGTTTGACACAACTGGTGTGATTAATGTAAGAGCAGTCGATACAGTTAACGAAGGTAGCAACGTGGTTGCTGTAACTAAAGGATTCTATGACATTACTCCAAATGGTGCATACACTGAGGTTTTTTCTGTAAGTGGATATGTAGCGGCTGGTGAGTACTCAGGTAGTGCATACTCTAACAGAAGTATTAAGGTATCGTTGAAAGCAGACGAGGTGGGTGGAAAATTTAATGTTTACATTAAAGTAACACTAACTGACGATGTGACATCTGGTACAATCAATGCAGAACTGACTTGTGATTTTGGATATGTAAATCAACATACAACACCTGTGCTACTTGGTGACAGTAATGACGCACCTTATACAGCGGGCGCTCATGTATATCAGTTTATTACAAGAACAATACCTACATTAACAGTTGACACATCTTGGACAATATAGTATAATATAAATAACTTTAACTAATAAGGAGTTATACTATAATGGATGATCGCTTACAGAAAGCATTAGACTTCTCTAATTATTCACTCACAATATCAAATCAAAAGAAAAATCTAAAGAACCGATTGAATCAAATGCTATTAGTACATCAAGACAATGGTGTATTTGTGGCAGATCCTACTACTATCAATTTTGTAGATAGTCTCACCAACAATGGATTTACTGCGGTGTTGTTAGATACAAAAGAAAATCCTATCAGGGTGTATGATCTACCTGCATTCAGCGAAAAATTGAAAACTGCATATGACGATGCTATGCGTGAATACGAAGCAGAATTTAATAAAATCAAAAAACTTCGTAACCTTAATAAATTGCTGGAAGATTAATGACAGAAGGAATTTGTTTCTTTGCTTACAATAATGAGCAAATAGATTACGTTAAGTTAGCAACCATTGCTGCATCATACGCAAAACTAAAATTAAACAAACCAGTATGCTTAATAACTGACGCTGGATCATATTCATGGTTACAACAATCGCAACCTAAAAGTCTAATAGATTCATGCTTTGATCATATCGTATTGACCGATGATGAAATGAAGAAGAATATTCGTACTCACAATGATAGTCCTTGGACGAACTTTCATGCACAATTTAATAACAGTAACAAGCATAAAGTATTTGAGTACACACCATTTGACAAAACCATTCTACTTGATATTGATTACATTCTAAAGACTGATTTTCTAAATATGGCATTCAATTATGAAGGTGTTGCAATGTATCGCAATGCAATCAATATACGCAATGATCTACCTAATTTGTTTGAACGACAATTGTATGATGTGGGTATTCCTATGTGGTGGTCTACTGTAGTATATTTTGACAAGTCAGAAGAAAGCAAAATCTTTTTTGATACTTGGGCACATGTTGCAGACAATTATGACTTCTATCAATATCTTTATAACTTCCCAGGCAAACTATTCAGAACTGATTACTGTACTAGTATAGCAATACACATTATGAATGGTATGATGTCTGGTGATGTAGTACACGACTTTGGTGGATTACCTATGCAGAACATGTCACAGAATGATGATATTACACAAGTAATAAACTTGAATGAATGGGTGTGCTTGGCTACTGATACGATAGAAGATTGGAAGCAAATCGTAGTACGACATAGCAATCAAGATGTACATGTCATGAACAAACGAGCATTAGATAGAGTAGGTGATAGATTACTGGAGTTGTTTTATGAGTAACGGATATGTAATATTGGCATTCACCGCACAAGAACAAAAGGCGGCATCTGCATGTGCGTACAGTATAAAGATTCAGAATCCCAATGCACATGTGAGTATGATAATTGATTCACTTGATAATGCAAATGATGCATATGAAGAACCGTTTGATAACATCATTGAATTACCATTTGATGTCGTAAGTGACATTCGTGCAAATGATTGGCAATTAAAATACGTATCACCTTATGACAATACCATTGCTATTGATTGTTACTCGCTCGTAAAAGAAAAGCACGATAATCTTTGGGCATATCTTTATAATTATGAAATGTGTTTTAGTATTAAGACAATGGATTTCAAGACTAATATTTCTGATGATGTACCAGAATGGTATGAATCATATAATATAAAGAAAGTATCATCTGATTTGTTTTATTGGAAAAAAGATACAGATAAGTCGGATCAATTCTTTTCATTATCTAAAATGTATATGACAGCATGGATAGATGTATTGAGAGAATTTATACAGTTTCAATATATACCAACTGAATATGACTCGCATTTAATGCACTCATTTATTATTTCACATCTTGGTTTGTA
>TARA_B110000503_G_scaffold106538_1_pt1 | contig 13487 bp, 8 predicted proteins | sample TARA_B110000503 | Tara Oceans TARA_B110000503 (sample SAMEA4397472) | marine metagenome | biome: Polar Biome; feature: [SRF] surface water layer (ENVO:00010504); material: water (ENVO:00002006), including particulate matter (ENVO:01000060) such as... | depth 5 m | reverse complement strand
TTTCGGCACAGGCCCTGCTGTGGCCGCGATTATGGCAGCCAAAAATCCGCGCGAGGTGGCACTTTTTTACCACCCTCAGTGTTTTGCGGCGCTGGCGGCATTACTCGCGAGCTTGCCCGCGCTGGCAGACGAGCCGGGGCGGGATATAGGTTTACTGATGGCTGGGGAAAATGGGGACAGCGCTAAGACCTGTCCCCATTTCCCTATTTCTCCGGCGCTTGCCACACCGGCAAAAGAGGCGCTCAACGAACTGGGCATCGCATCCGCGCTGGACCACTGCCAGCGACAGTCCAAATCCAGTGCCCAGTTTCAGCGGCACTTTCACCAGTGGTTTGACGGTTTCCGCACCCTGAAGTTTATCCACGCGCTGCGCGATGCTGGCCTGCCCCTGCAGCCGCTGGCGGAACTGGACAACCTCGCGCCGCAACTGTGGCCTGAAGCTACAACTGGCAGACGCCATGGGGGCCAGTTAGAGAACGCCATTCGACAGCATTGGCGCTGGCAATAAAGACTACAAGCTTAACTGACGGATATCGCCAAGCAGACTGACCAGTTGCGTGAGAAATCGGCCGCCATCACCCCCGTTTACCACCCGGTGATCGTAGGACAGCGCCAGTGGCATCAACGTGCGTGGCGCGAATTTGGCGCCATCCCAGACTGGCTTTATGGCCGCCTTCGAGACACCCAGAATTGCCACTTCCGGCGTATTCACTATCGGCGTAAAACCGTTACCGCCGATATTTCCCAGGCTGGACACGGTGAAGCAACCACCTTGCATCTGGGCAGGGGTCAGCTTCCGGTCTCTGGCCTTGGCGGCCAGTTCCGCGATCTCGCTGGCCAGATCCCAGATTGATTTGCGATCGACGTCGCGAATGACCGGCACCATCAACCCGGCCGGCGTATCCACCGCCATCCCAATGTGTATGTATTGCTTGTAAACAAGGCTTTCGCCATCTTGCGCGAGCGAACTGTTAATTTTGGGATTGTCGCGCAGCGCAACGGCACACGCCTTGAGCACAAAAGGAAGTGGTGAGAGCTTGGTTTCGCGCCGCTCGGCTTCGCGTTTGAGTGTTGCCCGAAACACCTCCAAATCCGAGATATCAGCGTCATCAAACTGCGTGACGTGAGGTACGTTGAGCCAGCTGCGGTGCATATTGGCGGCGGTCAGCTTATCGAGCTTGCTGCGCTGCGTGACATCGACGTCACCGAATTTGCTAAAGTCGACCTCTGGCACCGAGGGCAGCGCACCTCCAGCCGCCTTGGCTGCCGAGGGCTCACTCAGCGCTTTGTTCACAAATTGCTGCAGGTCTTCCTTGAGAATACGCCCCTGCGGACCAGTACCGTCCACCTGCCCCAGCTGCACGCCTAATTCGCGCGCCATTTTGCGAACCGCAGGCCCGGCGTAGAAAGTTGCCGCCTCGCCAGCCTTAGTCCGCACACTAACCGCAGCCGACGGCTGCGGTGAATCCCCCTTGGCGGGTGGGATCTCAGAGGACTCGGCATCTTCTGAATCATCTTCCGAATCATCTTCAGCTGCATCGTCGGGAGGTTCGGTGGCAGGCGACTGAGACTTGCCCTCTGGCGTTTTCGTGTCGTCCGCGGCGGGCTCATTCTTGGCAGGTGCCTCGGCTGCTGCTTCTTCAGTCACCTCGATTTTGACGATCGGCGCCCCCTCCGCCAACTGATCACCTTCCTTCACCAGCACCTCGACCACGGTACCGGCCAGAGTAGAGGGAATTTCCATGGAAGCCTTATCCGATTCCAGCACGATCAGGCTCTGGTCCCGCACGACTATATCGCCCACAGCAACCAATAATTCGATGACTTCAGCCCCTTCGGCACCGCCGATATCAGGGACTATGACTTGTTCTGCGGGCATATCTTTTTCCTTTTCGTTCAAACCGATACAGGATTGGCCTTGTCCGGATTCACACCCAGTGCGCCAATGGCCTTGGTAACAAGTGAATGATCAACTTGCCCCTCATCGGCCAGCGCTTTCAGTGCGGCAATGACGATGTAGTTGCGGCTAACCTCAAAGAACTCGCGCAATTTGGCTCGGGTATCCGAACGACCGAAGCCATCGGTACCCAGCACGGTGTAGTGCGCCGGTACAAACTCGCGAATTTGGTCAGCGTACAACTTCACGTAGTCAGTTGCCGCCACCACCGGCCCCTTTGCATCCTTCAGCAGTTGCGTAACATAGGGAACGCGCTGTTCCTCTTCAGGATGAACCAGATTCCAGCGCTGCACGTCCTTGCCCTCGCGCTGCAGCTCGTTGACGCTGGTGAGGCTCCAGATATCTGCCGCAACCTGGTAATCGCTTTCCAGAATGGCCGCCGCCGCCTCGACCTCGCGTAAAATCGTGCCACCACCGAGCAGCTGCACGCGCAGTTCGGCATCGGTCGCGGACGCCTTAAATTGATACATTCCCCGAATGATGCCCTCCTCAACACCCTGCGGCATCTCTGGCTGCACGTAATTCTCATTCATTGTGGTAATGTAGTAAAAACGATTCTCGCCCTTGTGGTACATGCGCCATAAACCGTCCTGGATAATCACCGCCAGCTCATAGGCGTACGCAGGATCGTAGCTCACACAGTTCGGAATTGTGCTCGCCGCCAAATGACTGTGGCCATCCTGGTGCTGCAGGCCTTCACCGTTCAGAGTGGTTCGCCCCGCCGTTGCGCCAATCAGGAAACCGCGCGCCTGGCTATCGCCCGCCGCCCAGGCCAGATCGCCAATGCGCTGAAAGCCGAACATGGAGTAAAAAATGTAGAACGGCACCATAGGAAACGCGCTAGTGCTATAGGACGTCGCCGCTGCCAGCCAGGCTGAAAATGCGCCCGCCTCATTGATGCCCTCTTCCAAAATCTGGCCTTTGATATCCTCCTTGTAGAACATCATCTGGCCCGCATCCTGGGGCGTATAGCGCTGACCGACTGAGGAGTAGATCCCCAACTGACGGAACATCCCTTCCATACCGAAGGTACGGGCTTCATCGGGCACAATAGGCACCACCCGCTCGCCCAGATCAGCATCCTTCACCAGGCTAGAAAGAATGCGCACAAAAGCCATAGTAGTGGACACCTTCCGATCGCCACTGCTCTTGAGTTGATTGCCGAACGCGGTCAGGGGCGGCGTCTCCAGCGACTCCATCGCGGCGCGACGCTTCGGCAGCGATCCCCCTAGAACCTCCCGGCGCTCGCGCATATAACGCATCTCCGGGCTGTCTGATGGCGGCCGGTAGTAGGGAACGTTTTTCAGTTCCTGGTCGTTGATGGGTATCGCAAAACGGTCACGGAAGGCCTTCAGGCTATCCATATCCAGTTTCTTCAGGGAGTGCGTTTCGTTGTGGGCTTCGCCCGATCCGCCGGTGCCATAGCCCTTCACCGTCATCGCCAATATCACGGTGGGACGCTCGTGCTCTTCGACGGCAGCGGCATATGCTGCATAGACTTTATAGGGATCGTGGCCACCGCGGTTGAGGTACATGATGTCGTCGTCTGACAAGTCGGCGACCAGTTCCAGCAACTCAGGATACTTGCCGAAAAAATGCTTTCTGGTATAGGCGCCGCCATTGTACTTGTAGTTCTGCAACTCACCATCGCAGACCTCGTCCATGCGCTTCTGCAGCAGGCCAGTGGTATCTTTCTCCAGCAGGTGATCCCAAAGGCGGCCCCAGATTACCTTGATCACATTCCAGCCGGCGCCGCGAAAAACACCTTCCAGCTCCTGAATAATCTTACCGTTGCCACGCACCGGACCATCGAGACGCTGCAGGTTGCAGTTGACCACGAAATTGAGGTTACCCATGCCCTCTCGACCCGCCAACGAGATCGCACCCAGCGATTCTGGCTCGTCGCACTCTCCATCGCCGATAAAACACCAGACTTCACGATCTCCATGATCGATCAGGCCGCGATTCTGCTGATATTTCATGACACGCGCCTGGTAGATCGCCTGTATCGGGCCAAGGCCCATTGAGACGGTAGGAAACTGCCAGTAATCCGGCATCAACCAGGGGTGTGGGTAGGAAGACAACCCGCCGCCATCCACTTCCCGGCGAAAGTTATCGAGCTGTGCTTCGTCAAACCGTCCCTCCAGAAACGAACGCGCATACATGCCAGGCGCACTGTGCCCCTGATAAAAGATAAGATCACCCGGATGCCCGTCGTCGGTGCCACGGAAAAAATGGTTGAAGCCGATGTCATACAAGGTCGCACTGGATGAAAAACTCGAAATATGACCACCCAGCCCCTCATCGTTGTCATTGCCCCTCATCACCATGGCCAGTGCATTCCAGCGCACCAGTGAGCGAATCCGACGCTCCATAAAGAGGTCGCCGGGCAGCATCTTTTCTTCGGAGGGTGCAATCGTGTTGGAAAATGGTGTGGTGGTAGCGGCGGGCAACCGCAGGCGCGAACCGATTGCGTACTTGGCCAGTTCCAAGAGCAAAAACGAAGCGCGTTCCGGCCCCTCGTGTTTCACCACGTCGTCGAGCGAATCCAGCCACTCGCGGGTCTCCAGGGGATTTGTATCTTCCTTCATAGCTACGCGCGCTCCTGTGAATCCAGCAGGGGACGGAATTATGTCCAATACAAAATTCCTAAATAGAACTTAGCTCGTTTGTCCGGCACCAAACCTGACCCAATGCGGGATAACTATACCATCGCCGTGGGCGCTGCCACCTGCAACAAACCGCTAACTTGTTATAGATATTAGCGACAAGAGCATTAAAAATCTATCTAGTTTCAAATTAGAACTATATAAATAATGACATTTAGTACCATTGCCGCCAAGTGGTCACACTCCGGACCTACCCCCAGAAATACTCAGAGTTACTGGCCTGCCCACATTCACTCGACGGTATAGGTCGCATGCCCGCGCTTGATCGCCTCGGCCGAGTCATACACGCGTGCGTCGCTCCGGGGAGCAATGTGCCACTTACCGGGCGCCACAACTTGCAGCGAATGCCGCTGCTGTAAAAAGACTCGCACGTAGTAGGCTTTCCATGCTGGCAGTGTGAGCGCCTGCACTGCATCCGCCAATGACTGCCGACTATCGAAGCTCCACTCCTTACGCGCAATCGACTGCCAAAAGTACTCGGCGCGCTCGTTGAGGTTCTTGTCCGGGCGCAAAATATCACTCAGCAGGGACGCCTTGTGGCGTTCAAATTGTGGCTCGTCCAATGCCGGCTCGACGCCCAGCATAAACGCCTGCATCGCGGTAGCCACCGTATTCGCATCGGCCACAGGGGACTGGACCAGCATCACCAGGCCGGGCACATCCAACTTTGGGTAGTCGTAGGTACCCACCACATACCCCAGTTGTTGTTCAGTACGCAATTCCTGAAAAAAGCCCGATGACATAATCTGGGCGGTGAGCGCGGTGACGGCCCTGTCCCGCCACGTGTCGCCGTCACCCTGCAAATACCAGGCGACTACGGAATCACTGTGCGGAACGTCCACCGTGTATTGCAGGTTCTCCCCGGCAGCCAGCTTTAATACTTTGCGCTCCGGCAGGGCCGGCGCAGGTTCACTGCTGACAACACCGGCCAGCATAGCGGACAACTGCTCGACTTCGTCCTGGTTGTAATTGCCGTAGATCAATACCTCCGCCGTAGCCCCCTCCCAAAACTGTTGCATATAGCCGTCCAGCTCGCTCAAGCTGATTTTCTGCAGGGCCGCGATCAGTACCGGCTCGCTCCACTGGCCATACACCAGGGCCTCATCCAGATCTTCTACCACCTGACTGCTGGGCCGCTTGGCGACAGAATTCTGCAGACTGCGAATCATATCGCTGCGAATATCGTCAAAACGTCGCTGACTGAAAGCCCCGGCAACGACATTGTCCAGCAAGCGCTGTAATAACAGCTCCTGCTTGTCGTTGTAACCACCCACTCGCAAGCTGATACCACTGCTGTGTTTGTAAATATCAAAACTCAATCCCGCCAGGTGGGCGGGATAGGCAAACTCATTCACCAGATCGTTGAGGAGTGCGACATATAGCGCCACCAGCACTGTCTGCTGCGCACTGCCTCCAACTTCGGGCGAACGAAAATTGATATAGGTGACGCCCCTGGGAATCCTGAACTCACCGTCCGGCATAAACCAGATTGTCTGCCTGTCAGTTTCGAGCGCGATCTGCGGAGTATCCGGCACCAACTTTGGTAACGCGACCAGAGCAATATCCTCGGCAATAAATTCATTTACCGCGGGAAGATGCATGGTTTTTGCGGCGGGATCATCGTCACCGATGGTAATACGATTGATATCCAGAGGCTGTTTCGAATAGGGCACCTGATAGTAATGAGATAGCTGATCGCCCTTCACTGCCGCATCGTTGAGCGTGACCAGCGCATTCTCTGGCCTGATCTGCTCTAGCAGTTCCGCCAGTATGGCGTCGTCGTAATGGTCCATCATGTAAGGTCCGCGCAGAATGTCCTGTGGCGAGTAAAATTGCATACCACTGGCCAGCGCGCTGACATACCCCATGGGACTCGCTTCCTCGCGGAAGCGAAAGCCAAGCTCCGCCAGACGCGACTGCTCATCGTAGAGCCAGCGCTGCGGGCCTTCGGCACGCAACATATCCACGTAGGCAAAGAGTAATTGCAGCACGCGATCAGGGTCCGCCGCGCCCTTCTGTGTCAGCGAAATACGTACGCTGAACAGCGCCCCTCCAAGCCAGGCCAGGCCGTCACCTGCCGACAAGCCTTCCGCCAACCCTTCGGCCTTCAAACGGGAGAACAAACTGCCATCCCCTTCGTGTCCAACGAGATTGCCCAGATAGGACCCAGCATTGACACGGTATTGGTTGCGGTAGTCAGGAACAGGGAAGGAAACTTCCAATTGCTGCTGCGTCGCCAGTGGTTGCACCTGCACCAGCAAAGGCAATTGCCCTGGCTCAAACAGGGGCGCCTCAATGACCTTGCGCTCGTAGGAGTGATTGGGCACCTGATTGAACAGTGGGCGGGTCAGCGTCTCCAATTCATCCAGTGACTGGGACCCAAGCACCACCAGGCGCATGATATTGGCGGAGTAGTACTTATTGTAGAACTGCACTAACTCTTCGCGAACCTCGGAGTCGGGGCGATCCGCCAGGGTGTCCAGTGAGCCCACCGTAAACTGGCTGTAGGGATGCGCCTGATTGACGACTTCCTGAAACACATCAAGCCCTCGGCGCTCATCGCTCTTGAGGCCCATCTGGTACTCGGCTTCCACCGCATTTTTTTCGCGGTCTACGTACTGTGCTTCGAAACGCGGCGCGATAAAGAACTGCGCAAAACGATCCAGTGCCACCGGTAAATCGGGGGCGTTAATGTAGAAGAAATAGTTGGTATTCTCAAAGCTGGTGTAGGCGTTATGACTGCCGCCGTGCTCGGTAATAAAACGCTCGTACTCCGCCGCGTTGGGGTATTTATCCGTACCCAGAAACAGCATATGCTCCAGAAAATGTGCGAGTCCGGCACGGCTGGACGGATTGTCACCACTGCCCACCAGAACATCCAGAGAGGCCGCTGCCTTCGGCGTATTAGGATCAGAAATCAGCAGAACCTCCATCTTGTTGTCGAGTGTCAGCAATCGGTACTGATAATCATCGTTGGGACTTTTGACCGGTTGCTCACCCGTTGGCGATAGCGTGGCACAGGAAGTCAGCAACAGAGCGACAAACAGATAAAGCAAAGGCTTAAGCCCCTGCCGGGGATTCAACACGGACATCAAAAACTCCATCGGATTTGGGTTAACCGGCTGACCTGGGAAGTTCTAATAACTCCGAGGAAGGCCAGGCGTTAATTATTGCTTTGATCAGGGTCGCCAGCGGGATGGCGAAAAAGACACCCCATAAGCCCCACACCCCGCCAAAAAAGAGTACGGCGATAATAATTGCAACGGGATGCAGGTTTACCGCCTCTGAGAACAAAAAGGGTACCAGCACATTGCCATCCATTGCCTGGATAAACAGATAGACACCGAACATGTAATAAAATTCAGTGGTAAGCCCCCATTGGAAGAAACCGACCATCATCACCGGCAGCGTCACCAGGGCAGCGCCAATGTAGGGGACAATCACCGACAGCCCCACCAGCAGCCCCAGCAGCGCTGCATAATCGAGTCCTATCCAGATAAAGGCAAAGTAACTGACGGAGCCGACAATCAGCACCTCGAGTACTTTGCCCCGGGCATAATTGGAAAACTGTTCGTTCATTTCACCCCAGATACGGCGCAACAACGGGCGCTCCGACGGCAGGAAACTCCCCACCCAATCACCAATTTTCTGCCTGTCCTTGAGAAAGAAAAACACCAGCAATGGGATCAGGATCATATAGACCATCACGGTTAGAATACCGGGGATCGAGGCCAGTGACCGCTTGACGACCGCCTGGCCCATCCCAGCCAACTCAGTTTGCGCAACGGCGATCAACTCCCCGAGTTGCTCCCGGCTGAGAATGTGCGGATACCGTTCGGGGAGCACACCGAGGAACTGTTGCAGGCGCTCGAGCATATCGGGCATCTGGCTGACCAGGCTCAGCATCTGCCGCCACACCAGCGGTAACAACGCGAAGCAGAAACCGAAAAAGACGCCAACGAATACCAGATAGGAGACCGCAACGCCCAGCCACTGCGGCAGTCCGAAATTCTGCAGCTGACCAGACAGCCCCTGGGCGAGGTAGGCCAATACAATAGCCGCCAGCACGGGTGCCAGAATATCGCCTATCGTCATCAGCAGAACCACTGAGACCGTCAGCAATACCAGCAGCAGCACCGATTCTTCCTCGGACAAGTAACGTCTGTACCACTTCTTAAAGATATCCAGCATAAACAGCTCGAACTATGGTTTTTAAGGTAACATTGCAACGCAATAATGAAACAGCGACAGATTATACCGTCGAAGTGATGCGAATTGCTTTGGCTATGTCTATATTCTAACTTTTTTGCAGGAGGTAGATGTAAACACCCTCCGTCTCTGTGCTGTCGAGCAGGCGGTGGCCCGATTGCTCGGCGAAGACGCGGAAATCCCTGACTGACCCCTGATCCGTCGCCAGTACCCGCAGATGCTGCCCGATTTGCATCGCATTCAGTGCCCGTTTCGCTTTCAGCAATGGCATGGGGCACGCCAGCCCAGTGGCATCAACCTCTATTAGTTGGCGATCTGTCATGGCTCCCTTCGCTCTTCAATGTGAGGCGTCAGTATGCGTGAGCTATCGGCCTGTTACTATTACAGGCGCACATTTAAACCGTAACAGAGAGCGAACGTATGCCCACAATCCGAGAGTACGGCTCCTGGCCTTCGCCGATATCGGCCGCCTCTGTGGTGGCGGGCAGCCGCGGGCTGGGTTCACTGAAATTCGATGGCCACTATCTTTACTGGGTAGAATCGCGCCCACTTGAGGGGGGGCGCAACACCCTGATGCGCTGGACTGAGGGTGGCGAGCCCGAGGAAATCCTGCCGGCCCCGTGGAATGCCAGAACGCGGGTTCACGAATATGGGGGGCGCTGCGTGCTGGTTGCCAATGGCACCATCTGGTTCTCAAACTTTGCCGACCAGCGAATCTATCGCATGGTTCCCGGGCAGGAACCGGAAGCCGTGACCCCAGCCGAAAAACTGCACTATGCTGCTTTTGTGCTGGATGAAACACGCAATCGTCTACTGTGTGTGCGTGAGGATCACCGCGGCGAAGGAGAGCCACGCAACACTCTGGTCGCTCTGCCATTGGATGGCATCACGGAGGGAGAAGTGATTTTCGATGACGGGGATTTTGTGTCAGCGCCCGCCCTGTCGCCAGATGGCAGTCGTATTGCCTTTACCAGTTGGCGCCACCCCAATATGCCGTGGGACAACACCAGTTTGTGGTCTGCGCAGTTTGACCTACAGGGCGGCCTCGTAGAACTCAAGCTGCATAATACAGAAACAGCCGAATCGGTCATCAACCCGCAATGGTGTCAGAACAACCAGCTCTACGCCATTTCGGACAGGCATAACTGGTGGCAAATTTATCGGGTTGAGGGTGTGCAGTTCACCGCCATAGCCACGGAGACAGAATCCACCGAGATCGGAGGCCCCGAGTGGACCATCGGAAGGCACTACTACCAACTGCTAACCGACGGCAAAATTCTTGCGCGACTAGTGCGGGCGGGCGTCGAATCAATGGCTGTCATTGACCCTGTCACCTCGACCGTTGAGCCAGTGCCACTGGCCAGCGCCAGCATTGTCGATTTTCTCCCGGTTGCACAGCAGCTTTTTGTGATCATTGCCCCGGTCGACAGTCCGGCCGTATTACTCGCAACCGATATCAAGGGCGCGCAGCAGACGCTGATACGCACCACCAGTGATGCCCGTACCGGCACAGACTGGACACCCTCGTATCGTCTGGTCAGCTTTCCCAGTGGCGCGGGTGCCCAGGCGCACGGGATTTACCTGCCGCCGACCCATCCGGATACAATAGGTCCCCAAGGAAAAGCCCCGCCCTTAATTGTCAACGTGCACGGCGGGCCAACCGCCGTCAGCGCGCCGACCTTCAAACTCACCCAACTATTCTGGACCAGTCGCGGCTTCGCTATGCTGGATCTCAATTATCGCGGCAGCACAGGTTTTGGACGTGAGTATCGCCGCTCACTCTACGGACAATGGGGACTGTACGATGTGGAGGATGCGGTGGCCGGCGCTACCTGGCTGGCTGCGCAGGGGTTAGCAGATCCTGCGCGTCTCATCATACGCGGTGGCAGCGCCGGAGGACTTACCACGCTGGCCGCCCTGGCGTTTCAAGATACCTTCGCTGCGGGCGCAAGTTACTACGGCGTCAGCGATATCGAAGCGCTGGCGAAAGACACACACAAATTCGAATCACGCTATCTTGACCAGCTGATCGGCCCCTACCCCGAACGCATCGATCTCTACCGGGAACGCTCACCCATCCACCATCTCGAAGGTTTCAATGCACCCTTGCTTCTACTGCAAGGACTGGACGACCCGGTCGTACCGCCCAACCAGTCAGAGATGATTTACGAGGCGCTTAAGCTGCGGGGCATCCCTACCGAGTATCTGGCGTTCGAAGGTGAATCACACGGTTTTCGCAAAGCCGAAAACCAGATTCGCGCGCTGGAGGCGGAACGCCTTTTCTACTCCCGGGTGCTGGGCTTCGTATCAACCGATTGACCAGAAATTCTCACAGGAAAATGGGTAATAGCACCAGAAAACCCGCACCCAGCGCAAACAGAGCGGTGCGACGCAACTTGGGTAATCCGACCGCCAGAAAGACACCGCTTACCAGAATCAGCAGCAATGCGATTGCCATGCTGATGGACATAACCTTTGCCGGTAAACCCGCCTCAACCTTGTGCACACGCATAACCTGAGCCAGCGCGCTGCGCTGACGATACGTCAACTCGATTTGCAGCGGATTGGAAGTGGGAGTCATCAGAACCAGACGGCGCAAATCGCCCCACTGGTACTCGTAGTTGCCCTTTTTTTCTTTAATCAACGGATCACCCCGGGGCGCCACAAGTCTGCGTTGCTTTAACGCTGCCGCGACGACGCCCGACAATTGCGCCAGATCAGGTGCGAAGGGACGCTCGAGCTCCAGTGTGAACACTTGCTTGTCTACATCTCCCTCGACACCCACAGCATACAGCCCCCCACTGACAAAATAGAGAGTCGCCATAGGGATAAAAAAACACGCCAGGATGGCATGTGTTTTTATGATCAGCATCCGCTGTATTTTCATTTCTGACCTGCACCTCGCATGTGGCTGTCATAAATCGTTGTAACTTGTGACACAGCTCAATCACCAAAACTTTTCTGCAGGCTATGGCAGAGGTTACAGACGACTGGTTGTTCGGCACTGACCCGCCGCTGCGTTCCCTCAACCTGAAAACTCCGATTAACGGCTGCTCTCGACAATACCGTACCGAGATGATCCGCGCCATGGCAATTACCACACTGTCCGCCGTCCGGCTTACCGTTTTCACGCTTGGCCAGATCCTTGTGTCCCTCCTTCCAGAAACGCCTGTCGTTCACCAGTTGCATATCGTGCGATCCTTTCAGAGTATTTACCGGCAAGGCATCGGTGTTGTGGCACGCACCACACTCGATGATAGGGCCCGAATGGCCCTGCACCTGTATTGCCATCAGGTTGCCATTGCTATTCTCGTTGGCTATGGGCCACTCAGCGTGCGTGACGCCGAGACAGCCCTGACACATCACACCAACATGACCGGTGCACGTTGGGTTCGAACTGCGGCAGCAAATACGGCTCCACCGACAGTGCGGTCGCCGATGCGGAGATCCCCTGAAGCACACACGGGGTGGCTTTTCCGCCACACAGGCTGCGATGACTCCCCTGCCAACCGAAAAACCGATACCCTGGGATAGCTATGCCGGTGAAAGTATCGCTGAAGGGGATTCCGTCAATATTCAGGATACAGGTTTGACCTGCCTCGCAGTCTTGCAAACCTGAGGCAGCGCTGCTGGCGCTTAAGCAATTCTGTAACCGATGGGACGACAAGTGCCCGCAGATCAGTCGGTCCTGGCGTGCCCACTGGTACAATCTGAACACGCTGTTTCCGACAGACGATTCAGCGAAGTAGCTGATTTACCTGGCGGTGCAGGCCGCTTCCAAAAAATGGACGATGCCAATCAGAAATTGAAAACTGGCTCTGAATCGATTTATGATTGCGTTCAAAGACGGCTTGGCGGGCTACAATAACCCGGGCAGTTACTCAGAAATAATTGCAGCCTCACAAAACCTTCTCCCAATTCAGAATCTACCCAGCAAGAGCGTTGCGGCTGCAGGGTCGGTGTGCTCGATCTGGAGGATTCCGCTCAATGTGGGTTTGAGCTGGCCATGCCACGTGAAGCTGCCCCGCAAAAACGCCGTATCCCAGTGTTATCGCCACTGGGATCCAGGTTGCTGGGACTGCGCAAGCTCGACATCGCTCACTTAACGACCGGGCGCACACATCGGGATCTGGCGGCAGTCCAGGTGCGGCACATCGTAGTGGAGAAACCGATCATGCGACCGCTATGAGAGAGGCTTCCGATAATCTGATACCGACGCGTGCTAACCGCCAGTGGCGCGCGGATGGCGTATTGTATATTCTCTGAGCACCCTACCGACCGTCAGGCTGCCAGCCGCTGTAAATTGTAGCTTTTTGGAACGTGAGTAACTGGAGTCTTTTAAACGAGTATGCAGAAGAAAACCATTTTTATTACTGGCACAACGGGCTCCATGGGAGGCGCAGGGTTGACTGCGGTACTGCAACGCACGGACCGATTTGATCTTGTCACACTGGCCAGGCCCTCTCTGAAAAACAAGGCACAGATGCGCCAGTATTCTAAAGAGGCTGGACTGAAGGTTATCTGGGGAGATCTGACCAATTACGAGGACGTACTGCAGTGCGTAACCGACGCCGATTATGTATCGCATCCGGCGGCCTTAATCGCTCCCGCAGCGGATCACGATCCTGTTAATGCCAGGCGCATCAACGTCG
>TARA_B110000503_G_scaffold74865_1_pt1 | contig 13488 bp, 13 predicted proteins | sample TARA_B110000503 | Tara Oceans TARA_B110000503 (sample SAMEA4397472) | marine metagenome | biome: Polar Biome; feature: [SRF] surface water layer (ENVO:00010504); material: water (ENVO:00002006), including particulate matter (ENVO:01000060) such as... | depth 5 m | reverse complement strand
CGAAACAATTGTTAGTCAAATCTTAAGAAATGCAACCAAAAAATTAGTTCAAGGAATTACTTATTATGACCCTAGCGATACGAGGATAGGTAAGTAATAAGATAGGACCTTTAGTTTGTTTTGACTTATTTAGCGGGAAGCTCAGCATGTTTGGGGAGTTCGCTTACATCTTGGTACCATAAAGCCTTGGATTCCCAGAAAATATTTTGCATAGGTCTTATTGAGGGGTCAGTGTCCAGTGTTCCTGCCGGAATCACAATAGCTTTTTTGGTTTTACCTAGCCACGGGAGAGAAGATCCACATTTTTTGCAGAAAGCTGTAGCGAAGTGTTTCGCTTCTTTGGGCTCAAAGTGCTGAACTAGTAGTACGCCACTAATCCACCTGAAGTGTTCTTTTGCAATTAAAATATTTGATGCAAAAGCGCTACCAGTAAATTTTCTGCATCTACTGCAATGACAATACTGAAATATGCCTAGATTTCCAGATATCTCATAGGTTACTTCCCCGCACAGGCAGCTACCTCTAGCAATTTTTCTGTTAATCATCTGCTGCTGGTGGCTTCAGCCACCCTGTCTTCTAGGTATTTAATAATGTTTGATGACTCATACATCCAGTAGATATCAGTATTATTGGCTTCAATTTTTAGACAAGGAACTTTTAATTTTCCGCCAGCCTCAAGCAACTCTTCTTTGCTACGGCCACATAATCTTGGATCGATTAATTTGACAGATAAGCTATGTTTCTTAATTGTACGTCGAACTTTCACGCAAAAAGGACATGCTGGATATTGAAATAAAGTAAGGCCGGCAGTTTGTTTATTTAATTTAGCTTGTGAGGATGGATCTCTTTTAATGCTTTTGGGAGAAAATATCCAATTGAGAGATAGAATCAGTGAGCCTAGTATCCAGCGAATAACTGCCATTTTTTATACCTATTAAATAGGGATGTTTTAATTGTTTCCCCAGAAGGGGTCGTTTATCCCATAAGTATAACTGATGGGAAATAACGAATAAACGAATAAAACTTTGTGCTAGCTCGTTAAAATGTTTGTGTTTATGCTATGAAAATTTACGGTTGACCTTAAATTTCGATCGTTGACATAACTAGCTATATAGTTATATCTGCCAATTCAGCCTTTTCTCAATCGAAGCAATTATCATTCCTGCAATATCTTGCCCTGTTGCAGCTTCAATTCCTTCAAGTCCTGGGGAGGAATTTACTTCTAATAGTAGCGGTCCTGATTTAGATCGAATGATATCCACCCCGGCTACCTGCAAGCCAAGTACTTTAGCTGCCTTTATGGCAAGCGTTTTTTCCTCCATCGTTATTTTTACTACAGATGCTGTACCTCCTTGATGAAGGTTGGCACGAAATTCACCAGGAGCCGCTGACCTTTCAATCGAAGCAACAACTTTTCCGTTGATTACAAAACACCTTAGATCTTTCCCGTTAGCCTCTTTAATAAATTTTTGTACTAAGAGATTTGCACGTAAAGATTTAAACGCATTAATAACGCTTTCTGCAGCTTTTTGTGTTTCAGCCAAAACAACGCCCCTGCCTTGTGAGCCTGTTAGTAGTTTTACGATTAGTGGCGCGCCTCCAACCATATTGATGAGATCTTGTGTATCTATAGGCGAGTTAGCAAAGCCAGAGGTAGGAATATTAATGCCACTTTTTAGCATAAGCTGTAATGAAAACAGCTTATCTCTTGACTGGGAGATAGCGGTAGATGTGTTGGTTGTGTAAACTCCCATGCTTTCAAATTGACGAGCTAATGCTGTGCCATAAAATGTTGCGCTAGGCTTAATGCGGGTAATAACAGCATCTAGATTACCAAGTAATTTTCCTCCGCGATAATGCGCTTCAGGGTCCGTAGCATCTAACCTCATGTAGCATTGCATCACATTCAGGAAAATGATGTTATGACCTCGTTGTTCTGCAGCTTCAAGTATTCTTTGATTACTATACAATTCTTCATTGCTTGCAAGCAACGCTATACTTAAGCCGCTCCTCATTGTTTTTTTCTTACCGTAGAGCCCTGAAATTTTTTCATCAGAAATATCCCCCATTAGGCATATTTCTGCTGGATCAACAATAAGTCTTCCGTTCATTGCCTCTCGGCCTAGTAGCATTCTAAAGCCCATAGAATCTCGATTAGCAAGGGTAAGTTCTATCTCCCAGAGCTCATCGCCCAATTTCAGCGGAGCGCTTACAACATAACGAGTCTCTGTCAATCCGGTCGAGCTTTTAATAACCCTTCTGGCTATAACCGGGCGCTCACATCTGACTACGGTGCTCCGATTTTTTTGTATGGGGTGAACCTCAAAGCTAACCCAAGATACGCCATCTCGATGAAAGTTTTGTATGTTGAACGCCTGTATCGACGAAGTTTTTGCGCCAGAATCTACTCTGGCCTTAATAGCATGTAGACCTAAAGCAGGAAATGAACACCATTCTTCTGATCCAATGGTTTTTTTATTAGCTGATATATTCAATATGTTGCCTCTTAGTAAGTATTTTAGCCCATCATGATGTTAAAATAATGCAGCTCACTGATAGCTAGATTATAGCGCGTCCATTTGCATCCAAAATTAACGATAAAGCTGATATGTTACGACTTAGTGATGTTAAATTACACCTTAATCATACCGATGAAGACTTAAGTAAAGCAATAACTGAAAAGCTAGGCCTTGCAGATGGAGATTTGCTGAGTTTTAGTATTTTCAAGCGAAGCTATGATGCGCGAAAAAAGACCAATATTTTTCTTATATACCAATTGGATGTGATGTTGACTGCTACTGCACAGTGTAGGGTACTAGGGCAGCACAACGATCAGTCGTTCCTGGCGCTATCTCCTGATGATAGCTATCATTTTGTTGCGAAAAATATTAAAAATTTTCCTCAAGATAACCAGTATCGCCCCCTTGTTATTGGCTTTGGCCCCTGTGGAATTTTGGCTGCTTTAATTCTGGCGCAAATGGGATTTAAACCAATAGTGTTAGAAAGAGGCAAAGATGTAAAATCTCGCACTCGAGATACTTGGGGGTTTTGGCGGAGCGGCAAGCTTAATGCGGAATCTAATGTGCAATATGGAGAGGGCGGCGCAGGTACTTTTTCTGATGGCAAACTTTGGAGTCAGGTAAAAGATAAACGATATCTGGGGCGTAAAGTTTTAACTGAGTTTGTGAAAGCGGGTGCCCCAGAGGAAATTATGTATGTTAGCAAGCCACATATTGGAACTTTTAAGTTGGTGCCAATGGTGGAAAATATTCGCAATCAGATTATTGAACTTGGTGGAGAGGTACGTTTCGAGACCAAAGTAGATTCAATTATCCGAGATACTTCATCATTGTTAAAAAGCAAAAAGGGCCTCACTGATATAGATATAGGTCAAATCGCTGGTATTGTTTTAGATTCAGGTGAAATTATAAAAAGCCGGCATGTCATTTTGGCTATTGGCCATAGTGCTAGAGACAGTTTTAAAATGCTTTTGGATCAGGGTGTTTATATTGAATCTAAACCTTTTTCTATTGGGTTTCGTATTGAACACCCTCAAAAAATTATCGATAAGGCTAGATTTGGCGAGCATGCAGGGCACCCTATTTTGGGTGCTGCAGATTATAAGTTGGTCCATCATTGTAAAAATGGACGCAGTGTATACAGCTTCTGTATGTGTCCAGGAGGTACTGTTGTAGCTGCCGCCTCTGAGGAGGGGGCCGTTGTCACCAATGGAATGTCGCAATATTCGCGCAATGAACGCAATGCTAACTCAGCCATTGTGGTTGGGATAGATCCAGAGAAAGATTACCCAGAACATCCATTGGCTGGTATTGATCTTCAGCGACAGTTAGAAATTCTGGCTTACCAGTTGGGTGGATCCAACTACAATGCTCCCGCCCAGCTTGTTGGGGACTTTCTTCAAGACAAGCCCTCCAATGCGCTTGGGTCAGTTATCCCATCTTATGCTCCAGGTGTAACTTTGGGTGACCTTAGTCGGGCATTACCCTCGTTTGCTATTGAAGCTATCCGTGAGGCAATACCAGCATTTGAGGATAAAATAAAAGGCTTTTCTATGGCAGATGCAGTTTTGACTGGCGTGGAAACTAGAACTTCTTCTCCTGTCTGCATAAGACGTGGACAGGACTATCAGAATATAAATACTCGTGGGTTGTATCCGGCGGGAGAGGGGGCCGGCTATGCTGGAGGGATTTTATCTGCCGGCATAGATGGGATAAAAGTAGCTGAAGCTGTAGCTTTAGATATACTGGGAGCCGCTGCTATATAAAAGTTATATTTCTATTCTTTCTATTAGATTGATTTAGATAAGAACGGTAATTTTCTGTATAATGCGACCTTTCTGATTATTTGATTATTATGACTACTCCGACCGTCCAACCATACATTCCCCAATCTGCTCCAGCACTATTTTCTCACCGTAAGTATTGGGCGGAATGCTATGGCATTGCCCCTTTTCTCCCGATGAGTCGACAGGAGATGGATGAGCTAGGTTGGGATGTTTGCGACATTATCATTGTTACCGGTGATGCTTATGTGGATCATCCTAGCTTTGGTATGGCGGTAATTGGCAGAAGCCTGGAGGCGCAAGGGTTTAGGGTTGGAATTATTGCTCAACCAGACTGGAGCTCGAAAGACGCTTTTATGGCGCTAGGTAAGCCAAATCTTTTTTATGGTATTACATCAGGCAATATGGATTCTATGATTAACCGCTATACTGCGGATCGACGCATGAGAAGCGATGACGCTTACACACCTAATAACGTTGGTGGTAAACGCCCTGATCGAGCTGTAACAGTGTACTCTCAGCGCTGCAGAGAGGCATATAAAAATGTCCCATTAGTGATTGGAAGTATTGAGGCTAGCTTGCGTCGTTTAGCTCATTATGACTACTGGACTGATAAGGTTCGTCGTTCTGTTTTGGTTGACTCCACCGCAGATATTTTGCTTTATGGCAATGCAGAGCGCGCAATTATTGAAATTGCCCATCGTATCTCTTCGGGAGAAAAAATTTCTGATATTACCGATGTGCGTGGAACAGCATATATTTCCAAAAAGGTACCTAATGAATGGAGAGAAATAGATTCGACTCGCATTGATACTCCTGGAAAAATAGATCAACTTTATAGCCCTTACGAGATGGTCGATCAACAAGACCCTTCGAATTGCTCATCAAATGCAAAGAGTTTTGAGCAGGATAAAAACAATAGTCCACAAGTGCTTTCTATACTGCCTAGCTCAGATGCAAAATATTCAGATGATAGTAAAGTCTATATTAGGCTACCATCTTACGAGAAACTTAGAAATGATCCGGTTCTTTATGCTCATGCATCGAGGGTCTTTCATAAAGAAACTAATCCTGGTAATGCTAGGGTTTTGGTTCAGCGTCATGGAATCCATGAGCTTTGGGTAAACCCCCCTCCGATTCCTTTAGGTACAAAGGAGATGGATTGGGTTTTTGATCACTTGTATCAAAGGGTCCCTCATCCGGCATACGGGGATGCAAAAATTCCCGCTTATGAGATGATTCGATTCTCTGTCAATATCATGCGTGGTTGTTTTGGGGGCTGCACATTTTGCTCCATCACAGAACATGAAGGAAGAATTATACAAAGTCGCTCTGAAGATTCAATCATTAGTGAGATTGAAAAAATTAGAGATATGGTTCCTGGTTTTACTGGAACCATATCTGACTTAGGTGGCCCTACTGCAAATATGTACAACCTTACTTGCAAAAGTAAAGAAATTGAAGAGAGCTGTCGAAGGCCTTCTTGTGTATTTCCAGGTATATGTAAAAATTTGATTACTGATCATAGCCCTACTACACAATTATATCGTCGAGCTAGAAATGTTCCTGGAATAAAGCGAGTGGCAATTGCTTCAGGCTTGCGATATGACCTAGCGATAGAGGATCCAGAGTACGTAAAAGAATTAGTAACACACCATGTTGGAGGGTACTTAAAAATTGCGCCTGAACATACTGAAAGTCAGCCATTATCGATGATGATGAAACCAGGAATGGGCGCATATGACAGCTTTAAAAGAATGTTTGATAAGTATTCCAAAGAAGCAGGCAAAGAGCAGTACTTAATCCCATATTTCATTGCTGCTCATCCGGGAACCACTGATGAAGATATGATCAATCTGGCTATTTGGTTGAAAACTAATGAATTTCGAGTGGATCAGGTTCAGAATTTTTATCCATCTCCCATGTGTGTTGCTACCGCGATGTATCACTCTGAAAGAAATCCGCTGAAAAAAGTTAAATATAAAAGTGATAAGATTCTTAGCGCAAAAACGAAGGCACAGCGTGTGTTACATAAGGCCTTGCTGCGTTACCATGATCCAGATAATTGGGCTTTAGTGCGCGATGCTTTGAAGAAATCTGGCTTAGCCAAACTCATTGGCGAAGGTAAGCACCATTTGGTCCCATCAGAGGAGACAGAACAAAAAGGTAGGATATTGCAAATGAGGAGAGGGCAGACAGCGTTGACTCAGCACAATGGCTTGCCGTCTCAAAAATTTAAAGCAATCACGAGAAATAAAAATAGACCACCTAAAAATGGCTTCAAAAGAACTCGACTTTAATAAAAAAGAAAATTATTTTGGTTGCATTAACTGCACAATTCGCACATTTGGTTCTCGACCTTTCCCCGCATCATGTAGTGCTGCCAGGTATACCTGCCAATACTTGGCATGATTGCTAGCAAGGTCATAAAGATAACCCCAAGTATATATACCACTATCGTGGGAATCACTAAAAGTAAGCTTGAGAGCATAATTTCCAGCAGGCTCTGCATTGCAAATTTTAATGAGCTCTTTGCCATGCTGCAAAATTTTTTGCCCTTCTCCATGCCCTCGGACTTCTGCGCTAGGTGAGTGGACGCGGAGATACTCACCCGTAAGAATAAAATGATGGCCGTTACTGTATTCTAGAGATAAAGTGCCTTCTTTTTTGCAAATTTTTATTCTGATAGGAGCCATTTGGTCGACCTATTTGTAACATTAATTTAATTAATATATTGTTTTAAGTGAGTCATAGAATGGCTACACGTAATGGTAAAGTATAAATTTAAATATCGAATGTATTTTGTGCTGTAATGCTGCAGTCTGCAAGAATCATTTTTTAGCAGTTAAGTGAATTTTAGTTGAACTGGAAGCTTTGATGGAAAAAATTAAGGTGTGTGGATTGCTATTATGCGCCATCTTTTTAAGTTCATGTGCTTTAACGCCAACCACTTACGAAAAACCAGAAGTGAGTTTAGTGAGTTTCCAGCCGTTATCCCGCAAAGGTGTGGAGCAGATGATCGTTATTCAGTTAAGTATTAAGAATAATGCTGAGAAAGAATTGAATGTATCAAAATTTTCTTACAGTCTTAAATTAGAAGATCTGGAGGCCATTAGCGGTGTATTTTCTAACCTAAAGCCCATACCTGCTTTTGGTGGCACCAAGATAGAATTTCACACATCTATGAATGTTTTTTCTGTTTTTAGGATCTTAGAGTCTGTCATTAAAAGCAAGAATGGTACTATTAGATATGAACTAAATACTAAGATGCATTCTGCATGGTGGAAACTTCCATCTATCTCGGTAAAGTTTGGGTATGTCAACCTAGGTCGTACGCATAGCTTTTAGCTTATAGCTTGAGTTTTGCACCACATATTTAAGTCTTATGTTGAATACAGTGTTAGATTCAGAGAGGTATGCATGGAAATAACAATAGATACTATGAGTGGAAAAAAGCAGACGCATTTAGTCGCTTTAAGTAGCTCGTGTTTTCTGCATGCAGAAGTTATGGCTCCTTTTTTTGCATTAAAAACAGCAGCAGCAACTCAAGGATTTGATCTACAGATAATTAGTGGATTCCGCTCATACGAACGTCAGTTATTGATTTGGAATGAAAAGGCCTCAGGAAAGAGATTATTGCTAGATGACTTGAGTCAGCCTTTAGATGTAGGCTTGTTGACAGATAAACAGCGAATTTTTGCTATTTTGCGTTGGTCTGCACTGCCTGGTTGTTCTCGGCATCATTGGGGCACTGATATAGATATATGGGATGCAGCGGCAGTTCCAGCAGATTACCAGTTTAAACTGATTGCGTCAGAATATGATCCAGGGGCCCCATTTTATGAGTTGTCTTGCTGGTTGCATCGGCATTCAAAAGATTTTGGCTTTGAAATGCCATATTCTGTTGATGGCGTTGGGGTAGCAAGGGAGCCGTGGCATTTAACTTATGCTCCTTTGGCTAAAAGATTCGAAGAAATGTTGGATCTTTCATATGTGCGTTCAATAATAGATGTTAATGCGTTAGCTTTAAGTGATGCTGTAATTAAGCATCTTGATGAAATATTTCTCAGATTTATTGAGAATCCAAACAGAATCAATAGCTGAAATATGAGCCAGTATAAAGGTAATAAAAAGTCTACTATTGGGGATCGATCGATGGTTGTGACCGAGGATTCGCTGTGGGCTTTAATTTATAACGAAGTCGATGAGCATTCACGTGCAGAGCCTTTATTGTCTAGCTTCTTTCAAAATACAATACTTTCTCGTAGCTCTTTAGAGGATTCACTTTCTTGGGTTTTAGCAGAAAAATTAAAGAGTGACGCCTTGTCTGAGAGTAGTATCAGAATGCTTGCCGACGAAGTGTTTAAGGCTGATGATTTAGTAAGACAATACATCAGAATGGATATTTCTGCCTATGTAGAGCGAGATCCTGCTTGTCATCAATACTGTCTTCCTTTGCTTTATTTTAAAGGGTTTCATGCCCTGCAAATTTATCGTGTTAGCAATTGGTTGTGGAGAAAAAATAGAAGGTATTTAGCATTATCATTGCAGAATAAAGCTTCAGAGATTTTTTCTGTAGACATTCATCCGGGCGCAAAAATTGGCGGTGGAATTATGATTGATCACGCCACAAGTTTGGTTATAGGTGAGACAGTCGTTATAGATGACAATGTTTCTATACTACATTCTGTGACACTGGGGGGTACTGGTATAGGAGTTGGGGATCGACACCCTAAAATCCGTACCGGAGTAATGCTCGCTGCAGGAGCAACAATATTAGGAAATATCGAGATTGGGAAAGGAGTGAAAGTAGGTGCAGGCAGCCTTGTGTTGGATTCAGTTCCACCCCATACAACGATAGCAGGGGTACCGGCAAAAGTTGTTGGATCTCCAGATGAGAATGAGCCATCTAGAGAAATGAACCAAAAAATTAGCGCTGATTAAATAGACTGGTGTTCTGCTAATAGGCGACATACAGGTAGTTTTCCATAAATTCTGAATGGATCTATTCCGAGGGAAATTGATTGAATAATGATATTTTGTATAAAAATAGCTCAGGTTTTTTAGGAGTAGTTAAGAGGCGCACGCTAAGGGCTGCTAAGTATTCCTGGCAAGGGCTTCGAGCCTGCTATGAGCATGAAGAGGCATTCCGTGTAGAGATCTATGTCGCCATACCTTTGCTCCCTTTAGCTTGGATGTTGGCCGGCAATGATCTGGAGTTGATATGCTTAATATCAACCTTGCTGCTTGTATTGATAGTCGAGTTACTTAACTCCGCCATAGAAAATATAGTAGACAGGGCCGGCAAAGAGCATCATGAACTGGCTGGTCGGTCTAAAGATCAAGGTTCGGCGGCAGTCTTGTTATCAGTTGTTGTATTTCTTGGCACTTGGTTGTTCATTGGATTTAATTGATATGCATAGATTTTGGATTATATTTTTGATTGATATCAGTAATATTAAGTTGGAATTTGAATTGGTTGTCAGTGCTAATGGTTGATGTAGCTTTTTTGTTTATGCAGCTTTAGCAGGGGAAAACCATCATTTATGAAAAAAGATGACACAAAATCTTTTCAGCAGCAGATGGTTGATGTGAAACCTTTGCAGGCGAACAGGGTTTATCTGCATAAAAGAACAGACAGAGTTCCTGGCATAGTTAGTCGCAGGGAAGCTGCTCAAAAAATTCTTTCATCTCATGTTTTGGAATCAGTGGAATTGACGGATCAAGTAAGGCCGAGAGACATTTTAAGCTACAAACAAGAAGGCCTGGAGGGTAGAATTTTTAAAAATTTACGTCAAGGCAAGCTTCCTATTGATTCAAAACTCGATCTTCATCGCATGACTGTTATGCAGGCCCAGCTTCAAATTTCAAGGTTTATTCGTGAGTGTGTGTGCGATGGCATTCGTGTCGCAATTATTATTCATGGTCGCGGAGAAGGGAGGGAGAGACCAGCTTTGCTAAAAAGCTGGACCAATTACTGGTTAAAACAAATAGATTCAGTGCTCGCTTTTCATAGTGCTCAGCCCCAGCACGGAGGAACTGGAGCTATATATTTATTATTGGATAAAAAATGACCTCATCGAACCTTATTTTTGCTGCTGGGTACGCGTTGCCCCCTGAGTCTAGCTTGAATATCCTTCGGGGTATTTTCATGCCTACCTTGGCGTAAGCTGACCGTCCCTTTTAAGGAGCAGTGACTCAATTTTGTTATTAGCCAGAATTTGTTTTGCCTCAACTAGTGCTGGTGGGTTGCTGAATGGGCCAACGATCACGCGGTGCCATGTTTCACCTTTGTTAGAGATTACTTTCTCAATTATTGTATTTAAATTGAGCAGTAGAAGTTGGGCGCGCAGATTATCTGCTTCCGTCTCAGTTTTAAAAGACCCTGTTTGAAGTAAAAAGATATCGCTTGAATTTATTGTCTTACTGGAAGACGTCGGCATTTTTGGTGTCTCCGCAACCATGACTTCAGCTTCTTTTAGTAGTGTGTAGAAATTAAACTGAGGTATTTTCTGTTTATCATCAGAAAGATCGGTCAAGTTATTATTAGTGCGTGCTGAATTCTGCTCATTCGATATTTTTGATAGCTTAGATAAAGGCATGATTAGAGCGCCAAGAAATATTCCTGCAAGAAATACAAGCCAAGGCGACCAAACTCTATTGTTTATTTTTTTTTTGGTTCCCCTTCTTAAAGAGGAGCGAGTTTTTGTTGGTTGCCTAGCATAATCTTGCGTCATAGTCTTTATGATCTCTAAAGGTAAGCTTATTATATTGCTAGGCTAGTTTTTCGGCCAGCTATGATTGATGTTATCTCAGGCTTAAATGGGTTGCTTTAGTTCATATCTTGCGGATCGATGTCTACCGACCAGCGAACACGCCTAGCCAGCGATGAATTTTCAATCTCGAGACAGAGTCTTTTCATTAACCTCTGGAGTTCCCGGCGGTCTGCGCAATAGATGCTAAGTATATGTCGAAAACGACCATTGCGTCTTTCCATTGTTGCAGGCAATGGCCCTAGGTAGATAACTTCTATATTTTTAGGGGGTAGGCATTCTGCGCATTGCCTACAATATTTTAGAAAATCAATTGCCGCCGCGTTATTTGTAGCCTCAGATCTAATGACAGCCATGTATCTGTATGGTGGAAGCTGAGCAATTTTGCGCTCTTTGCGTACTTCTTCACTAAAACCTTCGTAGTCGTTGAGTACCAAGAATGAAATAAAGGGGTGATCACAATGAAGGCTTTGCAGTATAACAGTCCCAGGTTTGTCACCTCGCCCTGAACGACCAGCAACCTGAGTGATAAGCTGACCCATTCTTTCTGGTGCGCGGAAATCAGGACTGAAGAGCCCGCCATCAGCATCTAAAATTCCGACTAACGTGACGTTAGGGAAATGATGCCCTTTGGCTAGCATTTGTGTCCCTATTAATATACAAGGATCCCCTTTGTTAACTTGAGCTAGCACCTCTTCCATGGCACGTTTTCTGCGAGTAGTATCACGGTCCACTCTTAAAATTAGTGTATTTGGAAACAAGGCTTTCAGTATGTCTTCGCTGCGCTCAGTGCCTTGGCCAATACAGTCAAGTTTTGAGCTATGGCAAAAGGGGCATTTTGAGGGTATTGGGCTCACACGTTCACAGTGATGACATACTAAGCGATTAGGTGTTCGATGCACTGTTAATCTTGCTTCGCAGCTGAAACAATTAGAAATCCATCCGCACTCATGGCAGGTTAGGGTTGGGGCAAATCCTCGTCGATTTAAGAAAATCAATACCTGATCTCCTTCTGATAGTGCTTGAGTTATAGCCTCAATCAATTCTCGCGAATAACCGTTAGTTAATTTGGACTTACGAATATCGACAGGGATCCAGCATGGAGCAGAAGCTTTGCCGGGACGACGGGATAAGATCAGCTTGGTGTACCGATTTTTTTCACAGTTGTATAAAGATTCAAGGGATGGTGTTGCGGAGCCTAAAATCAATGGAATAGATTCTTTTTGCGCGCGAATAACAGCTAAATCTCTAGCGGAGTAACGATAACCTTCCTGCTGTTTGTACGAGCTGTCGTGTTCTTCGTCGACAATCAATAGTCCAGGTAATCTTAATGGCGCAAATATTGCTGATCGTGTACCAAGAACAATAGATGCTTTGCCTGTGCGTGCTGCATCCCATGCGAGAGCTTTTTCCTTGTCTGTTAGACCAGAGTGCAGTACAGCGATGCGGCAATTAAAGCGTTGCTTGAAACGATTAAAAGTTTGTGGTGTTAAGTTGATTTCAGGGATTAGAACTAATGCTTGTTTCCCGCAACGAACTACTTTTTCAATAGCTTGCAAATAGACTTCAGTCTTTCCGCTGCCAGTTTCTCCAAATAGCAGATAGCAGTTAAAGCTGGTTGTTTTAATGGTATCTAGTGCTTTTTTTTGTTCTAGATAAAGATCAAGGGGCTGTTCAGCGAGAAGGTCATTTTTGTCATAAGCTGTACTAGCCTCTACTGGCGCATCGATCAGAATAATTAAACCCTTGTCTGTTAATTGCTTTAATATAGGAGATGAGATTTTTTGTCGCTTAAGATCATCTTGGCTTATAATTTCTTCATGGTGAAATAAAGCAAGAATTTCTTGTTGTCTCGGGGCTCTACTGAGCTGCTCAAGGGGAAATCCCCGCCCTTGTTCTGTGATGTGCCAGTATTTTATTGTTTGAACAGGCAGACCCTCTCCTTTTCTTAGCAGCGTTGGGAAGGAATGGAAAACAGCATCCCCAATAGGGTGTTGATAATAGCTAGCCGCCCAGACATACAACCGAAAAAGATATTGAGGAATTAAGGGCTCATTATCAATTATAGCTGCAATAGGCTTGAGCCGAGATAGAGGGAGGTCGCTAGCATTACTAATTGTCACGATAATGCCGACGACTATTCGATGTCCAAACGGAACGAAAACCCTTATTCCGGGGCACAGAGCCTTGTTATCCGATGTTTCGTGTTCCGCTACTGGAGGAAGATAATCAAACAAACGCCTCAGGGGTGAGGACACAGCTACATGGTAGATTGTTTGTTTGTTGCTAGAGTTCATCATTGTCGAGTATTTTCTTTAAAACCTTGAATGCGTAGTGGTTTCTGGTAGTATGCCCCCTCGGCTAGAAAGAGACATATGGTGCCTAACAGTATGATGATTGGGTGGCGGTATG
>TARA_B110000503_G_scaffold130414_1_pt1 | contig 13490 bp, 13 predicted proteins | sample TARA_B110000503 | Tara Oceans TARA_B110000503 (sample SAMEA4397472) | marine metagenome | biome: Polar Biome; feature: [SRF] surface water layer (ENVO:00010504); material: water (ENVO:00002006), including particulate matter (ENVO:01000060) such as... | depth 5 m | reverse complement strand
CAACGTAAACCCAGAGCACATCAAACTCTAGCACGCCACCCCGTCGTATATTTACCGCTTACTTTGAAGACGATGTGATTCCGTTGTTGCGCAGTGATTATGTGTTTCAGGAAAATAATTTTTATTCAGCGGCCAGCGCTGTCGCGGGGAAGATGAATGAACGCTAGGGCTGGCCGCACCCCATGGGGTCGAATCTGGTGGGCTGGGTGAAGCGGTGGGGCAACAGCCCTGTCGTCTACTTGCAAGGCGGTGATGATGGTGACGCCATGGCCAACGAACACTTTCGTCGGCTGGTGCATAACGCCGTGCGCTGGGTCAGCAGTGAAGCCGCGCAGGACTGGGCCAGGGCCGGGTCGGGAGAATAGCGAGAGCGTTCCCTGTTCGAGCTATCGCGCTATGCCTGCCGCAGTGACTGCCACCAGACAGCGACCTCGATCGGGTAAAGCTTCGCCGGCTCCCGTCCACGCCAATAGTCATAGCGCAGGACACCCTCTTCGGTGCCGTGGGTCTTTCGATACATATAGGCCATCACGTCCTCGAACTCCGCTTCCTTGCCCGGGTGTACTTGAATTTTTGCCAGTAAACTGCTCATCTTCAGATAACCTCTTTCATCAAACCGTTGTGAACAGTTTTTCGGGAAATCATATTTTTATACGACACGGGTGATTCGAAAGCAGCGATGATCGATAATGCAAATAGACTTCCCCACTCGAGCCATCATCGCTACGAAAATAACCTTCCCAGGCTTGCTCATCTCCGGACAACAAAGATTTTGGTGTCACCTTGTTACTAAATACGGGCGTCAAAAAACCAATTACCTTGCCCTGCACTGTGGACACGGGAATTTGTCGATACCATTTTGACCAGTGATCCTTAATATGACCCGTTGCAACAGAAATACCAGGCCAGTTGGACGGCAGGATGCTGAGATCTACGTCGTCGCACTCTACTGACTTCTCGAAATCAATTTGTTGGATTACATTGAACCAATAGCCGGATCGGCTTTTCTCGAAATACAGACTCAGACTGGTAAGCGCGTTGGGCGTCCTGTTAGGCGTAAGTCCCTGTTGAGTTAATCTATCAGAAACACCAAGGAAACCTAGAGTTGAAGTCCGATTGGCAGCTTCGACCAGCTTCACCACGCGGCTTATGGAAGCTGGCGAATTAGTCAATAATAGTGCGGCTATGCCAAGACACAGGGTTGTGGCGGCGAACCGCCAGGTAGATTTCGCCTTTTTCACCTCTAAGCCAAAGAACACAATCAGACCACAAATACAGAGCCAATAGATCATTACAACCGTCTGATACCGTTCGTGTGTCGGTACCACAATGACGCCTCGTCCCATTTGGGTTACAAATGCTATAGCCAGGCTTAGTGTGGCCATTGCCAACACTGTCTCAAACCAGGCATTCTCCAGGTACTGACCGCGAAATCGACGCTTCAGCAGCTCACGCCAACCTGCGACAACTACCATGAATGAACTTACCACTAACAGAGTGGATAGCTTCCGGTGATCTATGGATAGCGGTGAACCCAGGTAAGCGCACGCTTTGGAGAAAATATCCGCGCCTCTCATGAGCTGATAAGTCACCACGAATTTTAGTTCTTCTATAGTGCTCGGCTCCAGGAAGTTGACGGCGATCGTGCTGGCCGTGATTCCCCGCATATACAACACTAAAAAAAGACCTGTTATAACGGCAGCCAGGAGTCCGACTCGCACACTCCGAATGCCAATAAGAATCGGCAGCAATAGCCAGATAAACACACCGGAGAAATTACACAACGCAGCGACAACGGCAGATAAATACGCCATGACCAGAATTGGGCTGGAAGGAGGGGCTGGGCTGCTCGCGATTAGAAAGATACTGATGGCACTGGCCGCCAATGACAGGTACCAGCTGCTGTTAATCGCACTAATCATATTCCATGCCTGTGTATGGCTTAACAGGAATATGAGGGAGATGCCGACAATAAACACCAGAAGAACTGACTCGGATTTATAGCTACGCTTAAAGGCAGTCACAAACACCAACAATATCGCCAAAATACTCAGCCAGGTGATTGCATACATAAAATGGTTTTGTCCACCAAAATACTGGTGGTCAATCACCATGGCCAATCGAGTGATAGTAATGCGATGAGCGCCTGCATGTGGCGCCAGCCAATCGTTCAAAGCAGGAGATAAATATCCATTTGCAAGCACATCCTGCACAAACGGCATCAGGCGCAAGGTGTCTTTCACAGGGAAATGGGTATGAAAACGCATCCACATGTATAGGGTTGCGAGGAAAGAGGCGATACCCAGTGCTAGCGCAATTATAGAGATTAGTCTGACAAAACAGGGCGGATTTTTTTGAGCTCTCGCTGAAGGTAAATTCAATTTATATGACTATATCTTATATGGAATACCACTGCGCAATTCAACAGCAAAAGCGGTGACTCTGCAAACTCTGATTTTGACTTACCAGCATCCATCGCTACCGATCCCGCTCAGAGAGCATCCACAAGCATAGGAACGTTTTTGGGCAATGCTAAGGCCGTTAACTCGTTTGATATGGCAAATGTGCACAGGTATAATCGCGTTTTCTGTTGAGGGTGTTTAGATAAAATACAGACCAGAAGTTGATGGCTTGAGGACCATTGCGGTTTTTTCAGTCATTCTCTATCACTCTAAGATTACTGTGGCTGGATGGCAGCTACTACCGGGGGGGTATCTTGGCGTCGATATCTTCTTTGTCATATCGGGCTACCTCATCACCACGCTCTTGATGACCGAGCTTGCCCAGACCGGGCGGCTTTCCATTTCCAATTTCTACGAGCGCCGGGCGCGGCGCCTGCTGCCCGGCCTGCTTGTGGTGATACTGGCTTCGCTGCCATTCGCCTGGCGATACCTGTTGCCAGAACAGCTAGTGGATTTTTCCAAGTCCCTGGTTTTCTCTCTATTGTTCTCGTCCAATTTCTATTGGGATTTGAGTCTCCAGGCGTACGGCGCAGAATCCGCATTGCTTAAGCCTTTTTTACACACCTGGTCCCTGGCAGTGGAAGAACAATACTACATTGTATTTCCATTGCTGTTGTTTGCGATCTACAAGTGGGGCAGGCAGTATCTCGCCGGAATCTTATTATTTGGCCTTGTGCTTAGCCTGTTGTTTGCCCAGTGGATGACGGGGCAGGATGCATCGTTTTCGTTTTACATGATGCCGACACGGTTCTGGGAATTGCTTACCGGCAGTCTGCTCGCACTGTTTTTGTTGAAACAATCTTCAACAAACCCCGCCCCATTGCTGCACAGGACCATGCCGTCAATTGGCCTGCTGTTGATCGCGGGATCCCTGGCCTGCTTCGGATACGATGTTCATCATCCGGGATTTATTACACTGATTCCGGTACTGGGTACAGTTCTTATTATTGGATTCAAGGGTGAAGGTGAATGGGTAACCCGAGTATTGTCTACATCACCTATGGTTTACCTCGGGCTGCTGTCTTACTCATTGTATCTTTGGCATCACCCTATTTTCGCCTTCGGGAGAATGACAGATTTACAGCCTTCTATTGTCCACAAAAGCATCTGGATTGCTCTTACGCTCATTTGCTCTATCGTATCCTACCACCTGGTTGAAAAGCCTTTCAGGAGTAAGCGAATTTCAAGGAAGGCGCTGGTTTCGATCCTATTGCTAACCTCCTCTGTGGTGATCCTGGTTTGCCTCTACTGGATCAGGGAAGACGGCATTTCAAGCCGTGGCGACTATTTACAGAATGTTATCCAGTCCGCCAGGCAGATAAGAGTTCAACAGGGAGACACCAACTGTAATTCAGGCGAGGGGGCAGCTAATTGGTTTGATGTTCCCGCGTCCTGCGACTTTGAATATTTTCCCGGCTCACCTACCCTTGTTTTAGTGGGCGACAGTAACGCTGCAGCTATCGCCGAGTCCGTCAGGGTACTTGCCCAGGAGAATCACCTTAACTTTGTCCAGGTCACGCAGATGGGCTGCCCTCATCTCACGGTCAGCGATCGCAGCGGTGATCCACTTAATTGCTTTGGACGCGCAGAAGGCCTTAGGACATTCCTGAGTGGTCTGGAGCGCCCCACGATTATCTACAGCGCTCGATTACCGCTCTATATTGAGCAAGTGTCGTTGGATGATCCGGAGGGTCAACTCCAGCCTGACAATGTGGCTGTGCGCAGCGTGCGCGAGAATTTGCTCGCCATGCACCCGGAACAGCCGTCGAATGCAGTCGTCGAGACCCTGGGATCCTGGGTGGATGAGGGGTATGGATTGGTGATCGTCTATCCCGTGCCCGAGCAGGGTTTTCATGTCTTCAAAACGCTAAGATGGCATGCTCCTCCCATCTCCAGTATTGACCAGTTCCCGACATTATCGACCTCTTATTCTGACTACAAGGAACGGGTAGCAGGCAGTTATGCGGCTCTGGACCAGGTGACAGGCCCCCAGGTGAAGCGAGTCTACCCGGAGAAAATATTTTGTGCGAATGAGACTGGCAGGTGTATCGCGTCCGAATCTGACAGGCTCTATTTTGGCACCGACAGCCATGTAGCCGCTCTTGGCTCCGATCTGATCGTGCGAGAAATAGCCACGGAATTGGATTTGCAGGTTCCTGATTCATTTGAAAAGTAAACGCCCGTGTCATTACATGGGAACCGGGAATGTAGTCTGGGGTTAGTTTTATGGATAGTAACAGCGGTGAATCGGCCATCAGGGCACTGATCGCGAGCTACTGCGACGCGGTCAATCGTTACGACCCGCAGGCTGGGCTGAGGCCTAGGCACCTGACGACCAATGGCTGTTTCTGCAGCAGGTACACGAAGGGCGCGATCGATCCTGGCCTTCTGGACATCGGTCATGGAGCAGCTGGACTTTGCCATCATGCTGTCCAACAGCGCGCTTATCCATGTCGACGGCGAGCGGGCCACCGGTCGCTGGCACCCACAGAAAATTATCCGGACCCGAGGCGAGCACGGCCGCTCCATTCTCGGGGTATACGACGATAACTACAGCCGGGCGACGGGCGAGTGATTGATTCAGTCACGATGCTATCACAAACTGTACGAAGTACCCATCGATCCCCGGGAAGTGCACTGGCCCTACCTTGAGTAGGCGCGTCGACCAAGGGGCACAGCTGACGGATCAAGGGAATAGCCATGAAACAATCTGATTACGATGCGCTAAAGCTTGAGGGAGACTGGCTCTGCGATGTCGAGCTGGTACCCTCAGCAGACAGCCCGGGCACCATTGATTCGCCCTGGGGGGGCGACCAGTATCGGCTATATCGCCAGCGGCGAATTCCAGGGGCCGGTGCTGAACGGGCGCTTGCTGCCCGGTGGCGGCGACTGGCCGGCGTTGTCCGTTGACGGCGAAAATTCCTATCAGGTTAACGTACGGGCCGTGTGGGAAACGCACGACGGTGCCCGCATCTACGTGCAGTACTGCGGGTTTATCGCCGTGCCGCCACAACTCATCGGTGACGGCAAGACCCTGGCGCAGCTTGATCTGGCCGAGTACTACTTTCGCACGGCCCCCACATTCCGTACCGGCGACGAACGCTATCTCTAGCTCAACAAAATTCTGGCCGTGGGCGTCGGACGGTTTACCGATACCGGCCTGGGTTACCGCATCTATCGGATTAACTAGACGGCGCGGCGAAAGCGCAGCTTGAGTGCCGCATTCTCAACAACACGCAAATGGTGCCCGGTGGCGGGCCGGTCCATGTTCATGGCGACGGGCTGCATGATCACCACGCTGATATCGTGCGGTTTCATCTCCTGGTACAGCGCCTCGCTGAACGCTTCCAGCGCGAACTTGGCGGAAGTATAAGCGCTCATGGATGGCACCGCGAGCAACCCGCCCAGGGAACTCATGTTCACGATAGTGCCACCGCCGTGACCCTGCATCACCGGCACCACGCGCTTGCACAGGCGCATCACGCCAAAGACATTGGTGTCGTAGAGAGCGCTGACCTCGTCCACTGTCGCCTCCTCAACGGAACCGATGAACATCTCATTGACGCAGTTAATCAACACATCGATGCGGCCCTCCTTCGCGACCAGGGCGTCGGCGCAAGCGGCGACCGAGTCGTCGCTGCTGACATCAACCTGTAACAGCGGGAACGGAAAGTCCGCCTCCCGGCCCTCGGGCTTACGCGTCGTGCCATACACCGTCATGCCGTTGTCCACCAGCATGCGCCCCAGCACTTCACCGAGACCGCCGGTGACACCCGTGATCAGAACCACCATGTTATTCACCTTCCTGTTCATTGATTAAGCCGAGCATCTGCCAGGCCTGCGATAGCGTGTCGGCGGCACTCTCCCGATCAAAGGCTGCCATACAAAAATGGTCCGGGCGCAAAAGTACAAGATTGGCCTCGCTCTGGCCGAATAACTCCGCCAGATGGGAACCCGCCGGAATAGACAGGCCCGCACTGTTGCCACGATCATCCAGGCCGACGAGCTTGATACCCTCCTCGCGCCATTGCTTTGCCAGCTCCGCACCGAGCTCTTCCTCGGGTTGGCAGTTGTAACCGAGAATGGCAAAGCCCTCCCCAAGGTGTTCATCCAGCAACGCTTGGTTGCCGGCGCTGTCGGTGACCGTCGGCTGGCTGATCATCCTGCCGACAAGGTATTCGCCCCCGAGACCCACGGCGAAGCCTTCCTGGAAGTAGCGATCCAGCAGGGCCTTGAATACACTGCCGACAAAATTGTCCATCTGCGCCGGGTCCTTCTTCAGCTCCGCGAAGCCCGCATCCCGGGCCGCCGCTGCTTCCGGATCCGTGGGCTGTATCTGCTTACCCAGGTTGACCGCCACGTCGATGAGTTCCTTGGCGTGGTTCCAGCGCTCCGGTCCATAGCTTTCCAGCAGTTGCGCTGGCGTATTGCAGGTGAGTACCGCCGCCAGTTTCCAACCGAGGTTGGTGGCGTCGCGGATACCGCTGTTGAGCCCCTGGCCGGCAAAGGGCGGCGTCATGTGCGCCGCGTCACCCGCCAGAAAAACCCGGCCCTGCTGGAAGCGTTCGGCAATGATGGCGTGAAAGTCGTACACTCGCCGCCGGTAAATATCGATTTTGTTGACATCGATGTGTGGCGACAGCAGTGCGTGGATGGTGCCATCCTCAAGGAATTGCTCGCGATCATCCCCGGGTAGCAGCATCCACTCCCAGCGACGGTTGTTGTGCGGGGTCTGCACAAACATACCCGGACGTACCGGGTCGCAGAAAAAACGGTATTTGCGCAGGCCGTCGTATTCCTCTTCCACGGTATCGATCACCAGCCAGGGTTGCGGGTTGGACACGCCCTGCATACTGATGCCCAGCAAACTGCGCACAGTGGAGCGGCCACCGTCGCAACCCACCAGATAGCTGGCCTCGATGCGGGTCTTGCCGCCATCGGGTGTCTGTACCTCCGCCACGACCCCATCGCTGCCCTGTTCAAAACCGAGCAGTGTATGCTCGTAGCACAGCCTCGCCTGTGGGTAACGATCCAGCTCGGCGGCCAGCTTCTTCACCAGGTTGGGCTGGTTGAAACCCGCCAGTTGGGTGTAGCCCAGTGGGCCGGGTTGATCGTCCTCGATGGCAAACAACAGTTCCCCCTCACCGTTGAAGTACTCACCGGTCAGTCCGTGCATCAGGTCTTCTTCCAGCACCTCCATCAAGTCCAGGGCCTGCAGGGACCGCAGTGATTCCGGGTCCAACACCACCGCCCGGGGTTCATCGGACAAGCTGGCGGCACTTTCAATCACCAGGGTCGGCACGTTTGCTCTGGCGAGCCTATGGGCAAGGATCAGGCCGACCGGGCCCGCGCCAACGATGAGCACAGAGTTGTTGTCGTTAGTCATACTGTCTTTCCTGTTGCTGTCAGTGCGCCGAAAAACGCCGGGTGATCTTTTTTATGGGCACGGATGCGCTCCGAAGCCCGGTCGACAATGGGCAGGCGGTACTCGCTGATACCCGCGTAGCCGGGCCGCTGCTGCAGCCTCGTCCAGTAGGCATACAGTGTCGGCCGCAACTTGGGGCCGACCAGCGAATCGAGCCAGTCTGCTTCGACCAGTCGTTCGAAAATCACCATCCAACTCACATCGGCCAGTGTGAAGTGTGACCCGCCTATCCACGGCCCTTCACCGACTTGTACCTGCAGGGCATCCAGGTGAGAACCCATGGCGGCATAGCCCCTGCTAGTTTGTTTCACCAACGGCGGCATACCGGCCAGCCCGCCGAGGCCGCGCAGCTTGAGCATCAGGAACAGTACGGGGCGGAACTTGATACGGTGGAACAACAGACCATCCAACAGCTTGCGATAGGGAATTTCCTCCATACCCGAACAGAACAGCGGCACAGTGAGCACCGCCACACAGTTGGCGGCACTGTCGGCTAACCCCGCCGCCGGGTCTTCACCTTTCAGGGAGGCGCGGTCCATCCATTTGTCCATCTCAGCGCGCTGGGCCGGGTCCTGTGGAATCAGGGTGGATGCACCGGTCACCTGTTCGGCGCAGTAAGTAATGATGTCGTGGGACTCATAAACCGGGTGGCCGTTGTGCACCAGTACCGGCAGCAAACCCGCCGGGTTCACGGCGAGAAAATGGCGACTCACCACCTCGTAGGATCCGGTTTCAATCAGGTCGATGTGGTGCTCGGCAAAAGGCACCCCCAGTTCCTTCAGGCATACACGAACCTTCTTGGAACACAGTGACAGGCCATTGTGGTAAAGCTCGTACTCCTGCTGGTGGGGGAGCATGATATCCCGGTGCAGCCCCCCCGCCATGGCATGGGTCTTGCGCTGGCGCTTTTCCCACAGGTACCAGGCCAGAGTCACCATAAGTAGAAACACAAACAGCTTTAACACGGCAGTATTCTCCAGAGCGCGAGGACCTTCCTTTTCAGCGAATTAATGTGCCTTTTATTTGTATTCATACATATTTTAATGGAAGCGTTTTAAGCCCTTCAAAGCCCAAATCAACCGCGGCCTATTCCCGGTGACCGAGCAATGCAGTGACCATCATCTCGGCGTGGGCATCCACCACGCTGTCCTCATGGGCGTCCTCGCCAAACAACAGCTGGCATTCCGGGGCGTGGGAAAAAATCAGCGAACTGCCGCCGGCAAGCAGGTAATACCAGTGCATAAAGTCCCGCTCGGTAAAGCCCAGCGCCTCGGTCACCGCCACGCGCAGGCCGTGGGCCTGTGAAGAGATATGATGATCAACCAGGTAGCGAATGCGCCAACTGTCGTGGCGCGCCTCCTGGCTCAGCAGTCGACTCAACTCAGGGTGCCTGGAGCTGAATCGTACGTAAAACCTTACAATATAAGCGACTTTCTCCCTCGCTGACAAATCGTCCAGTAATTCCATTCGCGGATTCAACTGGTCCTGCAACTGGTTGAAGGTGGTGTCTGCCATCGCCTTCCACAGGCTTTCCTTGTCCTTGAAGTGATAGCCCAGCAGTCCGCGTTGAACCCCGGCCTCGTTTTCAAGATCGCGGATCGACACGCCCTCGAAACCGTTTTCGGTGAACAGACGAGTGGCCGCTTCCAGCAGTTTGGCCCGGGTGACCCCGGTACGCTGCTGGGTACGACGGGCGGGCTTGTGCTTGCCTCCCTCACCCTTTTTCATCACTGAATCGCTGCTGCTCATGAGCATCCCAATCGATTGTCGTTGCCTGGCAGTATAGCGACGCTCTCAATCACGAATCAAGTATTTTTGTTGACTTACATATTTTTATCACTATTATTTGCACTTCTGCTAATTTATTAAGGGTTGCCCCATGCGACTGATCAGTTTTATCAAAGACGACACGGCCAGCTATGGCATTCTGGATGGCGAGGCCATCACCGACCTGGGCGCCCGCCTGGGCCAGGACTACCCCGACCTGAAAGCCTTGCTGGACGGCGGCCTCGACGCGGCGCGCGCGGTGGAGACGGTCGAAGACTTCCGATTGCAGGATGTGGAGTTGCTGCCACCGATTCCCAACCCCGGCGTGATCTGGTGCGCTGGCATGAACACCCACTCCCACTTCGAGGAGGCCAAGGATCACATGGGCCTGACCGAGGAACCGAAGGCACCCCTGTTTTTTCTGCGCGCCACCGCGACGCTGGTCGGTTCAGGCCAGGATCTGGAGAAGCCATTAAAGGAACCGGCTTTCGATTACGAGGGCGAGATCGCGGTAATCATTGGCAAGCCCTGCCGCAATGTCAGCGAAGAAGACGCCCTGGACTATGTCGCAGGTTACAGCTGCTTCAACGACGGCTCGGCGCGCTTTTTCCAGATCAGCAGCAACCAGCTGACGGCGGGGAAAAATGCCTGGCGCAGCGGTGGCTTTGGACCCTGTCTGGCCACCGCTGACAGCGTTGATCTGGCCACCATGACCCTGCAGTGCCGGGTCAACGGCGAGCTCCGCCAAACCATGCCCTTGGACGACCTGATTTTTTCCTTCGCACAACTGATTTCGTATATCTCCGATATCTACCCGCTGCAGCCCGGCGACGTGATTGTCACTGGCGCTGCCGAGGGCGTGGGCGCGCTGCGCGATCCCAAAATATTCCTCGCGCCCGGTGACTCCATCGAGGTGGAAGTCAATGGTATCGGTACGCTGGTCAACGGTGTGCGCGAACAGGTGCTGTGATCAATACTCACCTGAACTTTCTATAGGAGATTGGTATGAGCGCAGGCAACCACTACATAGGCGCGCAAGACGCCGACGCCAGCAGCAACGCCGGGAACAAACCCCTGGAGCGCCCGCAACCGTTGTTCAAGATCGACGAACTGGCCTATGTGCTGTTCGAGCGCCCTGACATCGACAAGCAGCGCGTTTTTTTGGAGGATTTTGGCATGCGCGTGGCCCAGGCCAGTGACGATACCATCTACCTGCGTGGACACGGCCCCTCCCCCTGGTTTTACGCGGTAACAAAAGGCGAGAAGGCGCGCTACCTCGGCGCTGGATACACCGTCAGCTCCACGGCGGTACTGCAGGACATCGCCGCCCATCACGGTGTGAAGATTGAATCTATCGATGCCCCCGGCGGTGGCCAGCGCGTGCGCCTGCGCGACCCCGATCGCTTCATCGTGGACTTTGTCTGCGAGCGTCAGCCGGTAGAGCGTATTCCCAGTCGCGACACCGTGTTCACCGCGAACACCCCTACCCACAAAGTACGCATCAACGCCGGCGTGCGATCCTCCGCCGAACCCAGCCCGCTGGAGAAACTGGGCCACCTGGTGATGACGGTCAGAAACTTCCACAAATCGACGCAGTGGTACATGGAAAATCTCGGATTGATTCCCACGGATGTACAGTGCGTGGACGACGGAACACCGGTGATGGCATTTATGCGCTGTGACCGCGGACAAACGCCAGCGGACCATCACTCGGTGGTAGTGGTGCAGCACATCGCACCGGCGCTGATGCACACCGCCTATGAAACCCTGGACATCGACAGCATTGGCCAGGGCGCCCAGTTTCTGCAGTGGAAGGGCTGGAAGCACCACTGGGGTATTGGCCGCCACATCCTGGGCAGCCAGCTCTTTGACTACTGGCTGGATCCCTACGGCGTGGAGATGGAGCACTATGCAGACGGCGATGTATTTACCGCGGACCAACCCACGCAATACCACCCTCTGGATTCTGGCGGCATTTACAGTTGGGGGGATGACCTGCCACCGGCACCAAAGCCGAGCCCGTGGATGATTCTCAAGCTGGTACTGAGCGGCAAGGCCAAAAAGCTGCCTCCCGTGCTGGGTAAAATGCGCAAGGCAATGTCAGGCCCCGCACGTCCCTGGATCAAATGATCGAGACTGAAATTCTGTTACCCGGCCACTCGACCTCTGTATTGACTGTCCTTCGCGGGGCGCTGGCACGGCTGTTGACGCGGGTCGGCGTGGGGTCGCTAGTGCTGGTGATGGTGCACGCCGCACCGGCAAGTGCTCGCCCCAATGTAATGATCATTATCGCCGACGACCTGGGCTGGAAAGATGTCGGCTATAACGGTAGCGAGATCAGCACACCCAACATTGACAGGCTGGCCACAGACGGCATCGAACTGCAGCGCTACTACAGCCAACCCACCTGCAGCCCGACACGCGCAAGCCTGATGACCGGACTGTCTGCTCCGCGAACGGGCGTACTGCAGCCGATCGATAAAAACCTGCAATCCGGACTACCACGATCACTCAAACTGATGCCGGAATATTTTCAGGACGCCGGATACCGCACCGCCCTGATGGGCAAGTGGCATCTGGGCCATGCCTTTGCCGACCAATTGCCGAACGCCCGGGGCTTTGATACTTCCTACGGCAATCTACTGGGCGGTATCGGCTACTGGGATCATGTGCACGGCGGCGGACTGGACTGGCACCGGGATGGGCAGACGCTGCGCGAGGAAGGTTATGTCACTCACCTGCTCTCCCGCGAGATCACTTCCTATCTGTCGGATGCCGAATCATCAACCCCGTTTTTTCTGGTGGCGAGCTTTACCGCGCCCCATAAACCCAACGAGGCGCCCGCCGACACTGTGCAGCGCTATCGCCAACTCGACAATCCCCAACGCCGCACCCACGCTGCCATGGTGGATGAACTCGACCAGGCCATTGGACAGGTGCTCCAGGCGCTGGAGGATGCCCGCCTCAGCGACAATACGCTGGTGTGGTTTATCAGCGACAACGGCGGCCTGCTGCCCGGTGCCATATTCCCGCAGCTTCAACCGGTCCTTGAAAGGCTATCCCAGTGGTTTCCTCCACCCTGGAACACCGACACGTTTGAGTTCATGCGCTCCAATATCATGGACGGCGGCTCTGACAACGGGCCTTTTCGCAGGGGCAAGGGCTCGATCTATGAGGGCGGCATACGGGTTCCCTCGGCCATCTACTGGCCCGGCACCATCGCCGCGCAAACCCTGGATCAGCGCGTTACCGTGCAGGACGTCATGCCGACGGTGTTACAGGCCGCAGGTATCACGTTGCCGGGGAGCACGACACTGGACGGCAGCAGTCGATGGCAAGCAGTGGTAACAGGCGAGCCCTTTGACCCCACCGACTTTGTCGCCAACGGCTTTGACGGACAGGCCTACTTGCAAGGCGACTGGAAGCTGGTGGTACGGGACACCGGCGACGAGGAGTTGTACCAGCTGGATAACGACCCAATAGAAGCCCACAATGTGATCGACCAGAACGCTGCAATCACCAGCGAACTACGAGAAAAACTCAAACGCCATCCAAGGGGTGAGAGCATTCACCACAATTCCATGCTCGATATTGTGCTGGACCCGGATACCTTTGGCGGACAGGAAGTGCAACAGCCCTGGGCGGATGCGGTGAGAAGTCCGGATATGCGGTGATAGCAGTGTAGCGCTCCGCCGGTGCCGACAACTTACACGGAGACTTCCTGCTTGTTGAGTAATTCACTGGCCGCAGCGTATAACCGTGCATTCAATGCATTGAGCTCCCGGAGCTAAGTATAGGACAAATAAACGGCCTAACGGGTACTGACAACTTAACTC